>Ga0325414_1000964_pt1 | contig 26300 bp, 16 predicted proteins | sample PopdelMetagenome_8_FD_206183 | JGI IMG/M metagenome (GOLD analysis project Ga0325414, IMG submission 206183) | Populus deltoides microbial communities from Bellville, Georgia, United States - Leaf-PdKOR-R3 | ecosystem: Host-associated > Plants > Phyllosphere > Phylloplane/Leaf | place: USA... | reverse complement strand
ACTGTTGATTGTATGGATTGTATTTTGATGATGTGAGGATTCAAGTTCTTTGATTACCAGCACCATGTGTATTAAATATACATATAAAAAAAAATTTACTATTGTTTTGGGCTTAGAAAGCCGGGTCATTACAAGTACAATCAACAACTGGCATTTTCATTTCGCAAAAGAAGTATGTTCAAGAAATCTTAGAAAGATTTCAAATGAACAATTGCAACTCAGTTGGCACACCTACTGAAGTTGGTGTGAAACTTTTCAAGGATCCAGAAGGGAAGAGGGTTGACAGTACAAACTACAAACAAATTGTAGGGAGCCTAATGTATTTGACAGCGACGAGGCTTGACATAATGTATGCTGTCAGTCTCATTAGTAGATACATGGAAAACCCTAAAGAGATTCATCTTCTTGCTGCAAAAAGAATCTTTCGTTACCTACAAGGTACTGCTGATTTTGGATTACTCTACAAAAAAGGAGAACATTCAGATTTAATGGGTTTTACTAATAGTGACTATGCCGGGGATCAAGATGATCGGAAAAGCACTTCGGGGTATGTTTTTATGCTGGGTACAGGAGCCGTCTCATGGTCATCCAAGAAACAACCAATAGTTACCTTATCAACAACCGAAGCTGAATTTGTAGCTGCAGCTTCATGTGCATGTCAAGCAATTTGGCTAAGGAGGATTCTTGAAGAAATTCAGTTCAAACAACAAGGAGCAACTTCAATTTATTGTGACAACAGCTCAACAATAAAACTATCAAGAAATCTTGTGCTACATGGGAGAAGCAAGCACATTGATGTCAAATACCATTTCTTAAGGGATCTCGCAAAAGATGAAGTAATTAATCTTATTTTCTGTAGGAGTGAAGACCAAGTGGCTGACATATTCACTAAGCCGCTTAAAACACCATTGTTTCACAAGCTAAGGGAGTTGCTTGGAGTGTGTTCTCTGGGATGATTGTATTAAAAGCTATTTTATTATTCTTTAAACTGAATGTCTGAAATTGTTCAGTTTAAGGGAGGGATTGTTGGGAATATTTTCTTATTCACTGCATAGTTGTCCAGGTCAATAGGAGTTTGTTAGTTAGTGGATGAATAAATGGTATACGTGTCCAGCTCTCATTACTTAGTGGCTGGTCTATTGGGTTAAGTTGGGTTAGTGCCTAGTCTTTAGTTCATTCTGTTTTCGATTATTTGAGTCATTGTAATGCCTATTTAAAGGCACTGTTCTTTATTCAATTATACACAGCAATTCATTCTCATTCTCTACAATCTGTGCAACATATATATATGTTAATGGGAAGATAAAAAAAAAAAGGTAATCATTCTTGATTGTCGATGAAAAGGCAATTAAAACTGCTGACTTGTTTTTGAAATTTTGCAATCCATACACGGCAAACTCGTACTCTCATCGATGGATAAAAGGTGTACTTCTTGATATCCTTAATCGGTACAGCCATGACCCTATATCAAAAAATGTTAGGTTAATAACGGGAGAATAGAACTGAAAGACTATGTATATGATAAGGAAAATCAATAAACCGAGATTGAAAAATTGGTAATGGTATACTAAATAGCATAATCATGTATGGAATGTGCTGAGCAAAATTTAAAATACAAATAATAAATAAATGTAGTATTAAAATATAAAATAAATTAAGATTAAAGGATAGACCTGAGAAAGAGTGATTAAACTGAGTTCATTAGGAAATATATTTTGATTTGCATTTCCAATGTTATTATTGTTAAGTAATATTTATCTAGTTTTATTTATTAAGGGTAGAATAGTATTTTCAGTTTAACCTATATATAATTCATTTGTATTTAGGTTAACTTAAGCACTCATAATAAACATATTATTGAGAATTCTAGCATCCTTTTATGTTTGATCTGAATTACTTTAACATGGTATCAGAGCGTAGTTAATCGAACTCTTGAATTGTTAATTTTATGGAACTTGCTGCCCTTGTAGAAATCATGTTCACCAATGTCAAAGCAACTGCTCGTATCAAAATCGTTATCATCATCCACTTCATTCACTGTAGAATGTTTCAGCACGCTCAATGCATTTCTTTGAAGCTTAACTTCAGATCCATTTTTCAAAACATCAGACATGGGTTGTTTGACGTATTAAAAGATGGAGGATGAAGATTAGGTTTTGTGCTTGCGGCTAAAGAATTAATATCTGAAACTTTATTTTAGATTCTTCAGTTTCTACAATTTGGTATCAGCTTCTGCAATTTGGTATTTTTGTTCTGTCTCTGCAATTGTTTTAGTATTTCGTCTTCTCTTCGGTTTCTGCAATTTAGTATCAGCTTCTGCAATTTGGTATTTATGTTCTGTCTCTGCAATTGTTTTGGTATTTCGTCTTCTCTTCGGTTTCTGCAATTTGGTATCAGCTTCTGCAATTTGGTATTTCTGTTATGTCTCTGCAATTGTTTTGGTATTTCGTCTTCTCTTTAGTTTCCACAATTTGGTATTTGAGTTAAGTTTCTGCAAAAAAAAAATAAATAAATAAAATAAAAATTGGAGTGATATTTTGTCTTTTGCTTCTACAAAATCTGGTATTTCAACTTTCCTTCAGCTTCTGTCATGGCATTTACTACCAAAGAGATTGTTTAGTTACGTTGGTTACTTGCTGATATGAGAGTTTTCTTTTCTCATCCTACTCCTATGAATTGTGACAACCAGAGTTCTATTTAGATTGCTAACAACTCGGTTTTTATGAGCGAACTAAGCACATTGAGATCGATTGTCATCTTACTCGTCATCATCTCAAGCATGGCACCATTACTTTGCCTCTTGTTCATTCTTCCTTGCAGATTGCAGATTTCTTTACCAAGACGCATTCCATATCTTGTTTTTATTTTCTAGTTGGCAAACTCTCGATGCTTGTAGATGCCGCATTGTGAGTTTGAGGGGAGATGTTAAGTAATGTTTATCTAGTTTTATTTATTAAGGGTAGAATAGTATTTTCAGTTTAACCTATAAATAATTCATTTGTATTTAGGTTAACTTAAGCACTCATAATAAATATATTATTGAGAATTCTAGCCTCCTTTTATGTTTGATCTGAATTACTTTAACAATTATATCACTCTCTTATGACAACGTTAATAGCATCATTGTAAACAATATTGTTCCTTGCATAGTCAATAGGCTTTTCTTTGTCAATGAGTGTGATTATCTTGAGTCCTTTTTTCGAAGTAATTACTCTTCAAAGGGCTACATAAAATTGGCCATGGGGGGCTACATAAAATTGGCCATGGGTGAAAACTTGGCCTTTAAGAAAAACCTTAATTGTCAATAGGCTTTTATTTATCATCATTGCATAGCATAAGTGAATAGGAAACTATCTCGTCTTGATTGTGTATGCACATTTCCCATCATTTACTTGGAATACAATTCTTGGAATGAACACATGGTTGCCAATTTCGGAACCTGTTATTAATTACGCTCCAATGACTTTCTCGGCCAGTTGTGTAACTAAAAGCCTTGTTCCATTGCACAAACCTGCTGATGGATTTAAATTTTATACTAACATGATTGTCGTTCTTATTTTCAAGGAAAGTTTATGTGAAGGAACAACATTAAATTCAAGCTGACTGATAAATTCAACCGGGTACAACAAATCAGCATTCTCAGCATTGCTTGATGATGTGTAGACACTGTCATTGCTTAGATAAACATGCTTACTTTCTGGTGACATGTCAAGAATAAAATCATTAATCACAGAAATTATAGCATTTTTTGGTGTGACTATTGCTCTCTTTTGAAAATGGATAGGATCTAGGTGATGGTTGCTGATGTGAGGGTAAAATGCAGAAACCATCGATGCAATGGGGTTGGAACTTGTATCCAGAAGCAGTTCTGCTGATATCTTGATCAAGGATGCATCATAGTCATCTTCAAATGGGATGTCAGATATATATTTCTTCATTACCAATCATAAGAATCTATTTGGCAAACAACTGTAGCTCTTTTTTCTCGGTATCACTTAGCCCATCCGATGGGAGTCACATGTTTTCATTGAGTGTGAAAAGTTTAAATTTGTGCCATAGTGGTGAGCTGCTGAAATAAGCATGGATGATTTCTTCTCTTGTCCCTCTTGGAATAACTGGCAAGATATGCCTAAAATCCCCACCTAATAAAATTGATTTGCCACCAAATGGTTGATTTTGATTGTGTGGACCGTTGCATGCAAGTTCATCATGCAATGAACGATCTAATACCTCAAAGCAACATCGGTTATTTATTGGAGCTTCATCCCAAATAATAAGAGATGTCATTTCAAGAAGACGTGAAAGATCAATATTCTTTTTTATCTTGTATGATGAGGTTTCAAAAACAGTGAGTGGAATCTTGAAGAGTGAGGGCGTTGTTCGACCACCTAGCAATAATAATGATGCTATTCCAGGTGAAGCAACTGCAAAGACAATTAAACCTTCAGACCGTATTTTGTTTATTATAGTATGTATTAAAGATGATTCCTTGAATCATGCTGCAGATCCCATAAGTCACAAATCTGCCAATAATCAAGCATGTAACAGCTAGGAAATAAAAGAAAAATTATCTGTGTATGTTAACTTTGCTTTTTCAACTCTGTAACCGTTAGGCAGCATATCCCTAACTTTAGCTTCCCTTGTTAAGAGTAGATTGTGCAGGCTTTATATATATAGAATACTAATCTCTCTATTAGGGATATTCTTGTGTGAGTAATATAATATTCTTCTGTAAGCAAAAGCCGAAACAAGTTGTGCAATAGTTTATATTCAATATAGTATCAGAGCATCACTCCACTGAGAATTTGATCCCTAACCCTGAAAATTTTCTTTCACCCATCACAAATCCACATTCCACCACAGAAGCTCCACTCATTGCCCTGAATATTGCAACCCAAATGAATGAGAAACTTACACCCTCAACCTTCCCTCAATGGCGTGCACAGTTTGAAGCTCTTTTAATTGGCTACAATCTCATTGACTATGTTACTGGTGATAAACCATGTCCTCTCCAAAATAATTCCTATGTTTCCTCTCTTAAAAAATCTCATTGGGTCAGGCAAGACACCATCACTCCATTTATCTCCGCTGCAGCAACATCCCAAGCCGCTTGGTGTAAATTAAACACCATATATGCCAGCAAATCATGCAGTCGTGCCATGCAATTAAAAGAGGAACTTACTTTAATCAAGAAAGCCAATAGGTCGATTCCAGACTACATGCACACTGTCAAGACTCTTGTTGATGAAATTGCACTCATTGATCATCCCATTTCAGAGGATGACCTTACTCTTTACATTCTAAATGGTTTGGGACCCAATTAGAGAGAAATTGCAGCACCAATTCGGGCACGGGAACACCCACTGTCTTTTGAAGAACTTCATGACTTGTTTGTTAGTCATGAATGTTATCTGCGTCGTCTTGATGCTACCACGCAGCAGCTCATTGCTACAGCCAATTTCTCCAATCGTCGCTCGACCTCTGGCTCTTCAAATGGAGGTAATGTTTACAGGAGTTTTAACAAATTAGAAAAAGGAGGCTACTTTAAATATGATGGTTTGCCTGCCCTATCTCGTTATAATGGTAATGGTAACTTACGTGACCATAAGAAGCACAACCAATTTAATGGTCAACGCAGGTATTCACCAAAATGCCAAATATATGATCAATTTGGTCACAGTGCTAAGCATTGCTCACAGTTCAACTCCTGTAATGCCACGGTTAATTGTGCCTCCACATCACAAGCCAAGGATACTAAATGGCTTATTGACTCTGCTGCTTCTCACAATATCACAGGTGATCTTGCAAAATTATCTGTTCATTCTGAATATGATGGTACTGATGAGGTTGTCATTGGTGATGGATCAGGTTTACGTGTTTCACATACTGGATCATTAGCATTTCATTCACCCACTCATACCTTTCATATCACTGATACTCTTTGTGTTCCAAGTATACACAAAAATCTTATTTCTGTTCATTATTTTACTTTCCGAAACAATGTTTTCATTGAATTTCACCCTTTCTTTTTTTCTTGTCAAGGATCAGATCACGGGGGCGGTCCTATTCAAAGGTGTATGTGAAAATGGTGTTTACACACTCTCGGACTCGCTGGTACACTCTCCAAAAATGGTTGCAAATGTGCATGAACGGACGTCACTTGATGGGTGGCACAAATGTCTAGGACATCCATCTGAAAAACTTGTTAACCAAATTATCAAGTCTTTTTCACTTCCAATAAAACATCCGTCTCCAATACAGTTGGCCTTGATGGTTCACGCTTTTACTTGATTTTGGTTGATCATTTTACCATATATATATGGTTTTATCCCATGTTCAATAAATCTTGTGTTAGCCGCATTTTTCCTCAATTTAAACACCTTGTTGAGAAACAATTTCATACCACAATCAAAAGCATTTATTCGGATAATGGTGATGAATTTGTTGCCCTCAAACAATGTTTTTCTATCCATGGAATTAGTCACTACACCACTGCCCCTCATACACCTCAACAAAATGGTGTATCGGAACATCGCCACCGTCACTTAGTAGAAACTAGTCTTACTCTACTACATGATGCCTCTCTTCCTCTATCTTATTGGCCTCATGCATTTTCCACAACTGCATATCTCATTAATAGGCAACCAACTCCCCTGCTCCAAAACAAAACCCCATTTGAAATCTTATTTCGTCAGCCCCCTAATTATCTCAAATTAAAAAAAATTGGATGTCGTTGTTTTCCCCTCATAAAACCATACAATACAAATAAACTTCAACCAAAAGCCACCACGTGTTTGTTTCTAGGATATTCTACAACTCAGAATGCTTACAAGTGTCTAGACTTATCCACCAACAAACTCTATGTCTCTCGCCATGTCCTGTTTGATGAAAGTCACAACCCATTTCAGGCACTCACTCTTGCATCCAGCTCATATACTCCCTCCTCTTCGGCGACTATGCCACTCATCGGTGTACCTGCTCCACTGCAACCTTCACCAGTGATCTTAGATCGTGCTGCCATTTCTGCATCACCTTCAGGTACCATCTCTGCTCTTCCTTTTTCTGTTAAGGAACAGTTGTCATTTAATTCTCCATGTTATAGTCCTACTGTTGTTCATCATAGTGAGAATATCACTTCCTCACCAGCTTTGCCATTAACATCGGCTTCTCCTTCACCGCCGATGTTGCTATCCCTGTTCATCTTTCTCCCACTGTGATTCATGTTGTTCCTAATCCTCAGCCCCAGTGAACCCATTCCACGATTACTAGGTCCTTGAATCAAATTTACAAACCCAAGGAATTTCATGCTATTACCAAACATCCCCTCCCTAATGCTATTGAACCCAGTTGTGTGAGCTAGGCATTAGGTGATTCACGGTGGCGCCAAGCCATGTCTGCAGAGATCACGGCTCTAATGCGACACAACACATGGACCTTAGTTCCTCCCTCGAAACATTGTCTTCCCATCGGCTGTAAATGGGTGTTTCGGGTTAAGAGGAACGCTAATGGGACGATTGATCGCTTTAAAGCGAGACTTGTTGCCAAAGGATTCAATCAACGTCCTGGGTTAGACTACAAGGAAACATTTAGTCCGGTTGTGAAACCAGCTACTATTCGGTCTGTATTGACCATTGCTGTCACCCAAGGCTGGCAACTGAGACAACTTGATGTTAATAATGCTTTTTTGCATGGTCTGTTAAATGAAGATGTGTATATGGTTCAACCTCCGGGTTTCAAAGATGATACCCATCCTCACTATGTCTATCGCTTGAACAAAGCCATTTATAGCCTCAAACAAGCCCCACAAGCTTGGTATTCTACTCTCAGAGGTGCTATTTTAGAATTTGGTTTCATGAACTCCAGAGCTGATTCCTCCTTGTTCATTTATAAGACAACATCTGTTACTTGTTACTTCTTGGTGTATGTGGATAATTTGGTTATTACAGGAAATGATCCAATCTTTGTCTCATCCATCATTGACCAACAAAACAATCGGTTCTCTATAAAAGACATGGGTCAGTTGCATTTTTTCCTGCGCGTGGAGGTTATTCCTACTACCATAGGTCTGTTTTTGTCTCAGCACAAATACATCAGGGACTTGTTAACAAAGCTGAATATGCATGGCGCAAAAGAAGTTATCACTCCATTATCCACTACTACTGTGCTCAAGCTTCTTGATGGCACATCCTCGGTTGATAGCACTGAATACCAGAGTATTATTGGTGCCCTGCAATACTTATCTCTCACCCGACCTGACATTTTTTTTGTAGTTAACAAGCTGTCCCAATTTATGCATAAGCCAACAACAACACATTTGACAGCTGCAAAACGATTGCTTCGATACTTGAAGCATACAATCTTCCATGGCATTCATATTCGCAGAGACATGAACCCCAAAGTCATTACATATTCTGATGCTGATTGGGCAGGAAGTTGTGATGATCGAAAGTCCACTTCAGCATACATACGTTTTCTTGGTTCCAATCCTATTTCCTGGAGCTCAAAAAAACAACAAGCTGTGGCACGGTCGTCCACTGAGGTTGAATATCGCGCCCTTGCCTCTGCTGCCTCTGAAACGCTATGGCTTCTAGCACTTTTTACTGAACTTGGCTATTCCACCTCAGCTCCTCCACAGCTCCTCTGTGGCAATTTGGGCGCCACACATTTGAGTTTCAATCCGGTTCAACATTCTAGGATGAAGCACATTCAGATTGACTTGCATTTTGTTCGTGATCTTGTTCAAAAGGGTACTCTTCATGTTCATCATGTCAATACACAAGATCAACTGGCTGACCTCTTGACGAAGCCTCTATCTCATCAACGGATAGAACTTCTTCGAGTCAAGATTGGAGTAACCGATGGTGACTCCATCTTGCGGGGGCATATTAAGGATGATTCCTTGAATCATGCTGCAGATCCCATAAGTCACAAATCGCTGTGCAATAGTCTATATTCAATAGTATGCCATAAAAAAGTTTTTCCTGTTATTTCATGTCCATGAACAAATATTAGAGCTTGTTTTCTTTCTATGATAGTTGTAACAACATATTCATAGACATTTCTTTGGCACTGGTTAAGCAATGGGAAAGTTGTTGAATGTTGTGATCTAAGATCGATAACATCATAATTAAGTTCCTTCCTTAATAATCTGTTTCTTATTTCTGTAAGCAATCTTTCATCAGGCATTGGAAGCTTATGCTTCTCAAGAGATGTTGATGTTGCATTGAAAAGCAATTCAAGCTTATAAAGCACATAGTTTCTAAGTTCATCATCAGACATTAGAAGATTTGGCATGTTTAAAGATGATCTTGAACAACATACAATATCATCATGCATGGATCTACATAACTGAAGAAAAAAACCATTTGGGTCACCAAATTCGTAGAAAAGAACCAAACTAACAAAAACTGGTCTAATTTGTGGAGACGTTGCTGTTGCAATAGCTTCGCATAAAGCATCTGCCCATTCTTAATCGTCTCCTAAAAGACCCAAAGACTTGCAAGCAAGCTGGAATGTAGGATGCACAATTCCAAAAACATTATTAAGGTCATCAAAACTTAATGCCCCCTTGACATGGTTCAAAAGCAATCTAAGAAAATGTAACTCCCCTTATGCTGCAGGATGAACATATATTGGACAACCAAGGTTAAACCCTTTTGCTCTTGCTGTCCACTACTTCTACTTGGAATCCCAAACAAATTTGCTTGGAAAATCTGTGTAATAAAGGTCCCGTGCAACTAGATCACTTTTATTGCATTCAAACCATTCTGTAAGCATTGTTTTATGAATAACAGGTCTCCTCATTATAGATATCAATGATTCACTTCCCGAGTAAACAATATTGTGTTGTAATGGTAAATCAACCTGCAGACGTTCAACTGGAGGATTTCTTGAATGAATAGGAAATTCTAAGAGCCGGCAGACAACTTCATATGGGTAGATAAAATGACAATTAAGATAGGCCTTAATCTCATCGTTTTTCTCTTTTTCAACATCCATTCTACACCTATCTGGTCCTTTACTGACATACTTGAAAAGATATTTGAAAAGCATTAACTGACAACACACCTCAACATTGATGTGTGCATTGTATCTCAATAATAACTCTCTATTATATAAGACAACATATTCATTGTATAGTTGTATTCCATCTTTAAGGATGAAATTATCGTGCTGATGACAACCCTTGTAGTATACAAAACCATTATCATCAAAGGTTGTTGCTGTCTTGAATGGCTTTGGGAAAGATTTTGAGCATTTACCTTTTTTCATACACTTAAATTTTTAGTTTGCTAGACCACTTACCCATGCATCATAAACTTTGATATAATATCATAACATATGGGATCATCATTCTTGTTAGGAATTTCAGCTGAAACAATATAATCCATATCTTTTGCATTTCAAAATTTAAATTCAGCATCTAGCCAAATAAGAAGGTGGGTGTGCGGAAGTCTCTTTTTTTAAAAAACTCAACTACACAAACATCTTTTTTGAATGTAAAAAAAGAAGATAAGAAAGGCTAAAAATGACATTCAATGTATAATCTACTAACTCGAGGAACAACAATTATAAGCACCTGTAATTGTTCTACCAAATGGTTTGCTTGATTTTATATAGGCAATCATGTCAGTTACTTTTATTTGAAAAATTCTTTTGACAATGTCAGGCTTGTCTTCTTGCTTGTAAGGCCTATTTTTTAAAGATCTCTCTGAATTTCCGGCTAATTTGTATTGCATGTAAATGTAATGGAAAGATCTGGGTTTCTATAAGCTCTATAAATAGCTATTGCATCTTGATAATTATTTATCATATAACTTGGGCTACCTCCAGCATTATTTTTGTCGCACCCGACATCGCGATGGTCCTAAAAAAATATTTACATGGAAAGAACAGATTTCTGGAATCTTGTTCTTTTAGGAGAAAATGTCTTGTTTAAGGAGTCGCCACCTAGTATTATGGTCACTAGGAACCCTAACTGGTCAATAGAAATTATATGGCTCAGGATTGGTTACGTAAAAAGGAAGATATTATCACCCCTTAAACGTTCTGCCTGAGGTAGACTGCATTGCTGGATTTGTCTTAAATTGCTAAACATTTATTCGCTTATGCTATGATGATTTGTTTATAATTCCTGACTCTGACGCCCGTGAATAAATAAATAAAAATAAATTTATTTTTACGCATGCACATATTTTTTTTATTTTTCTAGCTAAATAAAATAAAATACAACGAATAAAAATAATATAAATTTAAACCAGTATTTTTATTCTTGGCTCTAGCGTTAGTGAATAAACCAATAAATTTACATTATTTTTATTCATGCATACACTTTTTTTTTTCTACTTTTTTTATTTTTTTGTTTTTTTATTTTTTCTATTTTCATTTTTTTTGGGGCTGGGCCCAGCTCAGCCCATGGGGCTGGGTTGGGCCCAGCCAAGCCAGCCCAGTCTCTGGCCTAAGCTAGTGACCCGGCTGGGCCATACAAGGCACGCATGATCTAAATCACGCATGCATGGCCCTTGTTACTGAATTAAAAAACAAAAAGCGAAAATGAAGTAAAGAAAAACGGGAGAAACAGAGCAGAAGACGTACCTGGTGCGTTTGCAGAGGGTTTGCGCGAGATTGCTGAAGGCGATATTGCTAGTCCAAATTTCCTTTTACTCCTTCTGCTTGTCTTCCCCGTTGTATTCCCTTCCTGCGTCTCTATTTCGGCTTAATTTTCTTCATTTTTTTATGCTCTGTTTTCAAAACACTGTCTCTCTCTCTCTCTTGGCTTGTTTCTGGTTTTGTGGTTTTAGGTCGGTACTGGTGAGGGAAAGGTTTACTTCTGTTGTGGGGTTCTAAAAAAAAAACCTTAAAAATTAGGTTGGTATCTTTGTGTTTCTCTCTTCTGGTTTCGTTCGTCTTCTCTCTCTCTACCAGCCTCTGTTTTTTCGGTGTTCCTCCATTTATATAGAGTTTGGCGGGTGTTAACGGGCGGTAGGCTGAGGGTCGACCACCATTAAGGCGCCCATAACTGAAACCAACGGACGATTTATTGCTGCAACGTTTCTTGGTCTTTACTGTGGAAAATGGCCACTGGTTTAAAGAAGAAGATGAACAGCGTCCCTTCAAAATAACGTTGTTTGGGATATGAGATGGTCATTTGCGTTTTGACCCGTGAAGTTTCGAAACTTTTATAATTAAGCCCCTGGTTTAAACTGTAATTGGCCCCCTGCATTTGCGCGCCTTTTTCAATGTAGTCCTTGGATTTTAATTTCACAATTTGGACCCCCAATTATCCTCAAACTTTGCTATTTCTTCAATTAAGTCCCTGATTTCACTAATTTAATTAAATCCAAAGTCCAATTAAGTCTAAAACTTACCAATTCTCCAATTAAGCCCCTGATTGAATTAATTAAATTATTTCCAAGCTTAATTAAGTCTCAAAACTTACCAATTATCCAATTAAACCCTTGATTGGATGAATTAAATTAATTTCAAGCTTAATTAAGTCTCAAAACTTATCAATCCTCCAATTAAACCCTCGATTTGATTAATTAAATAAGACAAAAATTTAATTAAATCTTTAAACTTCCAATCATGTTGCCCTTAAACCAAATTTTAATTCATTCTTCATTTATTTTATTTTACTTGTTTTTCCATCATCATTATTATTATTATTTTCGTCATTTTTTTATTTTTTTTATTTTCAATAAATAAAATAATAACAATAACAATAAAAATGGTCAAAAATTAGGTTATGACAACTTTCAACATCTCTGAGTATTGCTTTATGTATACCTTTATAGATTCCTGATATTAGATCACCTTGATTAGGCCTTATATAATCAAGCCGATCTTCTTCTACATTGACAAATGCATCAACCAAAAACTATTCATACCGACAACCAACTTTTATAATAGTGTTTTCAATTCCTACCCTTTTATTAATCAAATAAGCATAATATGCTCTCATTGGAACTTGTGAATGTTTTCCCTGTGGCTGGTGATCTTGGTCAGCAAACATTATGTTACATTGATATCTATCATCACCATAAGGAAAAAGCAAGGGATATTGTAAGGACATAAATTTTGGGTGTAGCTTAGAAATTCTTTGTAAAGAACCAGAGCTATGTTCAATGATAATATCATGTTCAGAGTGAAAGTTACCAATATCTCCAACAACCAACCCGCCAATGTCATTTGATGATGGATCATGCTTGTATGGGGAAAGCATGCTCATTGATGGCATATCTATTGCTAGAGTCAAGCAAGTTGGCTGTGTAAACCTCTGAAATTGAACTGTGATGTGAAGTTTAGGAAGTATTTGACCGTGGCGAACAATCAACATGTTCGTTGTCTGTATAGTTGTGCATAAATGCATAAAACATGAAAGGTTCCATTGAAATATGTTCTTGCATTGTAATAGTCTCATAATTGTTACTTCGATGGCAGCCAATGTCAGAAAAAGTTGTTATAGACTTATATTTTTACTTTGTTACTTTGTTATAGACATATTATATTAATTGTTACTTTGATTCTTCTAGAGTTAAGAGTCTTATATAAAAAATAACGAAGGAATTGATTATTTTTTCTTTTGAAAAAAAAGTCTAAAAAGAAAAGGGAAATGAAAATCATATTATTAATTCAAGGGAAACAAATGAGGAGGGCGCACAATATTGTTACAACTTAAAATGAAAAAATAAAAGTTTTTTTTTAATTTACCATTTAAAAGTAATAGCATAGTTGTTCAAGCTGAAACAACCGCTCATAAAAAAACAACAATCATGGTTTTATCGCAACAAAACTAGACAAAACGCTATGAAAAAAATGAATTGAAGAATAGTAAATCAAACAATCATGAAATAAAGATACATTAAAGTAGATTTAAGTCAAACAATTCATCATAATACTCATCGCAAGATTATTGACTTGGGCAAAACGTTCATTGCCAGGAAATTTTAAACACTCATTGTAAACATTGCCCCATACATCACTCAAACTGCTATAAATGTGTAAGTAAAAGATCATAAAAGTGAAAAGTAATAATATTTTTTAAATATCATAAATGACCTTCCAAGGTAAAAAAAAAAGATGTAGATAATTTCTAAAAAGGCAATTAGTTGCGAAAAATCAAAAGGAAAGTGAATTATGAAAAACATAAAGAATTAATGTAATTTGATTTTGGATGGAGAAAAAAATAACCCGAGTTTGATGTTCAATAATATAGTGAAAAAGGTTTAATTAAAAAATCTATAAAAAACATATAACTTTCCATAGCCTATAATATTTTACCAACTATATCACAAAGCAGAAAAAAATCTCATAAAAAACAGTAAACTTATCTTGTAGTCTTATCCGAAATGAGACAGCACGAAACAGATGCAAATCCACAACAAATCAAGATATTGTACAAAAACTAATCATATATCAAATCCACAACTTCCCAGGACATGGCAAGTAATCGGCACATACACCCTTCCAGATAACAGAGACTATAAATGCTCGAACATCGACTGTGCTAAGACATAGCAGGTAGATTGTGCATTTAATGCAAATTGTTGCACATAAACCAACTCTTCATAAAACAGACAACCAATTACACGTGCTTATAGCCATACTAAAGCAACCCTTTACTACTAAGATACACAATTGAGATGAGCCAAACACCCGAACACAACAGCTTCCAGCCACGCAAAAGGAAGCCTCCACTGTGAAGGCACCCAAGAGACAAATCCATGTCAAGTGATGCGCAAGCCAACCTCAAAAACCAAACACAAAAGTATTATCAGAGCCTAAAAAAAGAGACACCATCTATAAATCCACAACAGCCAAGAAAAAAAATAGTTGACTCCAACACTCCCTCCCTTTTGGTTTTTAAATTTGTGGTTTCTCTTCAATAATAATAATAATTATTATTTAAAATTTAATAATAATAATAATAATAAGACCCACACTGGACTCAATTGCCTTGAGCCAAGCGAGAATGCAAGACTTAAGTTACTTGGGTTTGGCGTCCGTATCGGCCTAAGCAACTTGGTTCTGGAGCCCCTTTCCAGCCCCAAGTTACTTGGGTCTCGAAGGACATCCCAAACTCAAGTTAATAACAATAACAAAAATTTTCAAAAAATTTATGATTGTTTTTCAATATTAATAATTGTTTTTCAAATGTATTAATTATTATATTAATAATATTAATTATAATAAAAATAACAATATTTATAAAAATAATAATAATATATTTAATACTAATTATAATAAAAATAATAATATTTTTAAGATTAATACTTTTAATTATAATAAAAATAATTATATCTATAATACAAATAATAATATTTATAAACCTAATACCCAAGAACCTTTGGTCTTGACCCTGGATCCAAGAGAATTGGGTTTTGACGGAGGACCTATTAGCTTTGGATCCTAACTCGGAACCGAGAGTCTTGGGTCCTCACGTTGACCCTAGAGTCCTTGGTCTGCACGTTGGACCCATTAGCCTTGGGTAGGACGTGGGACCCGTTAACATTGGGTCCGGATGCCTAACACAATTGTCTTAAATCCTGGCACCGGAGCCACTAACATTAGGTTAGGATGCCGGACCCCAGTGCCTTGGGCCAGGCAGACTGCAAGACCCAAGGGGCTTGGGCCTGCGCCATGCCACACCCAACAAACTTGGGTCAGACGCCCCTTTCCAGTTATAAGTTTCTTGGGTCTCAAAAAGGTTGTTAGATCCAAGTTAACAACAACAACAACAACAATAATAATTGATTTTACCCTTCAAATCAAATCTATATTTTTTTTCCATAGCAATAATATTAATTTCAAATTTAATAATACAAATGAATCTTCGATAGTAATAATATTTTTTAAAAAATTATTGATGATGATGATAATAAACTAGTCTAACCCGAATTCTTATAGTTTTTAATCACTTCAAATCAAGTTTATGGCTTTTCTTCAATAGTAATAATATTTTTCCAGTCTCAAGTTACTTAAGTCTGGAAGAGGATGTCAAACCCTAGTCAATAACGAAAATAATAATAATAATAATAATAATAATAATAAATAACAACAATAATTGATTTTACCCTTTAAATCAATTCTATGTTTTTTTATAGCAATAATATTTATTTCAAATTTAATAATATTAATGAATATAATAATATTTATAATATTATTAATAATATTAAATTTATCTGACCCAAGTTCTTATAGTTTTTAATCTCTTCAAATCAAATTTATGGTTTTTGTTAAATAGCAATGATATTCTTTTTCAAATTTATTAATGATGATGATGATGATGATGATGATTTTTAGTTTTACCTTTCAAATCAAATCTATGGTTTTTCTTTTATAGTAATAATATTTTATTTTAAATTTATTAATGATAATAACAATAATAATAAGAACAATAATTTTTAATTTTATCATTCAAATCAAATATATGGTTGTTTTTCAATATTAATAATAATTTTTCAAATTTATTAAGTATTATATTAATAATATTAACTGTAATAAAAATAATAATATTATAATACAAATAATAATATTAAACTTGTTTGACCCAAGTTTTTAATCTCTTCAAATAAAATTTATGGTTTTTCTTCGATAGTAATAATATTTTTTTTTCAAATTTATTAATGATAATAATAACAATAATTAATATTAATTTCTATTATATTTTTTTTAATTTGTTATTCTTCTCTGCGGGGGTCTGCAGACCCCAAGCGCAGATCAACAGACCAAGGCAAACCCAGCCGCGTGGGTCAGCAGACCGAGGCGTGCAAGTTTGCACCTAATGCGCACTTCTGCAGACCCAGGCACGTCGCCCTGGTTTGCTACCTAGACGAGCAGGTCTGTAGACCCGCTTGTTTAAGTCTGCAGCTAGGCGTGCGGGTCTGGCCTTGGCGCCCAAGGCATGGCAGCCTCAGCACCAGGTGTCTGCAGCCTGGGGCCTACAGCCTTACTATGCTCCGGCAAAATCAAAATTGATCATTTTCTTTTCAATCATTCCTTCAATGCCAAATACATCTTAAGAAAAAGATAACCCTATCCTCGTTAGTCTTTGCAAATTTTTATGACAAGTATAGCTTTGTTATTATACTGCTTCAATGCACAATGATTTATATCTAAGTAAATAGTGGCAGGGATAATTAATCCTTCTAGTATATTGAATGTAAAGTCTCATCTGGCTTGGTGAAGACCCCAAATCCAATATGAAGCCCAAATGATTTGTAGACGTGCACATCCTAGCCCATTAGTTTATAGGCTCCAGTTGCATTTCTTGTTTTGTGTCTTGGATATGGCATGCGTTTCGTACTCTATGTCTTGTAGTGTTTCATTGCATTTAATTCTCCATTGATAAAGATCATCAGATCATCAGCAAAATGTAGAGTGAGAAAGATGGATTTATTTGCATATAGGGTGATATACGTTATGGGATAGCACTCAAACCGTATTATCTATCATACAAGTGAATACTTTCCTTGGCAAAGATAAATAAGCGTGGGAAAACAAACCCTGCTTTTTCTTACAGAAAGGTCTTGTATTGTCCATGGGGACTAATTTATCAATAACTCTAAAACGCATGGGAATCGCTTTCTTCATATGTTTTTTTTTTTGGTTTTTTTTTTTGTTTTTTAGATGTTTTTTTTTTAATTTGACTTCTTTTTTTTATTAATTTTTTTAAATTATCTTTACTATTTTTTTTAAATATTAAACTAGTTAAAAATTTAGTTATGTAGTTTCTTTAAAAAAACATTATGAATTGCTACAATATTTTTCTACATATTTTTTTTCTTTTTATGATCTATTTTTTTTTGAAACTAGTCTTTATCGATTTTATTTTTTATATATCGAGCTGGTTGAGAATTTAACTTTGTAGTTTTTTTAAAAATAATATTGTGGATTGCTACAGTGTTTCCCCCACGCACTGTAGCTTTGCCCACATGTTTTTTTTGCTTTTGTTCCCTCTTTTTTTTACATGTTTTTTTTCCAAAATTGACTTTTTTTTTGTTTTTTTAATTTTTTTTAAATTATCTTTGCCAATTTTTTTAAATATTGAACTGGTTGAAAATTTAGCCATGTAGTTTTTTTCTTTAAAACATTGTGGATTGCTACAATATTTCCCTACATAGTTTTTTTTCTTTCTTTTTATGATTTATTTCCTTTTTTTTCAAACTGGTCCTTATTGATTTTATTTTTTTCATATTGAGCTGGTTGAGGATTTAGCTTTGTATTTTTAAAAAAAATAACACTGTGGATTGCTACAGTGTTTCCCCCATGCACTATAGTTTTCCCCACATGTTTGTTTTTTGCGCCTTTGTTCCCCCTTTTTTTTGCACCTTTTTTTCTCCAAAATTGACTTTTTATTTTATTTTTTTTGTTTTTATCTTTTTTAAAAAAATTATCTTTGCCAATTTTTTTGAAATATTGAACTGGTTGAAAATTTAGCTATGTAGTTTTTTTTCTTTAAAACATTGTAGATTGCTACAATATTTTTCTATATGGTTTTCTTTTCCTATTTTTTTATGATTTATTTTCTTTTTTTGTCAAACTAGTCTTTGTTGATTTTTTTTTCATATTGAGCTGGTTGAAAATTTAGTTTCATAGTTTTTTCAAAAATAACACTCTGGATTTGCTGCAGTGTTTCCTTGCAAGTTTTTTTTTAAAATTATCTTTGTCGAATTTATTTTTTTAATATTGAGCGGGTTGAGAATTGAGCTTTAGCTTTCCCCATATGTTTTTTTTTTCTATTTCTCTCTTCTTTGTTTTTCTTCAAAATTGTCTCCTTTTTTTGCTTTTTTTTTCAGAATTATTTTTGTCGATTTTTTTAACTATTGAGCTGGTTCAGAATTTAGTTTTTTAGTTTTTTTTCTTTAAAACACTGTGGATTACTACAGTGTTTCCCCGCATGGTTTTTTTTACTTTTTTTTATGATTTTCTTTTTATTTCCAAAATGGTCTTTGTCAATTTTGCTTTATATTTTTTAAAAAAAAAACACTGTGGATTGTTACAATGTTCCCCCACATGGTTTTTGTTTTGCTACAGTATTTCCCCACGTGTTTTTTTCCAAAATTATCTTTATCGATATTTTTTTTAATATTGAGCTGGTTGAGAATTCAGCTTTAACTTTCCCCACATGTTTTTTTATTTGTTTTTGCTTTTTTCCCAAAATTGTCTTCTTCTTCTTCTTTTTTCAATTTTTTGTGTTTTTTTTCAGAATTTTTTTTATTGATTTTATTTTTTTAATATGGAGCTGGTTGAAAATTTAGCTTTATTGTTTTTTTAAAAAAAACACTATGGATTGCTATAGTGTTTCCCATTGAACCTAGATCATGGAATCTTTAATCAACTAGGTATGATTACTATCATTACCCTCTTTCATCTTTTAAAAACTTTAAGCTTATTCCCCTTGATGAATTTCTTGATGAATTACATACAAGATCTCTTGACAAACCTTTGGTTAGCAGATCCACAATAATTTTCTTTGAGTTTACAAAGTTGGAAATAATTTTATTTAAGAGCAAGTGTTTAATGATATTATATCTGTTGCTACCCAATTTTTGACCCACCTTTTTGATAAAATTTTCAGAAAATCCAAAAATAGCAAAAAATAACGAAAATCCAAAAAAATACATTTTTAATATATTTGCATCGTTTTTAGCATTTTCAACGTCGTCTAAAAAAGAATTTAAGTTTTCAAAGTTTTTTTGAACGCGTTCGACTTTTCACGCGTCATTTTTAAAATCATTGATTTTTCCTCATTTAAGTCGACGTTGATATTGCTCGTTTTTAAAAAATACAAAAAAATCAAAATTTACAAAAGAAAAAAGTTGAGGGACCAATTTTGAGGTCCGAACAACATTTTACCTATAAATATAGGTCCAAAACTCAAAGAGAGGAGGGGGGGCAATTTTGACATCAGGAAAAAATACAAAAAAATACCTAACCCTAAACCCATCTTTTTCTCTAGGGCGCCCCCCTTCCCATTGAAAAAACCAGAGGGAGCAGGGGCGGCCGCAAGCCTCCCTTTCCCTGTTTACAGAGGCTGGCCGCCCCTCCCCTTTGATTTTCTTCTTCCCCTCAGCAGCCGGGAACAAGGGACCTCAAAATTGCGTCTTTTTTCAAAACCAAACCGGGGCCAGCCCCCTCCCTGTCCTCTCATCTTCTTGAAGCCGCCTCCCTTCCCTTGGTAAGGAAACCAGAGCTCCGGTGGCTCCCTAAACACAGCCAGCCACCCCTCCTTTGGCAAAGAAGAGAACTGGAGAACCAAGGGGCGCCGCTGGAACCTTCCCCTCTCTCGGCCGCTCACTCCCCTGCTCCCAGCACCTTTCTTCTTCTTCTTGCTCTCTCGGCCAACCACCGTTCTTCCCTCTCTCGGCCGACCCAGCTCCAGTAGCAAGACCTCCAGCAGCGGTAGCTTCTGCCCACAGCCGACAGACCGGTCCAGCGGAAGCAGAGAAGAAGGCGAAACTAAAAGAAAGAAGATCCATAGAGAGAAAGCAGATCCAAAACAGAGAAGAAAAAAAGTAGATCCGTGACGAAGAACAAAAGCTAAAACCAACTGGATTGCGTCTTTTTCTTCTTTGCAGGTGATGTTGCTCCTCACTGCCAGTGTAGGAGGGAAGAGGAGATGAAGTCGGGTCGGATCCATTAGTTTGTCTGCAGCGGCGCGTGGGTCCACGCGCCGCCAGTGGCGTGGCGCGTGTGGGGACGCGCCGCCACTGTTCCAGCGGTTCCAGAAGGCTTCCTAACACTGTTCTGGGAGGTTTTGGGTTATTCTGTAATTTTTAAAGTGTTTAATTTAATTTTTGTTTAGTTATTTTTTGAATTTGTATTGTGGATGTAAAAAAAAAACAAAAGAAAAGAAAAGGAAAAGAAAGAGAAAATAATAATAGAAAAAGAGTTGTGTGTGTGTGTGTTTTTTTTTTATTGAATCAAAAGAAAAAATGAATTCAATATTTTAATTTATATGCACAAATATCTAAAGGACAGATAAAAATCATGTTGTATTTTCCATAAAAATGTAGAACATGTATCTACATATATTTTGGGAACTAATAACTGATTTATCAAAGCCTTAGAATTGGGCTAAAATTTTATTTTTAAATAATATCAAGTCCACGAAGCTTGAAAGTGAATGTGTGGTGTGTATTTTGTTTATGAATGGTTTTTTAGGATAAAATTGCGAGAATAAAGAAGAATTTAATATTCTGATTTGTTCACGGATAAAGAATTATGAATTTACATGTAAGTGTAAGTTGTATTTTCTAAAATTCGATGAATGAACTGAATTTTAAAACTTCTTTAACACATCAAGTCCACGAAGCAGCTTACCTCAGGTAGGGTGTGTTAGGGGTGCTAATACCTTCCCTAACCACAACCAGTCCCTTACTAATGAATCTCTGACAAGACCAGTATATCAGGTTTCCTAGTAGCCCTCAATAAATTACTAGGTGGCGACTCCAACGAATCAAATCAAACAAGAAAGAACGAAAAGAATCGCCAGCCCGATGCCTCGCGGATTTTTACGACGTGCGACAATATCTACGGTGTATATATCTACGCTTACTATTATACGTAATACTTTATGCCCTTCTAATTGTTGACTCACTGTCGTAATGGATATAAATAGTTGACATTAGTTTTATCCAACATGAAAAATCCTCTAAGAAATTCTAAATCCATCTAGCTGTCTTACACCTTTATCAATTTTTATTAGATCATGGATCTAGTGATACATATTTGTTTGGGGGATTTTCATGAAACAGTTGATCCACTGATTAGTACTTAAAAATACATTTTTATCAAGGTTTTATATCATCATTTTGCAATTGAAGTATCAATATGTCCTTAAGTAGAGCATGTTTTATAATAATATGTCTAATAATATAAGTGACATGACAAAAAAGTTGATGTTTTCTCCCAAGTGTCGAAGTAATAAATAACCCGGCAAGACCGGGGTCAAACAACAGGAAGGTTAACTTTAACTACAAATAAAAAAATAAATAATAACAAAAAAGGAGTTGAAGAGAGCTTTGAGATGTGATATTGATATAAGGATTAAACAAGGATAAAATAATTGTCAAGGTTAGAAGATCCACTAATGGTATTTCAAACAAGTATAGTATAAACTCTCTTTATTACTCAACTGGAAACCACACACAAAGAAGGTTCCAATCGGATTATAAATTGTTAACATGATTACATTAGTTATCTTATTCGAATAATGCTAATACTTGTAAATGTTGTCAGATATTCATGATTATAACTTATGTCAACAACAAATCATGTTCCTTTCATAGCACAGGTGTCGGTTATACCATACGGTTGGGCTATAAAAGTGCCAAGTATTTATTGTACCAAGTGTTATACAATATAAATCTAGTTTAACCATTTAACAAGTAAAGTATTAAAAGTGAACAAGATAACAAATACAAAACATGTTAGTATCAAACATTAAAGTCCATGTTGAGTTTATACTATACTTATTCTTACACCATTAGTGTAACCTTTTCATCTTGATATAATAAACTTAGCTAAACATAATGAAAGAGAGAAATATAAATAAACAACATAAGAACATAAATAAGATATAAGTTAACTAAGTAAAGGAAAAGAAATGAAAAGCATAAACAAGAGATTAATATAAACAAAACTTAAGCATTACAAAAATACAAAGAGAGAGAGCAAGAACATGATCTTGATCTGAAAACCAAGATGCCTAAATATATGGCAAATGCCTCCTTTTATAGGCCAAAATTTGGAACTATTGATTTGATGACTAATTGTTGAGTGGGTGGCCACATCTTGACTTGGTGACAATCCTTATCTTCTTGTCTGAATAAAACATCATTGCTAACATCAGAATATGAACAGATATTCTTCATAAAAGTTCTAGGAAATTGTCTCAGCGTTCCAACAAAAATAGAATCGGTGCATTTGGACTTCTAGAACACGATATATGGGTTGAACACTGAACAATATCTGGGATGCAGGACAGATTCTGACTTCTCTGTTGTTGCTATAATTTGAACTTGAAAACAACCTTTTTGAATCTTGGACTCTTCATGAAAGTTTTAGGCCTATATCTTAGCTTTCCATCCATATAGATCAGACCTAAATCCAAGTTCTACAACTTCAGGTATGATCCAATAACCGAATAGTGTTCCAGTTTGAACTGAACCAACATCTCTTTTCTAAGCTTGCCCCTCTTTTTATCTTCTCAATTTCAGTAGCTAAACTCATCAGTCAATCCTTTGATTTATATGATAGGCTTACATTTAAGATGAACATTGACCATAAATTAAAGGTATCTTATAGTATCAGACTTGTTATTATAAAACATGCTTTCGTTAAAGAGTTATTGATACTTCAAGTGCAAAATGATGATATAAAACCTTGATAAAAATGCACTTTTAAGTACTAATCACAACACATGGATCAAGTCAAATCAGTCATCACTCTTCGCAGTTGTAAGGTTATTGAAAAACCCACTCTTGAACCTTGTGAGAAAGATGATTAGTCAATATTTGATGGTAAGGAAGGGGTTGAATCTAAACATTGCAAAGAAAAGACTGATTCCCCACTAGCACTTCCATTTCCTCATGCCACCACCAAACAAAGGAAAGTCAATCACAACTCTGAAATCTTTGAAACTTTCAAACAGGTAAGGATCAATAAACCTTTACTGGATGCTATTAAATAGGTACCTTCCTATGCTAAATTTTTTAAAGATTTATGCACTGTGAAGAGAAAACTGAATGTGAAAAAGAAAGACTTTTTAGCCGAACAAGTAAGTGCAATTCTTCAGAACAATAATACTTTGAAATATAAAAACCTGGTTGTCCACAATTTCTTACTTTATTAGAGAACATAAAATTGAAAGAGATTTACTTGATCTTGGAGGTAGTGTGAATTTACATCCATATTCAGTTTTTCAAAGTCTCAATTTAGGTGAGTTAAAACCAACTTCTGTAACTGTTTTACTTGCCGATAGATCTGTAAAAGTGCCTAGAGGAATAGTTTAAGATGTATTAATACAAGTCTATAAATTCATTTATCTTGTGGATTTTATTGTCTTGGACACACAACCTGTTGAAGCATGTAATTCATTTTTTGTTATTTTAGGACGTCTGTTTCTTGTAACTTCTAATGCATTGATTAATTGTAGGAATGGACTGATGAAGCTATCATTTAGAAACATGACATTGAAGATGATTATTTTTAACATTTGCAAGCAACCTGGAGATAATATTAATTCACAGGAAGTAGATGTTATTAAAGAATTAGATTATGATCAATTTGAATCTACTGTGAGTAAAACTGAGTTTGACAAATATGCAGATTTGCAAATGATTTATTCTCAAGAAGAAATTGAGGACAAAAAAGGCACCGAAAATGTTGACACGAATCTTTTATCAAGATTGACAATAGATTTGACATCCGGCATCACACCAATCGATGATTAATTTCCTGATGAATCTTTACTTTCTCTTAGCTCAATGCCCTGGTTTGCTAATCATATCAATTTTCTTTGTTTAGGAGATTTGCCAGCTCAATGGAGTACCCAAGATAAAAGAAAGTTTTTGAACGAGGTGAAGAACTTTTATTGGGATGACCCTTACTTATTCAAATATTGTCTTGATCAAATATTTTGAAGATTCATTCCCGACAATGAGGTAAGTAGTGTCATTAAATTTTGTCATTCTGAGGCATGTGGGAGTCATTTCTCATCAAAGAAGACGACTATAAAAATCTTACAATGTGAATTTTATTGACCCATCATGTTCAAGGACATGCATGCATTCTACACAACTTATGAAAATTGTCAAAAAGTTGATATTGGTCAAAAAGTTTTGCTTTATAATTCTCGACTCCATTTATTTCCTAGAAAGCTAAGATCAAGATGGAGCGGTCGATTTATTGTGAAACATGTGTATCCTTATGGGGCCTTTCATATTGAGAATCCAAAGAATGACTATGTTTTTAAGGTAAATGGACATCGTTTGAAAGCTTACTTTGATAATTTTCCTAGTGAAAATGAATCAATTGGTTTGAATGATCTTGTATGTAAAGATTGATTATTTTGTTTTTCTCACATTGATTATATTTATTCAATTCCTTGTTCCTTCTTTTTTCTTTGCATCTCTTTTCCACTTCTCATCTAAAAAATGGACACCACTCTTGAGAAATTGAAATAGTATTTTCTTGCTTTGCCTCCAAATGCGATTGTAAAAATTTACCATGGTAGGTGTGAAAGATTGAGTTGTTAATGAACCATGGAATTCCTGAAGGTATTCGTTGGCTAATTGATGCAAAGGTCCGATTATCAGGTGAGTCTTCCAATTCTTTTATTTTATACATACCTGGGATAGGTAAAAGCACTTTTGCAAAGAAACGTCATGCAAAATGACTGAAAGTTTGTCACCGATGTGCCAGATGGACTTGTAATGCACAATGTCATTCTTTAGGAATGGTATCTATAAACCATAAAGATAAATACAATTCATTAAGGATGGACTGAGTAAAGAGTCTTTAGATAATCTTCTATTAACTCTTGAGACGTATTCTAGTGGAGATGTGCATCATTCAATTCATGATTTTTGGCCCCATTTTCATAAAAAACATGATCGACTTAGTCTTAGGAATCTGACTAAAAAAGACCCTGTTTGTTATTTTTTAAGAAAACTGGATGGGAAGCTTATCCCCGACCCATAGAGGGCGTTGAAGCCGTTCTTGGACATAAAACCAAGGGAAGATATGAGCCATAATCACAACTACAATTTAAGCCTTAGTTTGTAAGAACTTGTGTCTTTTGGTTTTATTAATAGCATATTATTTTGTTTTATTATTTCTTATATTTGTTTAAGTGTGTTTCAGGTTTGTCAATGTTCGCTGTTTCAGGTGATATCTTCTATACTTTATCTTTCTACCTTAGGACATTGAGGACAATGTCTCGTTTTGGTTGGAGGGAGAGGGTAGTAGTTGACATTAAAAAAAAACTAACTTATTAATTGTTTTTTGCTATTATTAAAACCATTTGACAAAACTGTTATTAGGATGGTAGAGTAAGCAGGAATTAAATTGTCTCTTGAGACGCATCATAGTAAATATTCTTATCAAGGTCTGTTAGAATACTTCTTGAAATATTCAGATTTACAAACTCTCGCATTGTTATCACTTAATTCTGCTCATATACTCATTTAACAAGTATTCTTAAACTTTCATTTTCACACACACACTTTAACATATGATTGTGGGTTGCACATTGGATTATTACATTATTTATGTTCTTTTGTTAAAGGTAACAA
>Ga0325414_1000963_pt1 | contig 26302 bp, 18 predicted proteins | sample PopdelMetagenome_8_FD_206183 | JGI IMG/M metagenome (GOLD analysis project Ga0325414, IMG submission 206183) | Populus deltoides microbial communities from Bellville, Georgia, United States - Leaf-PdKOR-R3 | ecosystem: Host-associated > Plants > Phyllosphere > Phylloplane/Leaf | place: USA... | reverse complement strand
TTTTGCTAACATCAGCAAAACAACATGCTGATGTCAGCACAACATCACCACAATGCTTAGATTGCAAAATGTCTTGACTTCATGAACAAAAGCCCTAATGTCTCACCAATAATTGTTGTTGTTTGAGCTGTCAATTTCATATAAAATGGTTATCAGTTAGTGACTAATTAGGTTCTTGTCGTCATCAGATATATAGTTCTTGGTAGTGTTGTGAATATGACAGAAGAATTCAGTTGATAAAATCAGTCTCGCCTTTGGTGATAGTAGTGGGAGTCGGGTTGGAGTTGTGAATGAGAATTCTACCCTCTAAATCAGCCATTTCAAACTAGATGAAAATAACTATCTAGTTTGGTCCCGATCTTGTTTGTTGTTTATCAAGGGACGTGGATAGTATGGGTACATCACAGGAGAAGAGAAGAGACCAATAGCTAGAGATTCTCTAGTCATGTCCTAGCTCATCAACTCTATGCAACCTTGGATTGCTCGTGGTTATCTTTTATTAGATTTTGCTTCAAAAATATGGAATGCTACCAGCCAGACATACTCACAATTGGATAATGATGCTCAGGCTTATGAGATACAAAAAAAGGTTCATGATACCAAGCAACATGACATGTTTGTAGCCTAATACTTTGCGATACTGAGTAGTTTGTAGCAAGAGTTAGGCTTCTACCATGATTCCAGGCATATTGTCCAAGTGATGCAATAAAGTTTCAATTGACAAGGAATATGTCTATGACTTCCTAGTTGGGTTAAACATTGAATATGACCATATTAGAGTTCAGGTTTTGGGTAGAGAGCCTTTCCCTTCCTTGAGGCAGACATATTCTCATGTTCACAAGAGGAAAGTAGGAGAAATGCAATGTTGACTCATTCGAGATCAACCATGATTCCTGACTCCAATCAAAATAACTTTATTAGGGGATTTACAAGTCTTAGTGAACCAAGGTTAGCCAACAAAGCACAAATGAAGTGTGATTATTGTGGGCGAACCAAACATACTAGGGAGACATGCTAACAGTTACATGAATGTCCTTTAAAACCTTTAAAACAACAAGGTGGGAAAAGAATAGGTTTTCCTAGAACACAAACACTTGTGTTAGAGATAACCGAAGATAATTGAGAGTTCAATTCTTGATAGTCAATTAAACCCCCCTACTTTGTCCAAGAAAAAGATTTAGACGCTTAGACATCTAATAGCCAAGCTTGATCCTTCCTCTTCATCCAACTTTGCACATGTAGGTATGCTAATGATAACTTTTAATTCTTCCAACATTTTTTATTCTGATTATTAGGTGATAGATTCAGGAGCTAATGATCACATGACTTAGTCTTCAAAATTTTTTTCATCTTACAATCTTTTCTCAGGTAAAGATAAAGTTCATATAGTTGATGGTTCCCAAGTTTATCAAGTTCATATAGTTGATAGTTCCCAAGTTTATCTTTAACCTCATTTTTTCATGTTCCCAAGTTCTCTTTTAATCTTCCATCTATTAGTAAAATAACTAAAGATTTAGAGTGTAAAATCTCATTCTACTCTACTCATTATGTGTTCAAGTACCTAAAGACAAAGAAAGTGATTGGCTATGGTAGGGTGGATGATGGCTTATATTTGTTAGAAGTTAGTTTTGTTGGTTCAGGAAACACAAGTGAGTTCAAACATGGGCTGGTGACCATCTTTAAAGAAGTCAATCAAGAATTACTTTTGTGGCATCATCAAATAAGGCATTCATCTTTTGTAGTTCCAAGAAAGCTTTTTCCAGCATTATCTAAGCAATCTACTACAAAAACCTTATATTGTGATGCGTGTGAATTAGCTAAGCATACACGTGCTACTTATTCCTCAACTAATAATAGAAATAGAAAACGTTTTATGGTATTTCACTTAGATGTTTAGGGTCCTAGTCCAGCTGTTTTCTTATCTGGTTATAGGTGGTTTGTTACTTTTATTGATTGTTATAGTCGTACTATTTAGGTTTATTTGATGCATAATAAAAGTAAAGTGTTCTCTTGCTTTATGAGGCTTCATGACAAGATCTCTATATAGTTTAATGCTAAATTTTAGATCTTAAGGAGCGATAATGGTACAAAGTACATGGAAGGAGGTTTTCAAAGCTATATGCTGGAACATGGAATTCTGCATCAGACTAGTTGTGTAAATACATCAAATCAGAATGGTTTAGCTAAGCGAAAGAACAAGCACTTACTACAATCTGCCAGATCTCTAATGTTCACAAGGAATTTGCCTAAAACCTACCAGGGAGATGCAGTTCTTGGAGCAACATATCTCATTAATAAGATGCCACTAAGAGTTCTTAAGTTCAGAACTCCAATGGAGTTCCTACAAGAACTTGGTCCTATATTGTTCCACCAAAAACCATTGGTTGGGTTTGCTTTGAGGGGGAGTGTTGTTAGGAACATTTATTATTTATAGTGTGAAGTCAAGGGTAGGAAAGTAATTTTATACTTTTTCTTATATGTGTGTGTGTGTGTGATGTAAGCTAGTGAAATAAATAATGAATTGTCACTTCATCTCAAAACATTTCTTTCTTCTTTTTCTTCTTTTTTCCCTCTCATTTTTGCAACTTCCTTCGTCCATCTCTAAATTATCTTAGAAAACAACTACAACAAAAACAGAACAAGAGCAAAACAAACTCCTTCCAAAAATGTTAAGTCGCTGTACGTTTCAAGGGTATTGCAAACAGAAATTTATTAGCATAAAGTGCTACCTAACAAAGTGTTCTTAGAGAAGAAAAGAGGACTGTCTGGATGTGCGGATAAACAAATATGCCAATTAATATAGTGATATACAACATGACCCACCTTCACAAATTGTTGAACCTTTTCAGTTGTTGCCAGAGGGGGACGTTTCTTTATGTGCTCCCTCAGCCCAATCAATGAATATCTGCAAAATGGAACACCAAATAATCATGGACAGGATAAAACAGGCATGATGGAGATATCTATCCATGCAAGGAAGAAGGGAGATGAAGGGTTGAAATAGATGTACGTGGTTAGATTGCATACAGGGATGGGCAAGCTTCACGCTGACTTATGTAGGCAAAACCAAGCTCCTCATCCTGAAATGACAGTTACAAAGTTTCAGCACAGCAAGGAGACAAATGTAAAGTAGCACTGTGTAATTAGAATGTGACAGACCTCAAGAAGCTCTTTAGCCTGCAAAGGAGTCAATCTTGTATTTGCTCCCATAAACTTCAGCATCTGTTCTTCTGTTATGCCTCCCTAAAGACAATACTAGACCAATCAAATAATCAAGAAAGGGATGCGGCGAGTTCCGTAACTTGTGAAAGCAGATAGTATTACCATACTTTTTTCAGCATCTAAAAAAAAAGTTTCATTGGAAGTAATTTCCACTACAGGTAATGAATACGCCAATATCAGAAATATTAAGAACAAGTCATTTTGTCATTGTTACTTCCAAAAGGACTTGCAATTGGAAGCATAAATTCACAGGAGAGATCATCAACATCACCTTAAAATTAGGGACCAGATAAATTTTAATTTTAACCAAACACACTGAAACATTTAATAAGCAGAAGGCTGACCTTAGGTGGCATCCACTCCACACCATGAAGCAAGGAAGATTCGCCATAACAGGATCTAACAGCAGCAACAAACAATGTGCTCCTAAAGAAACGAGTGTTTCCATCATAAGGTTCACCGTAATGAGTCAATGATCTAACATCAGCAACTGGTGCGAGACCTAATGCCCAACTGAGAATTGCATTAAACAAGAAAAAGATACATAGGCTAATTCAAACCATTCATCACTTAAAATCCAGCACGTGAAATAACTAATGAATAAATCAAAACCTACCAAGTTGATCATCAAATGCAAGGCAATACGCTTTCAACTCACGATCGGTTTCCCTGTTCATACGCTGGCCAATCAAAAAAGCTGAAAGCAACGTCTCACTAACTCCAGATGAACACTTGTCATCTTCAAATTTAAAAGGAAGAACATCTCTTAGAACACCTTGGACTTCCTCATATCCAAGGTGACCACCTGCCAAAACCTCCCTAAGGGCTCCAACCAATCTCATATCGCTCGTACCATTCCCAACATATTGGGGCCCAATCGAGCTTCCAACTCCCATTATTGAGCCTTCAGGGTCGGCAATGAAGATTACATCCGATGGTAGCGCTCGAACTAGGTGGGGCCAAAAATTGCTCACTGCATGCTTCTCACCTTCACTCCATTGGGTTGCTTCTGGAAAGGCATTCGCACGAATTGTCATCGCAGCAAAAAATGCCCCAAGTTGCGCTTTCGAAACTTGCTCTTCATCTTTTAATTCCCCTCTAGCTAACAAAAATTAATACAAAATTCAGTCTATCTAAATACGCTAACTTAAATTAATAATTATAAAATCATATTAAACTGAATAAAAATAATTAAAAAAACGAAAAAAGAGAGGGGGAGAGAGCGAAGAGAATATTATGAGCTCACCGGATCTTAAAATGGTGTCGAAAACTTTAAAAGCCTGGTCCTCGTTGAGAGGCTTGGTCTGGGTGGGACCAGTGCAAACCCTAGCTTGAGCATCAAGGACTGTCTGGTTGGGTTTCGGCAACTTGGAGCTCCGATAAGAAGTGGAAACAGCTGGATTTACGAATTCGGATTCTGAAATCCCAAATTGATCAATTGTTGCAGGGTCCAGCACAGCGCTCAAAGTCAAACCACACTTCTTCCGTCCAATCCAACGGTCACGATCGAATCTTAGAGAGGAAGTGACTTTTGAACGGGAGAGATTGGTTCGAGGTTCGGTGACGTGAGTTGGGAGAGAAGGTTGTGGACTCAGTAGAGATTTCATGGCTGTCTATTTTTTTTCTTCCTTCCTGCTTTTTTAAAAAAGAGTTAAAGAAAAATGATTAAATTAAGAGAAATTACAAAGAGCGGGTGGTTTGATTTAAAAAATGCAAACAACTGTGCCAAACAATAAAAAATTGCAGAGATGTGCTTAATTTCAACGATAATATTAATTTAATGATGTACAGGTGGAGTATGCAAATGCGATCTGGGCGTGGCTTTCTAGGTTTCGCTAAATCGGACTGAAAACAATTTGAGATGATATTTTGTGAAGTTTTTTAAATTTAATTTTTAATTAAAAATATATTAAAATAATTTTTTTAATTTAAATATTAAAATAATTAAAAAATATCTAAAAATATATTAATTTAACAAACATTACAGACAAATATAAGTATAGTTATTTAAAAAATTCATCATCTAGATTAAATTTTAAATTAAATTAAAAAAATATTCACTGGGTTAAATTTAATTAATTTATAATTTAGTTAATTTAATAAATTCAAATCTGATAATATAGGCTATAAAATATATTTTAAAAAATATCAATATTTTAATAAAAACAATTGATATATACTTATATGATCACTCTTGAATAGCATATAATAATCAAAGTTCATTTTAAATTATAGTTATTTTATTTTTATTTATTTATGAAAAAGTAAATATTTTTTCTTTTATATATATATATATATTAATAAATTATAAATTAATTTCCTTGACTTTACTAGATGAATTAAATAATTATACTGATTTTATTTATTAATTAATTAATTTCTTAACTAATGTTGGTTATAACTAATTTTATATTATTTTATTTATAAATATTTGCATTTGCATTTGCATTTCATTTATTTATTTTCTTTCTGTTTTTAATTTTTAAGAAACAACATGTCATCAAGAGCTAATAATAACGGGCCTTTCCAGCCGGTACAAAAAAATCGGGCACAAAAGAGAACGTACTGGTAGTATATAAGTAGCAAATAATGATTTTTGAAAAAAATAAACAAACAAACAACAATCTCCAGTTTCCCTCCCTTAATTTGAAAAGAAGAAGAAGAAGCGCGGGGACCGAGAAAAGAGAATGAAAAACATGGAGGCAGGATCTTCTCTAGCAATAAGAGGTCATGAAGGTGGTGAAGAAGAGCAAAGAGTGCCCTCCGCCATTCCTACAGACCAATGGCAGGTGACTTTCTCTCGATTCATCAACTATCCTTCTCTGCCCTCCACGTGTCCGTCTCTCATTCCTCTCTCTCACAATCGGAAGTGCCGCCCAACCGGAGGCACCTGGATCTCCTCCGTCTCTGCTACCGCCTCTCTCCAGCTCCTCAACTACCAATCCAACTCCAAAGACGCCATCCTCGGGCTCTCTTTAAACGGCACCGTCCTTGTCAGTAGTATTTACTCTTCCTTTAGAAGCAATCGATTAAAAGTATTGAATAATTTGGTTTATTTTTGGATTATTTGCAGATTTTTTTAAATATGAATTGAATTTGGTGGTGCAGGAAGAGCACTATGTTTGGAAGCTGCATTTCTCATGGCCTCAGGTTTCGTGCGTTTCTGGATATCCTTCAAGGGGCACCAGAGCCGTCTTTGTGACCTTCAAGGATTCTCTTGACGAGGTAGGTAACATTATATTCGATTTTTTCTGTCATGAATAGAAATTGAAGTCAAAATGTAGCTTAACTTTCACATGTTTGCAGATCCAGAAGTTTGGCTTTCGATTTTCAACTTTTTCAGAAGCAGAAGCGTTTATCAATGCTTTGAAGGTGGCGGTTAAGATATTTTATATCATTGTTGTTAATAAATCATGAAGCTCATGGCTAAGTTCCTCTCCTTGAAATGCTGAATTATTATTTTTTGTTTGGGTTGTGTTTTCAGGTTATCCTGGAGGATCCAATTGAAACTGAACGTCTGGATAGCGACTTTCAATCAGCGATTTCGTCACAATCTGTTTTCATGCCTACTGATGGATACAAACCTAGGTATGTCATTGCCTAATTTGATTGATCAACTCCGCTGAAGATTTACAAACTTTACTGCCTGTAGAGCTTGGGTGGAGGAGGAATCGAGCACGATGGGTCCTGTTCAAGATTATTCTCCTCAACTTCAATTGAGTTGGAACAAGGAAGCTGAACAAGCATCATTGAGTACGGAAAAATCTCTGAATCACAACAATGAAGGAATTTCTCCAGCCATGCCTCCCAGCTTTACGTCATTACTGCTCGACTGCTGCTCTGAGGTCAAACAAGGTATACAGGCTGTCACTGATGTAATTTGATGATTCTCGTTCATTAATCTATTCACTGATGTTTTTTTCCCTTGCCTGAAATGCTCTCTCTGCAGGCCAGCCAAGTTCATCTCATGAAATCGATCTCAAATCCCAAATTATGGTAGCTCTCTCTTACTTTTTGTCACATCTATATGAATGCCTAGTTGCTAGAAATAGATAGTGTTGCTTTGGAGCTTATCTTGACTTGGATTGGACGGAACACTTTTGGCACTTCCAAAATAATAATGATAATAATCATTTCCTGTTCTTAAGTTGAGCTTATTATTTCCTGTTCTTGCTGTTAGACGATACACCACAGTGATTATGATAATAATCTTGCTTTCTTGCAGAAATACATGGAGGATTCTTCCTTCCAAGGTAAGTTAAATTCTCAGTGTACTCAAATTAGAATCTATCTTCTATGAGCTCCCAGTCTCCGAGGCACGCGTCCATTCTTATTATTGCAGCATGCTTAAGGAAGTTTGCTCTGAGAATACTTGTTGGTCCTCTCCACTTAAGATTATTAGCATCCTAAGCTAGTTTATTATAATATCCTAACGTTATCCCATTTTTCATCTTGTTTGGAGCTCGCTGAGCGCCATTAGCTTAGAGTTATTAGCTTGGACTAGGCCTTGCAAAGAAACCAAATTGGAGAGCTAGTGATATCTGCACTTGAGTAAACACTTTCTTTACGGAAACTATTTTGGTTATTCGTCACAATTTTTCTTTTCTCGTTGCCAGATATGCTATCGAAAGTGGAGAGAGTTATCAATGAACTTGGAGATGATCTGATGCTGTAATCATCAGTGCCTTCTTGAAGTACGTATAGAGTTTAGAATTTCTTCTTCAGTGCGTGATCCTCACCGGTCACCGCAGACAGCCAAAAGCCATGTGCAAAGTGACCTTATCCCTAAATCTTTGTTTCTCTTTTGGAATACTTTGTTAATTGCTTAAATTACCCTGTATAGGATTTAAAGAAAAATGCTTAGATAGAAACGAGAAATAGTTGTGAGGATCCACAACCAAATGGCATGTTTGCTACTGGACCTTTCCATACAAAACTTCTTTTTCCATGTTCTTTTACCCCGCTTCTAATGTGTTTCCTCTTCAAAAGTTTTGCTGACGAATTGAATTCAAAAGAATAACTAAATCATGTGTAAAATGAAAACGTAAAGCAATTTCATAAATCCTTCTGCGGCCAAAAGTCATAGAAGATTCCCCCTTTTGTTTCAGATAATGAGATATCCACAGCCAAAGAATGGGGATTGTTACCAAACTTTTATAGCCAAAAGAGGTTCTTCTTGGCTCCAGATCTGTACTTTAAGTCCTAAATCTGAGGTGAGGCTGCTGAAAAAACCTCTGGATCGGGGGAAACCAATGGTTTCCTTGCATTCTAAGCTCTATTGAAACAAAATTAGTATAAAAAATGGCATTTTGGGGTTTTCAGTACATGCTACGGAGAAAGCTATAACAAAGCCGCAATTTATTGTAAAAAACACAGATCAACGGTGATCAGGAACAGCTTCCATCCTGAAGTAACTTGCGTTCAAGGGGCTCTGCAATCTGCATCTGTACCCACATAATCGCTGTATCATGACTGCAAGAATTTAACTACAGTGTTCTTAATTCGACTCTTAATGTTTTCTTTAATATTGGTAATGAGGATCATGATCATCTTTTCTTCACTTGTACGATTGCTAGAAAGATATGGCGGCAGCCGTTGCAATTATGCAGGGTGAATAGCACGTGGGAGGTTGGTCTGCTGAGTTTTTGTGGGCAAAGCAATCAATACAGAAGAAAAGAGAAGCTTTGTTGCTGTTGTTTTGCGTATAGCATGGTGTGCTCCATTTATCACGCGCGGAGGGGAAAAAATATAACAGAATGCACAATACTGGTATGGCCTCTGAGACCTCAATTCTTAAGTCCATTATTCAAGCAGTTTAAAACAGAAGGTATCATCCTAGTTTGACCATTAAAGGCAAAAATTGATTTTCTCTCTTCATGTGGCGTCTAGATCCAGACAAGCCGTAAACGTCATCGTTTCTAACCACAACAAAGATGCAGCTAAAAACTGCGTCGTTTAGGTTCCAGCAGTAAGCAGGATTCAGCATGTGGTGTTTAGATCCGGAAATGTCTTAAACGTCACCGTTTCTAACCACAACAAAGATGTCAAGTGAAAACGGTGTCGTTTAGGTTCCAGCAGCAGGCAGGATTCAATAACAAATTAAGAAAGAAACTAAATCATGTTGCGTTATTCCTGTTCATTCAGACTCATGCAACTGTGGATTGTAACAGTTGCTTCAGCCTGCATATCTATTCTTTTCGTTTGTGCACGCATGCCTTTCTTTTCTTTTGCTTTTGCGTTATTAATTAAATTAGTGGACCAATACGCATTAAATGTATCCTATTTGCTGGCAGCCATGCCTTTTGTTTTCTTTTGGTTCTGCATTGTTAATTAAATTAGTGGGTCAGTATGCATTAAATTCCTATTTGCTGTCACAAAATGCATCCTATTTGTTGTCTTTATGTTGGGAAGAGGGTTGTCTTGTTTGCATGAGAAATATGATCATGTTGGTTAGAGATAAGATTTTGCACTTTATGCAGCAATTGTCCTCTATATCTCGTGTGACTAGAAACTGAAAATGCCTTGTTGTTTTTTAGTTTACAACCAAATGCCTTTTCTTTTGTTTTGTCTATTTCCGGTCTGTGTATTTCTTTGCCCACTAGTTGTTGGACTCTCTTTTTATTTTTCTCTATTGCCTTTCTTGTTGATTGTTGCACCATTAGTTTAGTTTTTTTTCTCCTCTTTCCATTGCCTCTCTTACTATTTTTTTTGTTTGTTTTCTTATGCATCCATAATTAATCTGAGTGGTCCATTTGTTTTCAACAGAATTGTTGAGCTTTTCTAGCCTTTTTTTCGGTTGGGTTGCTACTTTGTTCACGTTAAGGCTTGCTTGATTTACACTACTGGTATGTGCATGTATTATTGGTCCGCAAGATTAATGGTTGTCTTTTTCTTGCTTTGTTGAACTGTGAGACCAACTTCTCTTTTTTTCCATTTGCTTTCTAACCAACTAGCAAAGGCGTTGCTTGCTAGGAGTTTGTATTCAAAATTGTTTCTGTTGTATTTTCTTCCCTTTTGATGGTTGTTGAATTTGTGCTTTAGATTCCCATCTTTATTTATTTGGCCACTTTATGTTGCAATTTATATTTGTTATTTTCATGGCTTGCCCTTTTGATTCGGTCATTCATTTATTTGTGTTTATACTGTCATTAAATATATAACATTTAGTCAAAAATTTTCATAACTGAAAAAAAATGAAGGAGCTAATGGAGTCATTAGCACAATCCAACACTGTGTATTTCGTTAAGGCTTGCTTTCATAACTGAAAAAAATGCAGCAACAAATAACATTTAGTCAACAATTTACAATTGTTTATTTATAAATGCACAAAAATCGTTAGATGTCAACCTTGAATAAGTTTCTTAGGCCAAACCCTCTTCAAAACTGTTTCATATTAAAAGAATTGTTTAGCTAATTGAGAATCAAACAAATATATCTTATTGTTTCCACATCTCCAGCCATGTACATCGATGCAAGTGGTTGATAAATAGGTATTAACATGACAAAAACAAAATCATGCATATGGCCGGGGGTATAATGACATAAAGGAGCAACTTATAACAAGGGAAAAAAAACTGTCAAAGTTGTTATTGATAAAGAAAAAAAAAAGTAACAGGGAAAAGACAAGTGCTAATTTTGTTGAGACATGATTATAATGGAAATTGAACAATAATGTTTAATTAAAAATTAAAAATTAATATATTTAAATAAAAAATATAAATTATTATAATTAATTAAGAAAAAATATAAATTTTATATATCGATATTACAATTATCCTGTTTTCCTGTTAATGCATCTTGAATCCTTAAAATTCTTATTTTATTAACTCAAGAGCTTTTTCTTACTAAAATTATCATAAGAAACAAAAAAAAAAAATCAACAAAAACTATGTTTTACCAACCTTTAAAATTCATAAAAAGCCAATTATTTGTTTTTTTCTTGGCCAGAATAATACCGTGACTATAAATATGTGTTGTTTAAGTTGTAGACTTGGACACAAATTTACATAAAGTCTTAATTGGGTAGCCAGCCCAAAAATGAAAGCAGAGGTTGGATGGATCTATACAGGTTTGCACTTCTTGGATTACTTTCGATTCTATAAGGTGTGGGCATCTACCTTATTATGAGAGAGATAAAAAAAAAAATAAAGGATTTTATTATGACTTTTCTATCAAGGATTTTTTTTTTAAAAAAACAAATGCCACGATTGTTTCTTTCTTTCTTTTTTACTAATTTATTATGACTGAAGATTTATTAAATATATTAAAAATTGTATTTTTAATATTTTTTTTATGTGAGTACCATCCATCATTGTCAATCTAGAGCTCGAACCGATTCGATTGAAAAACAAATTGAGTAATTCTGTTAAAACCTAGGTTGACTCACTTTGCTTCTTCTTCTTCTTAATTGAATAAACAATTAGTCTTGCTGAGGGTCTTGGAATTTTGACAATTTAATCTACAAGGAGATAACAGTAGTAGGAGGTCTGTAGCAGTAGCAAGAGTCAGTTGTGAAACTGAATGTGAAAGAGGAAGGTAAATATGAGGTTATTAGCTGGATAGGCAGGCAGGACATCGAATGTGATCCATAACAATCCTCTCATGTCTCATCCTTTCCCTCCCTAATGACCTACACATAAATTGAACCTTATAAGTGACCAAAACATAGGATAAGAAAATGTTCAAATTATTGTATTCGTGTTTTTTATATTTTATTTAGATGTTGACAGAGTTTGAAGCTTTAACAATCCTAATACAATTCACCAACTGAAGATTTACCACCAAGCAACTTTGAAACCTTAGCCTTTTGGGCTGGCCATTTTAATTATTGAGCTATCACAAATGCTATTTTCTGTCAATCACCTTATACACCATTGTTTTCGCTGCTTGGTGTTCTTTTAAGTGTGCTGTGCAATTTAACTGCTGGGATTTTATGGCTAGAATCGTTTTCTTCTAATCAGTTGCTGGATTAGCATATTAGCAAATTATAATATTATGCTAGCCTAAGCAGATTAATTAACTTGGTTTTTGTCACCATCAACATATAATGATAATGATGACTCAGGTAACAAATTCAATATTTTTTTCCCTTAACTAAGTCTAATGAACTTTGATTTGCTTTCTTCTCAAAAAAAGAAAACAAATTTGCTGCAAGTCTATCTAGGAAAGTCAATATTTTAGGTTTTGTTAAAAAAAATCTTTATTGGCCACACAAGTTTCATTTCAATTGATGTTTAGCTCCATATATTTCCTCTTATAAAAAATAATTTAAAAGTCAATGAGCATTTTAGGCCAACTTTTTTAAGTTGGTAGATTAATTAGCTTGGTATTTGCTACCATAAGCCTGTAACTAACAAATTCAATTTTTTTTTTCTTTTTAAAATAAGTCTGATAAGCTTTGGTTTGTTTCCTTTTGAACAAAAAAAAAATTCGTTGCAAGTTCACTCAAATAAATAGATATTCTAAGTTTTATTAAAAAATACTTCGTTAGCGAAACAAGTGTTATTTGAATTGCGGTTTGGTGGTTGAAAAGCAAAATGAAGAGAAGGATTGTTGCATTTGAAACTTGGAATTTAAGAAACAAGAATGAAAGTTGGTGGCTGCTTTTCTCTGCACATCCTTAACTAAGATGGGGGTCTCAGAGTTTTAAATGCTTTTTTTTAGGGTGAATATTGTTACCATTATTACATGTTGTTGAGCTCAGACTGATAATGATTGTACGTGTGTTTAATTCCCTTTAACAAGAAAAAAAATCTTTTAATGGTTTGTTGAATTGCTAGCACTGAGGATTTTTTTTTAATAAAGGGTTATTATCATTCTTAGGTTGTGTGTTTGTTTGGGCTACATATTAAGAGGTTAAAAAGAAACAAGTGATCGCTTTTAATTGGATTATAAAAATAAAATGTCAAGTTTATATTGTTGATCACTATAGGTAAAGGTGTCAACTGCTTTTTTCATGCTTTTATCATATCAATATAGGAATTATATTCTTTTAATCACATCTAGAAAATTTATGTTGTGGTTGTTTTAAGTTGCTGTACATTAAACTTGCCTCTATTAGTTAGATTTTTCAAAAACTTTTTCTTTGTATTTTTAGGATTTATTGTTCTTCAGCTTTATTATGATGTTTGTATATATACATTGGTTGCTATGTAATGTTCAGAAAGCATATATTGACATATTTTTTTCTTATTTAATTTTTTGGTTGTATTTTTTTACTATAAGTGTTGATGTGCTGGTATTTGTTCGTAATATATTCATATTATTGAGCTATTTTATTGTTGTCTAACTTTTTTAAAAGTTGCTTTAAGAAATAAAATAAACATTCTAGGTAGAGAAACAAATTAATTTTTTTTTTATCATCTATGTTGCTCATTTGTTTTGTTTGGAATTTGATCTTTGTTTTTGGTCAATTGTCAAAGGACTATGCAAGATGATTTTTCCCTGTCGAGATAGCGTTCATCAAGATAATATATCACATTCTTACAATGTTTTTTAGAAAATAACAAAAATATAAAAAATAAATATTTGATACGCTGGATTTTGTTGATGCATTATTGTGCTGTAACTATCTTTCTCACGAGGTTTCATTAAAATGCAAATCCAATGTTTAAGGACCAATGAGATTGGTCATGAAACCGAGATAATCGTAAAAAAAAAATAAAAAAAAACTTTTTTGGCTAGAGTTCAAATGTCAAAACTAATAACCTTTATCTTATGGCCAAGATATCTCCACCAATAAAACTCTTAACATGTAAAGAAAAAGGAACAAAAAAGACAAGAAGGCTCAGAATATGATTCCATTGTCCTATAATTTCTATGTCCCTATAAATCATATTTATGCATATTTTAAGCATACTGGATTTGCCTGAAACACAATCTCAAAAGTAGAAATCTCTTGCAAGTTACTAAGCAATCATCAGTGGAATCAGGTTTCACTAAAAGATAAACTAACATGTGTAACTGCAAACAAAAATCTTTGTGATATGGCTCAATTGAAATAATAAAATTCGAATCCTCTTTCATCCTTAAGTTACTGCACACATTCAATTCCAAGACTATATTTACAATAAAAAATAAAGTGAGGAGACAGTGGACTACCATGCAAGCTCCTTGAATATTTACAGGCAACACATGCTGTTGATACTACTCCAATTACACTTTCTACAAGTCCAAAGTTTACTGTTTCCCTAGCAGTCCTCAGTTGAAAAAAAAGACGACTTTATTCAAGCTTTTCCATAAATAAAGATCAAGCAGTAAACATGTTACAAAACAGAAACCATCAAAACATATGGAATGAACCAAGTGTTGATTGCTGGAATTAGAAAAAATAACAAACAAAATCAAGTCAATTCAGGTCTACATTTTGAACACTATTCTCAAATCATTAGATCAAGATGATATAATGCAAAGTAAAAATAAATTAATCATGAAATCTAATTTTAAATCAAGCAAATATAAATGATGCAATTAGAAAAAAAAATTATTAAGAAAAAGAAAAAAAAGTCAATTAAGTTAACCCGCCGGATATATAATCTATGTTATGAAAGTATGATAACTAAATAAAAAGTAAATCCAATATTAAAAAATTAAATAAAAAAACAAAATTTTTCTTATTAATATAAAACCCTTACGTTCATGCAACTTCAATTATTGATTTTATACCTATCATGTCAGTGTTTCTGCTCTAAGTCTTAACTCAATTTTATTATCGCTTTTTCTTTGTACCATTTCTTTATCTAATTTCATGTTAAGCTTTTTCCAATGTTTTGTTTTTTTAACTAGATTTTATACATACATGACTACCCGACGACAACGCTTGCAATCATCATATGCAGTTAATAATGAGTAAGATTCTCCATATATTTCATCGCAACAAGAAAATAAAACTTATATTTGCTCAGTTGGTATGTTAACACGATCATCAAGGCTAGCTACAAATCTTGATCCTGGGCCTTCCAATGCTCAGCTCTCACATTTTTATCAAGGAGAGAGCTCACATTCTCAACCTTCATTGTATTCCCGGTAAGATCATGATTGTTTAGCTTCTACAAACAATCAATCTTGCTCATTACAATCATCAACTGTATCATACGCTGATAGTCTTGGTGCTTCTGGTTCAACCTGTGTTGATCATGAACTTACAGCTTCTGCAATTGAGCAACTAATGATTGGGCAAGCTTCATATAAAAAAAAAGAAAAAGTTTGTTTTTTAATTTTTTTTTCTTTTGGTTTTTTTTTTATTCTAAGACTTTTAGTTATCCATTGACATCTTCTTTGACTCATTTTTTATTTCTTAGGAAGAATAAATGAGTACATTGACTTTGGTGACAAAACATTCAAATGCTCTCATTGCAAGGCTTTTTTCTGGCTTGATGAGAAGCTTGCATGCTCAACCAAAACCAGTCCACAATTCTCACTCTGTTGTCTTGGTGGAAAAATTAGGCTTCCACAACCATTATCGACGCCTCATGTTCTTGATGAACTTTTGGACCCTGCATTTGGTGAAGCTTCTAAGAAATTCCGCACAAATATTCGAGCCTATAACTCTATGTTTGCTTTTACATCCATGGAGGCTAATATAGATCACTCAGTCAATCATCGACCTGGGCCTAATGTTTTTAAGATAAATGGCCATTCTCATCATTTAATGGGTTCTCTTTTGCCTTCTGATGGAAAGACTCCAAAGTTTGCTCAACTTTATTTTTATGACACTACAAATGAAGTTGCAAATCGACTAGCACCGTTTCCATATGGGAGCTCTGCTTCAACTTTAGATGAATCTGTTGTCAAGGATCTTATTGACATGCTTAATTCCACTAACTGTTTAGTTGGCTTATTTCGTCATGCTTCGCAAAGGCTGTCAATGTCTAACAATCCTGGATATAAACTACGGTTGCTTGGTCAAAGAACTCATGACTCAAGACAGTATAATGACCCATCTTCAGATGATATTGGTGGCTTGATTGTTGGAGATATTGGTGATCATCGTTCAGAACGAGATATTGTTATTGAAATTTAATCAGGGACTTTATAAAGAATCTCTAAATTGCATCCAAAATTTATGTTATTGCAATATCCTCTTCTTTTTCCATTTGGTGAAGATGGTTATCGAACTAATATTAGTTTTGCCAACCATGATAATCAAGTTCCTAGAAGGCGTTAAAATATACCAATGAGAGCTTTTTATGCGTATCTTGTTCATGAGAGGGAATATGGTGAAGACACTGTTACAAAAGACGGTTGTCTTTACTAATAATTTTTAGTTGATGCATTTACCAATGTTGAGGAAGACAGGCTTGATTACATTAGAATGAACCAAAATGATCTTCGGACTGAGCTCTATCAAGGCATTAATGAAGTTGTTCTTAGAGGGGATATTCAAGGGTCATAAACATAAAAAATTATTATCCCCTCTTCTTTAACTGGTAGCCCGCGATACATGATAAATAATTACCAAGATGCCATTGTCATTTGTAGGGCATATGGAAATCCAGATCTTTTCATTACATTCACATGCCATACAAGCTGGCCTGAAATCCAAAAAGAGCTTAAAAAAGGCAGACTTTATAAACATGAAGACAAGCCTGATATAATCACACGTGTTTTTATAGAAAAGGTTCTTGATATGTTGAATTTCGTCAAATCTAGTGTCCTTTTTGACAAGACAATTGCTAGTAATTAGGCCTTACCCATTTCTTTTCTTTCTCATCATGTATATCTTTATTTATTTATTCTTATTTGATTTCATTTGCAACTCGATAGATGTATGCGCAATTAAGTTTCAAAAGAGAGGGCTTCCACATACACATATTTTGGTTTGGCTTGCCTCTGAATTTAAATGTCGAACTGCTGATGATGTTGACTCGATTGTTTCTGTTGAAATACCAGGCAAGAATATTGATCCTTTATGTCATGAAATAGTCTCTAAGTTCATGATAAATGGTTTATGCGGCGTTGCAAAGCCGAACGCATAATGCATGCTAGAATGTAGATGTGCAAAGTCATTTCCAAAAAAATTCAAAAACTCAACTGTTTTTGGTGAGAATGGATTTGTTTATTATAAGCGACGTGAGTGCCGCAATAATTTTGTTCTCAAGGATGGAATTATGCTTTGCAATGACTATGTTGTTCCATACAATAAAGAACTTTTAATGTGGTATAATGCACATATAAATGTTGAGATATACTGTCAATCAATGCTCATCAAATATCTATTTAAATATGTCAACAAAGGGCCTGATAGATGTCGTATGATGCTCCAAAATGAAACAAATGATGAGATACAAGCATATCTTAATTGTCATTTATCTGCCCCTATAAAGTTGTTTGACGTCTTTTCCAATTTTCAATCCATTCAAGAAACCCTTCAGTTGAAAGACTTCAGGTTCATTTGCCTTTCAATAAAATGTTGTCTTTTCAGGTAGCGAGTCTCTCCATTCTGTTCTTAGAAGGCAGGGTATTAATAAAAATGCTTACTAAATGGCTCGAATGCAACAAGAAAGATTCTAATGCATGAGAACTTTGCTATTCAGAATTTCCAAGCAAGTATGTATGGGATGCTGGACAAAAAGAATGGATTACAAGATCAAAGGGGTTTAGCCTTGGGCGTTTAACATATATACATCCTGCTGCCGCAAACTTTATTTTTTACAATTGCTTTTAAACCATATTAAAGGGCCAATATGATTTGTTGATTTAAGAAAAGTTGATGGGATTGTTTATCCAATATTTCAACTTGCTTGCAAAGCATATGAGCTTTTAGGCGATGATAAAGAATGGTCTGAGGCTTTTTGTGAAGCCATCACAACTGCAACGTCTCCACAACTTAGACAACTTTTTGTCAGCATTGTTTTATTTTGTGAAATTATTGATCCTTTGGTTTTATTTAATTAGTTTTGGCATTCAATGCACGATGACATCCTTTATAGGTTGAGAACATCTTTTAAAATGCCAAATTTGATTTTATCTAATGATCAACTTAAAAATTATGTGTTATACGAGCTTGAACAACTTTTCAATGATGCTACTACAACACTTCAAGATCATAAATTGTCAATGCCCAATGGCCAATTGTTAATTGAAATTAGGAACAAGCTTCTAAGAGAAAAACTTAATTATGATCTTGCTGATCTTAAGAGTCAACATTCATTAAATCTCCCCCTTCTCAACAATGGACAGAAAATAATATATGATTCAGTTGTTGCAGCTATCCTTTAAAAGAAACAAAGTTAAACTTTGTTCATGGTCATGGAGGAATTGGTAAAACTTTTTTATGGCATACAATCATCAATCGCATCAGATTTGAGGGGTTAGTTGTCCTTAATGTGGCCTCATCCGATATTGCATCTCTTTTATTGCTAGGTGGTCGTATAGCCCATTCAAGATTCAAAATCCCACTTACCATTGATGAATTATCAACATGTGCCATCAAGAAAAATACACATCTCTCTAACCTTCTTGAAATAACTTCTCTTATAGTTTGGGATGAAGCGCCAATGAATAACAGGTTTTGTTTTGAAGCCCTTGACCGTTCAATGTGTGATGTCCTCTCAGGGTGTGATAATTGTAGTCAAGATCTTCCATTTGGCGGTAAAACAGTTTTGTTTGGCGGTGATTTTCACCAAATATTACCAGTTATTCCTAGTGGAACAAAAGAAGAGATAATTAATGCTTCTCTAAGCAGCTCAACTTTAAGGCCTAAATTTACTATATTAACTCTTACATAAAACATGCGCCTCTCTAATCATGGTCTAGCCGCTAAAGAAAGAACTGAAATCAACGAATTTGCTAGGTGGATTTTAAGCATTGGTAATGGTGATATCTCTGATTTACCTTTCTTTAGTGAGTTAGATAATTATTTTATTAGTATTCCCTCAGATCTACTCCTTCATACTTCATGTGATCCAATTCCAGCCATTGTCTCAGCAATTTATCCATCTATTTCTGAGCCTCAAATGGACCCCTGCTATTTTAGAGAAAGAGTCATTGTAACACTGAAAAACACAACAGTTGCTGAAATTAATGATTTTGTGCTTGCTATGACACCCGGCGACAAACATATCTATCTTAGCACAGATTCTATTTCAACATCATCAAGAGAGACTGACATTTCCAATTCATTATATCCAACAGAATATATCAATCAACTTGAATTCAATGGTATGCCATTTCATACACTTGCTTTAAAAATCGGGACACCAGTCGTGTTGTTTAAAAATATCAACCCATCTATTGGTTTGTGTAATGGGACAAGACTTATAGTGACACAGCTTTTAACAAGAGTCATTGAAGCACAGATAATAACTGGGTCTAATATTGGTAATAGAGTTTTTATACCAAGAATTATCTTTCTAATAAATGAAGGAAGGTGTCCGTTTATGATAAAAAGATGTCAATTTCCTTTAAGACTGTGTCAAGCAAAGACAATAAATAAAAGTCAAGGCCAATAATTGAAAACTGATAGAGTCTTTCTTAAAGAACAAGTCTTCACTCATGGCCATCTATATGTCGCTCTCTCAAGAGTCACTTCAAGAAAGGGTTTAAAAATTATCTAATGCAATAATCAAGGGGAACCTTCTCATTATGCAAAAAATATTATCTATAAAGACATTATAAGCGCTCTTCCTAGAGGTTGTTTTTAAATCCTTTTTTTCTAACGCTTTAAAACAAATCAATTAATCACTTATTATTTGTTCATCGCTCTTTTATAGATGATTAGATTTCAACTTTGCCTTCAGAAGTGTTCCTTTTTCCCCCCTTTGTTTGCTCGCCTGTTAATTAGCCTCATTAATATATTTGTAAGACGTTACTTTGCATTTTTACATTGCATTTGTAGCGTTTTATAGTTATTGGTATATTGTAAATTAAATTCCTTTCAAATTTAAAATCATCCGTTCTTATTTTATTTATTTTTTTCCTCTCAGGATCATGGCGCTGTCTATCCAAAACATAAAAAAATACACCTTTTACACATCCCTTCATGCTAGAGTTTGCCGTGTTTGGATTCCTAAGCTCAATGGTTAGACAAGTAGTTTTAATTGCCTATTTGCTGATAATATGGTAAGCTCATCTCTTGCACTTTTGTTTTTATAGCTATTTTTTAATATATTTTACTATTTTGAAAACCTTTTGACCGAGTATCATTTATAGATTCACAAAAACATAGAATTGCTATTTTTTATTCTATATTTTTTTTAAAATCTGCAATTTTACATTATATTAATGTATGATTCTATATTGAATCCTTTTTAAATTTTACATTCTTAATACATGATTTAATTCTTTTTAAACCTGTCCTTACCATTATTGAACAACATTGGTCAACCCTGTCTTTACACTAAACACAACCTGAAAACCTTAATTAATTAGTCTAATAAGTTGTTGGATAATCATCATCTAAAGTCTAAACGCTTTTGTGATTTGAGCTCTATTTTTGGTAATTGGATTACATTTAGGTTACAGTAATGTGTACTATGCAAATCTATTCATGAGAATCTAATTTCTTAAAAAAAAATTTCATTGCATAATAGAATGATTGTAATACATTTCCGATCTATGTACTTTTTTATATCTAAAATAATATTATACCAACTACTATTGCAAAACACATTAGAGTAGTTGTTTTATTACAAAAGGTTGTCCACAAGATTCCATGTACTAAATAAAAAATAATAGACTTCCTTATCTTTACCCATTAATTTTTACAAACTTTAATCTTAAATTGAACACTATTTTTACAATTGAATAAAAAAAAAAAACCTTAAGTGTTATCCATTTGGTATCATCAAATGTTTCTTTTATTTTTTCAACTAAATAACCTTTTAATATTTTTACAAAACAAAGCTTCTGGTACGCCTATGTTTTATTTTTACCCTTTGTAACAAACATTACAGTGGTGTAGTTTTAAAAAATAACATGACGCGCAGACCATGGTTGAATGAATTATTTGTAAAATGTATTCATTTTATTTTATTAATTAAAAAGATGACAGCAATGTGTGATACAACTATAGCAAGAATTGACTTCAATTTCTAATTATAATTATAATTTAATTATCATTATCATTATAATATATTTTATATTTTATAATATAATAAATTATATGATTAAAAATTGTCAAATAATTTTTATTTTATATGACTAATGAATCATCGTTAGCTTTATACTTTGTTTTTTATGCTCAATTTTAATGTTATCTCATTTATAATAGTTTTCATCATGATTCCATAGGGTAACACAATACAGGGCTCAACTAAAAGCAAGGATATACAGTTGTTTGCTACTTCTATTATTGAAGGTGATTACTACCAAATCAGCAGATTTTATACATTTGAAAATAGATATACCAACTCCGTTGTTGCCCACGAAGCCGTTATTGATCTTAGGTCTGACACAGGAGTTGCAAGGCTTAATCCACTGACACCTCAAGTACCACACCATTACTTCCATTGACACCTCAAGTACCACGCCATTACTTTAACTTCATCGACTTTGCACATTTGTTAACTAAAGGAAAAGGATCAAGAACACTTACTGGTATGAACATCAACAAAAAAATTTCATGATGCATTTTAATTACCTTATTAGATTTGTTTTTTAAATTGCTAATATGTTTTAAATTTTTAATCATATGATGTACTCGGTCAATTAAAAGTTATTCAGCCACTCGAGCAAGTGTTGGTTCAAGGTCAAGACATAACAGACAAGAAAGAGTTTATCATTGAAAATATCATGTTTGGCTTATTCTATCTGCTATAACAACTTTAATTTTTATCTTTTTATCTTTTGTGCAGGGGCGATGAAGTTAGGATAACTCTATGGGGTGACGTTGCTGAAAGCTTTGATGATTCTGTTTTGCATGAACACACAAATCCAATTATTGTTGTTTTTGCTGGCTTTCAAGTCACTGAGTTTAAAGGTTTGTATGAAAATATTGCCCTTCAAATTTTCACAATTCTTATTTGCACCTTCCATCTATTTGCACCTTGCATCATTTAACTTATTTTCAAATAATTTAAATCAATTTGCTTTCTTTTACTCCCAGGAAAACCAAACCTTGCTAGCACTGTTGCCTTCTTATGATATTTCAACCTAGAAATTCCTGAGATTCTTCCATATAAGCATTAGTAAGCTAGCTCCTTTTCTTTTCTTTTAATCTCGGTTATTTTCTTCAATTATTATTTTTTCCTTTTGACATAAAACTACTTCTATTCTCAGCTATAATCAGCTGCCGGTTGAGGTCTTTTAACTCCCTACTTCCATGAATGCCGTCAGATCCATCGAACAACAAATAAATGAAAACAAGAAGACTATCAAAGAAATTCTTTGTATGGATCCATATGAACACAAAGTATGTCAACAATATTCTCATTCTTTTACTTTGATATTTATAAATACACATCAAACTATATTTTTTTCTCAATAATGTGTAGAGCGAAAGATTTACATGCAAAACTTCCATAGTTGACTATGATCTTCATAGAGGATGGTGGTATCAAAGCTGCCCTTTATGCACAAAATCATTGTCTGACAAAGGCACAATTTTTAGATGCATTGAACACAATGAAGTAACGCCAGTTCCATGGTTAAGAGCTCTTTTCTATTGCTTTTCATGTCTCAAACTAAATTATAAATTTTCTTTGCATCTTTTTAACAATATCTTACATTTATTTATCTCACTTCTAAACATTTTATCAGGTTTAAAGTTGATTGTATTGTGATTGATGGCAATTATATTGCAACATTTCTAACGGTTGAAAAGGATACTGAAACTTCTTTGGCTCCTGTGCCCATTGCTATCTCTATGACAAAGGGTTTATTGATGGCATCCCACCTCCCATGATTGAAAAATTAAACAAGGACAAGATTTTCCAGCTGAGATTTGGAGCTTTTCGCTCAGTTGTTAACCGTTGTGACATCATTGTTATCAATGTTTTTGACGACATTGTAACTGCTAAGGCTCCCCCCTTGCTTGATGAACTAGAACTGCATATTGTTGATGTTCCTCTTAATAATCAAGCAGTTTCATCATCCTCTAAAGTTGCCTCTCCATTAGACCCAACAACACCAACACCTATTCCACCATCTAAAACTAATGCTAATTTCTCACAACAGCCACAAGTGTCTCCAAAGCAACCATATATGGTTGGTCCTTTTCCATCACAGGCCAAAAGACAATTGTTGTTTAAAGATGAAATGTCTATTCAAAGGTGACAAGCTGCTTCTTTCTCTCATTTAAAACTTGTTGCCTTTCAATTTCAGCAATTTTCATTGTTTCTTTTGGTTTTATGAGTAGCAGATACATAACTTATTAATTTATTTTCGATCAACAACTCTGTTATAGCTATTGTGTCTAATTCTTAAGGTGGATTTGCACCACTTGACCGTGATATATCAGCCATCGTTGAGGCAAATGATCCACTAAACAAATGCCAATGCCCTTTTAAACAAGACCGTGATTAGGTAATTTTAACTGACTTCCCTTTTAATTTATCTCATCTTACCTGCTATTATGCTTTTCTAGAAAGACTTTCTTGGCATAAATTAAAACATTTTCATTCTTACCTTTATATATTTTTCACTATACTCTTTTGTCTACACATATTTTTACTTCATATTATTTATTTCGTTGTTCATCCATTCACCCGAATCTATAAAAGTATATTGTCAAAATCCATATTCCAGTTGTATTAATGCTTAAAGCTTAATTCAAAAAGCTAAGTTAATATGTATGCAGCCGAAACATATCATTTGTCCATAAACAATACCAAAGAGCTTCTTCAATTGGTGTCCCAAAAATTCTTGCCATATTTTTTAAAATATCATGATACCATGAGAGAGAGAATTGAAGACAACAAATAATTTATCTCAAATGCTACTCTTAACATTCACAATTCTTTATCTGCGGTCGGTACTAATGAAGCATATAACCTATTGTTACAACTCAAAACAAATAAATAGACATTTCATAATAATTTTTGTAAACATATTAAAAAAGTCCTGTCTTTTTGTCACTTTTTATTTCCTCTAAACATTCCTATTATCGTAGATAAAGATGCAGTTTATAAAAAATATTGGTGATCAGATCAACCCATAATTTTAGTCACTTAACATAAAGTGTGATAAATAGAAGTAACAACACAAAGTTGCTAGATATGTATTCCAAAAAGGATTTAATTCTTTCCAACAAAATTATTTGCAAAATGTTCACAACTTAAAAATAACAACAATAATAAATTGATAGACAACATTCATTATTCTTTCTTCATTTATACTAAATTCTATAGCTGGTGTTGCAATTACACTACAAAATTGTTTTTCCATGTTCTTTCTATCAGTTAAATCAAAGTTTATAAGACTTAGTTAAGAAAAAAAAATATTGAATTTATTACCTAAGTCATTATTATCATTATATATTGACGGTGGCAAAAACCAAGTTAATTAATCTGCCAAGACTGGCCTAATATGCTATTTTGCTAATATGCTAATCCAGCAACTAATTAGAAGAAAACCATTTTAGCCATAGAATCCCAACAATTAAATTGCACAACACACTAAAAAAAAACACCAAGCAGCAAAAAAAAACGGTGTATAGGATGATTGACCAAAAATAACATTTGAGATACCTCAATAATTAAAATAGCCACCCTAAAAGCATAACGTTTCAAAGTTGTCGTTTTCATTTCAGCCAACATAGTTAAACAATAACAATTTAGGTTTGATATAATCTGTGATAGCAAATGTTTTTAGTAATTAATTATTATTAACATAAGTTAACTACAATTCTTAACCACAAAAACAATGACTATAATGAACCATGTTTTTTCATGTTTAAATTATAACAAATAACAAATAACACAACTATTCATGCCAATTAAAATATAACAAATAACATAACTATTTAACAACTCTTCACAATTGATACTACACACAAGTTTAATTATGAAAATCATATTCCCTTAGTTTCTAGCTTCTTTACTATCATTTTAAACTTTACTTTCTTCTTCTTTTTTTTTTACAAATTAACAGCACATTATATCCACCTTCCCTTTCACTTTTTATACTTTTTCCCTTCATTTGACCACTAATAATGCAAGTTTCTTCTTCATTTGCAGGAAATCTCCATCAATAGGGTGACACACAATATTTTTGTTTATGAAGCAACTTCACAGGCTGCTTTCCTATTAATTTTGCATGCCCCTACGAACTAATACAGCAACATTTAACTCTCTTAAAAATCAATGCAACTCTTTAATGTTGCTGTGGCATCGTTTTGTTTATAATTAGTTATTACATCTTTTTCCTAATGTTTTTTAAATAGATATAATATTTTGTGTGTTGTTTTACTTTTGAAATATAATCAATGACACAATCAATCTTCTGCAACCACCTCCAATCATGTAAGTCTTTGATTCACAATTATAATACCATCATATATATTATTTCTATAAGCCCGCAGCAGCGCGCATACGACAACTAAATGGTGTGGGGAAACACAATGCATTCCTCTCTTTTTTTTCACTTTTTTTTTTGCATTTTTTCAAATTTTTGTCCAACTTTCCCCTTTTTTCATTTTTTTTTCTCTTTTTTTTCTTCTTTTTTTTTCCAAAATTACTTTTTTTTCAACTTTCCTCTTTTTTTTTGCATTTATTTTTTCGTTTTCTTTTCCAAAATTATTTTTTTTGATTTTACTTTTTAAATATTAAACTGGTTAAAAATTTCACTTTGTAATTTTTTTCCTTTAAAATACTATGGATTGCTGCATTGTTTTCCCACATAGTTTTTCTATTTTATTTTTTTATTTTTCAAAATTATATTTATTGATTTTTTTTAATATTGAACTGATTGAGAATTTAGTTTTGTAATTTTTTTTCTTTAAAATATTGTTGATTGCTACAAACCTAAATTCTTTATCAACTGTGAATTGTTGCAGTGTTTTCCCATATGATGTTTTTATGATTTTTTTCAAAATTATCTTTGTCGATTTTTTTTTAATATTGAGTTGGTTAAGAATTATAATTACAATAAAGCTAAATCATATAAAGAAAGCGTTGTAGTTTTTCTCACAAAACACTGTAGA
>Ga0325414_1000962_pt1 | contig 26341 bp, 15 predicted proteins | sample PopdelMetagenome_8_FD_206183 | JGI IMG/M metagenome (GOLD analysis project Ga0325414, IMG submission 206183) | Populus deltoides microbial communities from Bellville, Georgia, United States - Leaf-PdKOR-R3 | ecosystem: Host-associated > Plants > Phyllosphere > Phylloplane/Leaf | place: USA... | reverse complement strand
GATGAAATTAAAAGTGAGAGAAGTACAATTAAAAAAATGAAAAAATGTGTTGTTAATCTCAAAATTTTTAGAATTTTTATTTTGGTATTAAATTAACTTCATTTTATTTATTTTCCAGTCTTTAGGTTTGATAAAAAAAAAATCTTTAAAAAAAAATATCAACTAACCACATTCTGACAACAAAAAATGGTTGATTTTTATGTTAAAATATTTCATTCGATGAGAGAATTTTGATGACGGTAGTTTTTTTTTTTTCTACAAACATGATTGTAAAGGTAGATTAAGGTTTGTTTAGATTTTTTTTATTCAGTTGGTTTTTATTTTTTGAGTGATTTTAGAGTTTTTTTAAAATTGATAGATGGTTTATGGTAGTTTTTATTGTATTTTTTAAGTGAACATAGATGGAAAATGGGTTCTTAGGCCAAACCTTCCTCCTCTCAATTTTCAAGCCATCATAGTAGTGGCTGAATTTTAGACAGCAGCATAGCAGGTGAGTTTTCACCTAGTTTATAAAAAAACACTTGTCTACTTTTACGAACGATAAAAAAAAAACACCTAGGTTTAAGTTTGGGCTTCCAAGCATAGGTGCAACTGGACTTTTTTTAAAGGACATGTACTTGAGGTTGGCCAATTAGTGCCTCGACTCTTCTTTTTTAATTATATTTTAACAAAAAAGTAATCAATACCTTCTTTTTCATGTATTTTTTCTTTTCATCAATATTTTTATTTAAATTTTACTTAACACCATTTCTCTCTGATCTTTTAATTTTTCTTGTTCACCTTTTTTAAATAGTATTTATTTTTTTTTAATTATTTTGTATTTTTAGAATATTTCAAAGAGATATTTTTTATATCATTATTTAGGAGCTTGTTCAAACCATATAATAACTTGACTAACTTATAATTTTTTTTTTCCTTCTTTCTAACAACAAACCCATATGATTGTTTTATATAGATCTTTTCATTAAGGTCACCATTTATAAAAATTATTTTTCAATCCATATAATATATTTCAAACTTGTTAATTGTTGTGGTGGTTATTAACATCTATATAAAAAGTATTCTTGATATAGGTGAGTATGTATCAAAATAGTCAATACATCTCTTTTATTTTAATCCTTTGACAACATGTCTTGCTTTGCATTTGTTAATCATTCTATCAACCTTTATCTTCCTCTTGAAGATCCATTATGGCTAAATGATTTACTTCTAGGTGAAAATACATTTGTTCTCAAGTAATCAATCTCGTCTCTTTCTAGTAGGATGTTTTAAGGTATAACATTGCTTCAAAGTAGTTTTGAGGATTGCTTTGTAAAACAAATAAGCTAGAAAATCAAGATAAAACTTTTTTTTTTCTCTTTTACTCTTTTATAACACCCTGAGCCTTATTCATGCAATTTCTTCTTTTAAAGTAATCATGTGCGTGAAAAATAGATAAATTCCTTTATATATATAATGGATAGAGTCTCACTTATATAGAGGCCACCCGATTAACACCCAGACACGAGATTTACTCTACACATACACATCAAACATGTAAAGGGTTTTCCATTTACATCAAAGGATTTATATAGTTTTTAACAAAATTTTGGTATAATATTTTCTATACGAGGATCTATCTAAAATTTTATTCTTCAATTAATACTTGCACAACATAACTGCAATCCAAACCACATTTAGTTTATACAATCAATGCTCACGAGTAGCATTAGGAATGCCACCCAACACATGTCATCAATCACAATTATTTACCACATTAATACACATGGTGTGTTTATATTATTTTATATGATATATGCAGTTATGTGTGTGTACAATGAAACCATAATTATTAGTAAACCATCATTGTATTTGCTAATAATTTCAAAATATTAAACATAGTAGTTTAACTACATGTCATAAGATAAAAATTATAAAATTATACATATCACAAAAAGAACTACACAGTCCCAATCATAAGATTACTGTTGCGATGGTAGATGCAATGGACCTGAAATACATAATAGTATAGAAAATGAATAAATATACCTTACACACATATACTATGTTAAACCTCGGTACATCAAAATTATAATGGTTCCATTTCATTCGAATTATTTTTTTTTAACTACTACTCCATCATTACGATTAGAAAACTTTCCTAACATTGTTTCCATTGTTATAGCCAACTCAACACCATATAATTAGTCCTCATCAGCATGGACAACTCACTTTTACACCCTTAGTCTCTACCAGTACAGTCGACTTTAATTTAACACATTTAGTCTCCACTGGTGTAGTTGACTTTAACATAAATTAATTTGTCTTTGTCCAAACAATTGTTTTTAATATATTAATAACTAGTCTTCATCCAAACAATTGACTTTAACATGTAATAATTAGTTTTTATCCAAATGGTTGATTATCTTTTAACAATGAATAATTAGTATATATCCAAACAGTTGACTATCTATTAACATATAAATAATTAGTCTTTTTCCAAACAACTGATTATTATATAACATAATTTTTTTTTAATTAATTTTGAAAACTTATTTCACATGTATAAAGAAATGCTAACAAGAAAATATATTTAAATAAAATGGTGAGGTGATAAACATCTACCTGACTCTTTAGTATTGCGAGCTTCTCTAACTACTGATCTAACTTTAGATGTCCTTCCTAATTTTCAAGAAAACATCACCAATTGATACCCAATTCATTACAACCTATTATTCATACTTATCAATACACATCATTATTCTTTTTGTACTACTAGTTTTTATTTCAAATACAATTTCATATTTTTAATTTTTATTTTGCACACAATTGGCTTTCTTTACTAACAACATGCATTTCATATATATATATATATATATATATATATATATATATATATATATATATATATATATATTTCTCATTTTATCAAACTTTCAATCATGACACAACATACATAACCATTTAAATTATAACATCCAATCAATTTATAACTTCACCGTATCATTTAAAATCCTAAACATTCACACAATTTATCAATTCTCATACTTTCATCTCTTCACATTTCCAAGCATAATCCAATATCTAAACATTTTATCTCACATGAATCACAACCACGATTAAAACACAATCTCATCATTATAGCAATCAAGTTCAAGCATAATATCATTATTTAAAATACAACACCTATACAACTTAGTCAACTTTACCACAATTTAACTTACATAACCAATATTGACTAACTTATTTAACATAAATTACCATCAAGATTAAACACACTATCATCCTCATACCAATCTAATTTAAGTATAACAACATTAGCGAACACATTAAAACTTATACAATCCTATCATATTTTGTATTTTTATTTTTTCTATATTTAACGAACACAACAAACATCAACCAATTTATTTCACATTACAATATTCCAAACAAATCTCAACATCCCCCCAATATCATTTAAAACATTAAAATCAATACAATTTAATTTAATTTATACATTTTCACCATTTCCACGTATAACAACAATAAATAAATTTTCTTGCAACCCACATAACATCATTCAAAATAAATTTAAAACAATCTGAATATCATTAAAATACCAAAACCAACATAATTTAATCAAATTTTTAAGTTCCCCTAAATATCAAAGCATGGTCGGCCACTTTAATATTTCAATATATATAATTGGTTTTTAATTTCTTCAATTAATTTCTTAATCATATATATATATATATAGAGCATAATTAACCAATAATCAAACAATTTCATATTATCATACAAAATTTTACATAACCTTAATTTCTCAATTTGGGGATTTTCAATCCAAAGAAAAAAAAAAGAATGAGAAAAGTGTACTTAATTCTAAAAAAACACCTTCCAAACACCAATTAACCAAATTTGATAGGTCTCTTGCAACCTTTCCAATAACTTATATTCTCCCTTTCAATTTTGCAACTTCTTCTCTCTAAATTTCAACCTCCAATCTCTCTCTCTCTAAGTTTTTTTTTCTAATTTAATTTTGTTTTGTTTAATAGAAATCACCTAAATCTCAATCTTTATGGCACACAAATTGAAAGAAAAAGAAGAAAAAGAAGAATTTTTCTTGGATGTCGTTGGCCTCATACAAAAAAAGAGAGGGATTTTTCCTTTTATTTATAAAAGCACCACTCATCCATTGTCTTTTTGTTATTTTTGTCAAATCCTTAACTATCGACAGTTTATGAAAGTTTTTTCTTTCTTATCATTTAGTTGCATAGGAATTTGGTGATAGCTAGAGGAGGCATCCAATAAGCTTATATGTTCAAACCTGTGGTGGAGTCAACCAATTAGTCAATCTTAGGAAGATGATAGCTATTATTTAGGTAAGCTTTATTTAAATCTGTGAAGTTCACACACTTCTGCCATTTGCCATTGTTTTTTTTTACCATTACCACATTTGCTGGCCAGACAAGGTATATTACTTCCTTGATAAAGCCAGCAACCAAAAGCTTATCCACCTCTTGTGTTATTATCTTCTATCTTTCACCTCTAATATTTCTCTTCTTCTAGCGGATCGGGTGAATAGTTTGGATATTTGGATGTGAAGGAGTTCTATTAGTGATTGTTATTGTGAAACCCTGAAAAAAAAAAGATGATTAAAATAAATGGTAAAATGTTAAAAATAAAATAAAAATAAAAATAAAAATATTTCTCATATTGAATAGTTTCACGCTTTTGAGCAGAACGTTTAATCCGACCGTTAAATCAAATTGAAATTTTAGGAAAAATCTTATAACATATAATTTTACATTTGATTAAAATTTGAGGGCAATTCAATTTCGGGAAGATTTTTTTAAAATTGCTAATAGTCGGATAGTAAATAACATAAAATTCACCAATGGCAGTTTTGTAAATATCTGATGAGCTGGCAAAGTCCAGCAATTTATTCTCCCTTATTTTGATGCCAGAAACAGAGGTAACAAAGGGATGAAAACAGAGGTAACAGAGGGAGAGAAAAGGAGGGAAAAACACATGAAACAAAAAAAAAAAATTACCTTGAGAGAAAGAGTAGAAATTGTGTAGAATCAAAGATTTAAAAAGTGTAAATCACCAATTCACTTCCTCAAGCAAGGATTTAAGAAGAAAACTAAATGAGGGAGAAGGGTGAGAAAGGGGTCGTAAGTCATGGCAAAGAAGAAAAATTAAAGGGGAGGAAAAATATCACCATGTTAGCTTTCGAAGTTCATTTTAGTGTTGGGTAATAAGTTCTAAGTTGTTTAAACAAGTTTGGGTGGAAAGAAATAGATTAATGCAGTGTTCTTAGATTTCTTGAATTAGGGTTCTTAGGAGAGAATTTAGGAAAAAATATGAAATTTTTGAAATTGATACATTGTGATAGGATGTGTTGATAATGATGCAAAATAATGAAGGATGGAAGATAAAAAAAAATATGGGTGTTATGAAAATGAAAAACAACAATGCTGGTTAAATTTGAAATAAAAGAGAAGGAGCATGGAATGTAATAAAGTTCGTATAATTGTGTGAATTATATTGGTGAAGCCATTTGATTTACTGATTTCAGGACAACATATTACTGCAGAGGCTTTGATTCAGGATTTTGAAAATGTGTTTTTATTTTGCATTCATTATTGGGAGGTACTGTCATGATGGTGGTAATCTTTTCAAATCATTTCATATCATTGCAGCTTGCAACAAAGTTCCGTAATAGTGGACAAACATGTGTTTGTGCAAACAGAATAATTGTGCAAGAGGGTATCCAACTATAGAATTACAGCCCTGATTTTACCTCTTAATTCTAATTTTATATGTAATGTTGAAATATGTAACGTGACAATGAAATTATGTACGTGTTACAATTCTGGATATGAATATTGTAACAAGCATACCTTCCTTATATTTATAGGAGGAGCATTCATGGTTGGAACCATAGCGGAGCGAGCTCGAACACCTGGAGCTGCAGGTAGGTGTTTCGCTCTTTAACCATGTAAAGTTATTGTAGTTGTTCTTTTGTTTTTCTTATATGTGATTAGGTTGTCTTTGTTATTTACATTTGATAATTATTAGAACTGAATTGTGTCATGGTTGTAAGAGAATGATGAGAGCACATGGTTAAGAATGAAGAGAATTATTTGATGAATAAAATTAATTAATATAAAAGATAATGTGTATGACTTAGTTATCTAAATGGTCAAAAACTAAGGAGATATGAATATTGATTTTGACTTAGTTTTCCAAAGTGGTGGAAAGCTAAGGTGAACAGTATTCGACTTAGGCATTTGCAAAGGCATGGCTAAGGTGATATGGAAAAATGACTTAGTCATCCGTAAGAACAGAAACTAAGGTGTGGTTATAAAACTTAGTCATTCATGTGTAAAATGGCTAAGGTGGTAATGAATTTGATCAGGAATTGAGGAAGACCTAGATTAATTGTGTGATTACTTGGACTTCCATTAAGATGGGGACCAAGGTGGCAAAAAAAGAAAAAAGAAAAAAAAACGAGTAAGCTTTACAAGCAAACTATAGAGCTTGGTAATGGAGAAGTCATCTCAAGTAATTAAAGTTGAAGAATATGTCTACAGAAAATGTAGTAGAAATTATGGTGTTAAAAGGAAAAAAAAAGTGTAAACTATATATATGTGTGTGTGTGTGTGTAAATAAATTAAATTAGTATTACTAAATAAATTATGTTGTATTTGTTGCAAGTCTTTCTCATACCGTAGGACAACCTTGATTTTCTTCTTTTGTGGATAGTTACTTACTAGGTATATTTTGGGTATATGGATTATGTAATTTTCTAGTTCACTAGGATTTAAAGTTATCTTTTAGGCTTGTAATTAGTGTCAAGTCATATACCACTTGTTAGTTAATTAAATCTCTTTTGTGTAGGCGTTAAAGAATTCTCAGTATGCATGTAGATAACTTTATAATATGCTTGTTTTAATGATATCATGTGTGAAGAGAAAAGATATATAACACTACTGGTAGAATGAAAAATGGTGAAGATATAAGTTAAAGTGGATAATGTGATGAGAAATCAGATTTCTGTTGAAGAAGTCTAGAATGGTTGGATCATAAATATGCAGGATAAATTGTGTTTTAGGTTGATGTCGACACTTAGAAAGGTCAATTTACAAAGGAGATTTTATCGAATTTTCGGTAGCCAATTAATAATAATAATAATAATAATAATAATAAGCTTAAAATTTTTGTCAGGATAGTTAGGGATCAAGGATATATATATATATATATATATATATATAATAATAATAATAATAATAAGCTTAAAAGTATATGAATAAAAAAACAATTTCCTAATTTTTCAACGAATTTGACATAAATAAAATAGAGGGTGTTACAGTTATTGCGTTAGTGTTAGGGTGGAACTCATTTTTATGATTGCTTGTTCATTTTCTCCAAGAGGAATATCCCTCAATTCTCTAGCAGCATCTGTTCTAACCCCTTTATTTTCTTCAAAGACACCCTTGAAGCAGGTAAAGACATTGTTTTAAAGTCATTTGATTCCGTTGTACTATGGCTACTCCCTTTTGAGTTGGAAAATTCAGTGTCAAGTACCTTAGGTGATGATAACATTGATTTGATGTAGAAAAGGTCTACCCATAATAGCATTGTAAGTCAATGCCATAAAAGTTTGCTAAAGGGAGACACACTTAGAAGGTGTGCTAATAGTAACTAGTGTTTCCAGGGCACCCTTTACCAGTGCGCCCGAGCCTATATCCTAATGAGGGAAGTCTTTCTTGGATCCAGTCTTGAGGGGGTATCCATATATGTGCCATCACTTTACGAGAAAGAATGTTGATCGCATTGTTATCATCCACCAATATTTGATGGACTCAATGGCTGAAAGAATTGTGGAGATGACTGGGGCATCTTTATATAGGAAAGTTACTCCCTTTCCATCTTCTAAGGTAAAGACGATGAGCTCATGCTACTAGTTCAGAAGATGAGTAATTGTAAGGACCTGTTTCCCATACTTTCTCTTTCTTGTGTTAAAATCACCCATAACTGAGGTACCACCAAAGATCATGTTGATTTTGGGTAGTGCCTATATAAATTGGCTAGGCTCTTCTGAAAATAGCCTTTATCTATCAATTTTTTGATTTCTTTTTTCAACATACAACACTTTTTAGTTTTATATCTTTTATCCCGATAGAACATACAATAATTTTTGAAAGTGCGAGTACTAGATGGTGATCTCATGGGTGAAAAGTATAGGATAATTTTATATCCTCAATGGCAGTGAAGATTTCTATTAGGATAACATTCAATAGAGTCGTGTGCATTTCAAGGTAGGTCGTGCGTCCCCTGACTAGCCTTTTCTTACTTTTTCTAAGGTTGTTGTCCCTCATAAAAAAAATGATCTTGCTTGGAAGACCTCTCTGTAAAATTCTGTTTAAAGAAACGAAGAGGCTCATGAAGCAACACACTCGCATCTTCCACCCGTATATGGTTCTCCATGACCTACCTCACTTTTAACAAGCTTCTGTTTGGTAGAGTGTACAATATTTTCTATAAATCTCTTTTTTACTCCACTTATTAAAGCCTCAAAAGCCACATGCTCGATTAATTCCTCAATATGGAACATTTCCTCATTAAACCTTTTTATGTGGGTTTTATTTGGACTTGTCATCTGCTTGAGTGACCCCGAAAAGTTCTGTGAAACTTTTTTTTATTACGATGCTTGTGTTGACTTGTGCTAATAGCTTGGTTTAAAGCTTTCCAAAAGTTGTAATAAAGCATGGCTCCAAGTTATTATACCATGCATGTACTAACCCTCTGGAAATTGTAGGGAGGATCTTGCATATGACATAGCTATCCTGGATAACCAATTCCAAACTACTCTATACGTTTTGCATATGTTCATTGGGTTAGCAAGACTCCTATAGTTGTCTAAAGTCATCTTGGTAGAAATATAATCCTTAGACATATGAGTACACAACACTCATCTTGACAATAGAGAATCTCAAATTAAGTGAAGGGTATAGACACCCTTATACATATACTCCTTTGGAGGTTGTTTCTCACTCCTATGTTTATCAAGTTTTGAGAGCTTGAGGTTTCTAGCATAGAACAACGGGACTGATGGCCAAATAGGGATCTAGAATACTTGATATGAGTATGAGCATTTTACGATGTGAGCACTCTCCAGAAGGGTTTGGTGACCATTAAGGTTGAAAACCCCTCAACATTTCATTCTACCCAAACTCCTCTAGGTAGTGTAACTGTTTATGAGCACTGGTGCAACTTATGGTTATAGAGCTGTAAAGAATGGTGTTGCTATAGGTGCCATAACTTTCTAAGGTGGCAAAGTCTGATTTGGCCCTTGAGTTGCCAATATAACCCAGGTAATAATTTGCACTTGGTTGATGAGCTATTGAATGTTTGGTTGGGAAGAAATCTTTGGTGTGGCAAGGAGGTCTATCACGCATCCTATTATAGGAGTATTTAGATTATCTACCATTAATGGTGATTAGGGATATCAATAATGTAATATCTCACATCGGTAGTTGAGGACTTGGAGGAAGGTTTTATATGAGCATGCTCACCTTGACTAGTAAGATGCGTTTTGGGGCCATGTGTGGCTGCCAAGAACAAATCCGTGAGGCCCGTGGGACAAAGTGGACAATATCTTGCTAGTGGGGTAGGGTGTTACATTTGGTATCAGAGCTCGGCTCACTAGTTGTCTGATGGTGCTGACGGGGTCTTTGGGCTCCTTAAAAGGGGTGGATTGTAATATCCCACATCAACGGGTGAGGACTTGGGGGAAGGCCTTATATGAGCATGCTCATCTGACTAGTAAAATGCATTTTGAGGCTATGCGTGGCTGATAAGAACAAATCCGTGAGGCCTGTGGGCCAAAGCGGACAATATCTTGCTAGTGGGGTGGGATGTTACAAATAAACTAGTTTTAGAAGAACAATTAATGCCTTTTTTTTATCATATTTTCCATAGACAACGTCAATTGATGATGTTCCAAAATCTAATATACTTAGGAATGATTTTTTTTAGTGTTTAGACAATACGTAATCACACGTTCACATCAATATTCCTTTCTTCAAAGTTCACGAAGTTGATGGTTTGTGATAGAATATCTAACACCTGCAAAACAATCCTTTTTGGTGTTTTTTGGAGACCCTTCGATAATAAAATCAATGACTTTTAAATTTTAAGAATGAGCTTTAAATTTTAAGAACAAAGAGTCTTTGTTCTTTTTTGTATATGATAAATGCTTAAAGAATAAAAGTATGAATTCTTAGAAAATAGAAAAATATGAACCTTTTACCTGAGTTGTTTAGGAGGTATATATAGTTTCTTAACCTTGTTATGTTGCTTGAATGGAGAGATTGAAGTATCATTTTCTCCTGATAACATTAATGGGGGTAGATATTCCTTACACTATATTAATAAGAGATAGATATCCCTTACATATATTAATGTTAATAGAAATATAGTAGGCCCTCAAGAGACTTTTATATTATTAGGGATGTGGGGAGATTGTTATTCTTGACTTTTAACATTTTATGTTAAGAGCCATAAAAATAAACAAACAAAGCCTCGTGGCCTAATATAGAGCCTATAATGATTGTCAGTTCCATCCACATTTAAACCCGAAATGATCTCAAGCCCAAGGGTGATGAGTGTGGCAGCTCACCAAACCCACATATACTTAGGCACAACTCGTAGTTGAGACCAAGGATGTTGGTTTTGACATCTTACCTGATCCATATGTATTTGGGCTTAATGCGTAACTAAACCCAAAAACATTGGGTTTGGCAGCTTTCTAGACCCACATATACTTGGACTCAACGCGTAACTGAGCCCAAGAAAGTTGGGTCTGGTAGCTTACTGGACCCACCTGTATTTGGGCTCAGCGTATAGCTGGGCCCCAAGGATGTTGGATCTAGAAGCAAGCTATACCTATGTGATGTGAATCACTTGATCACATTGTCAAATAACCCCCAATGAAGTAGATAACAACATGAAAAAAATGAAAATCAAGTTTGATAAAACCATAACCCAGAGATAGCCCTGTACCTAAAAACTAAAGGTATTGGATAAAGATTTAGACTCGGAGATAACCTTGTATCTAAGAACCCCATATGTCATAACCCATTTATGGGTTATTCCCCAAATTCAATTTTTTATTTTCTTCCAAAATAAAATAACAAAAAATAAAATCAAATAAAATAAAAGCTAGCAATATGGAGAAAGCAGACCGAGGAGGATTCTAAACATGTAGGAAAATCAAGCTGTAATTTGGAGGAAATTTGAGGCCTAATTGTACCCCATTATATCCAAGACTGAAGAAACAATGCAAATTTAAGGTCAAATTAAATGATTATTGAATGAATCTAGATAAAAATAAGTCCAAGGATATAATTAATTTTTTAATAGGCCAATTTGATTTAATCATGGGCCAAATTGAAGGTTTAATTATGTTTAGGAATTAATTTGGGTCCAATTGAAAGATTTAATTAGGTTTAAGGACTTAATTAGACTTTAAATAGGTCAAATTAATTTTATTAAGGGCTTAATTGGTGGAAAATTAAGTTTAAGAACCCCATTAGAGCTTAATTGAGAAAATTAGAATTTTAAGAGATCAAAATTAATTTTTACTAAGTTAATTGATAGAAATCAAGAGCAAAAACGAATTTGCAAAAGGCGTCGAATTATGAGGACCCAATCAATTGAAATCAGAGATGAAATTAAAGAAATTGAAAGTTTAATGATCAATTGAGGGTCAAATTGCATAAATCTAAAATCAATGACCAAAGAGAAAAAGGCGTGCAAATCTGGGGCTGAAATTGAAGTTTTCTTAGGGACATAATTGCATAAAATTAAATGTGTGAAGCCAATCTGGGTGTATTTAAGACAAATCAGAAATTGAAGGGCTAAAGTGAACTTTACTAAAACGATGTCGTTTTGGTGACTGTTAATCTTTTTCCTTATTTTTTTCCTCTGAAATGATAACTTAGAGAGACTACTTTGTAGGTGCATTTAATGCCTCAAACCTTCATCAAAATTGACAAATCTTGCATGGAAATGATCACCTGACATTTCTTTACAGCCTAGTATGGTATGTTCATGCTTATTAACAATACAACGGTCGCGGTGCCGGCCTAAAAAGACCAACTTAGGCAACCTTTAATTGTCAAATTTGACAATTCATTGTGCTTATTTTGAGCCAACGGATGAGATCTTTCCTAACTAAATCAAAAGCCAAACTTTTTCCTTAGTGAAAACAAGATTACCCTTTTCCATATCCTATAAATAGGGATAAATTTCAAGGGCCGAAATTTTTCCCCAACTCAAACAAGATTATCCTTTTCCTTGGCCCAGCCCAGACTAAAATAGAACAAAACATCTGCGGGGTTGAGATCAACCCACCCTCTTTTGGGCCGAGAACAACCCCACCCTTTTAGGCCGAGATCAGCCCAGTTAGCTGGGCTGGCCCAACCTATATATATATAAAGAAAGTTTCAAAAAAATTTCAAAAGTCCTATAAAAAAAATTGTGATTTTCTTACATGTTTTTTTTATATATCAATTTTACATAATATTGGGGTGTTTACACTGTAAGATACATATCCGATATTAGAATATCATGTTTTCTCTAAAATATTTCTAAAAAAAATCTCAAAACTTTTAAATTAATTTCTCTTTTCAAAAGACAAAAAAAAAAGAAAAAGAAAAAAATGTTTGGTTTTCATGCTTATGATCAAATGCTAAAACATTTCCTGGCATATTTTCATAAAAATATATATAAAAAACATCTTTCTCATGTTTTAAAAATCCAAAAAAATATGAATATCATAACCAGTTTATGATTATCCATTGAGATTTGGTCAAAATATCAAAAACTCTTCATTAATCATTTTGATCATTTTTTAGGGATTTTGATGTAGACTTTAATATCTGAAGGTATAAAACTGCACAGTAAAGTACACCCTCAGGTATTAAAGATACAAGTATAAAATAAATGCGATGCTAAAATTTAAACTTTAAAACGGTTAGAACTTTACCTAATAAGATAGAGACTTTCTCACGAAAGGAGATCTACCTTGAACGTTAGACGAGATCAATGAATAAAAACTCAACATAAAAAAACAATCAAACAACAATATAGTTTATCTTTGGTAGGGTGCACTGGGAATGATGCATCTTTCCCTTGCACAACCAGTCTCTTACTCAGACCCTCGCAAACCATAGGGTTCCTAGTAACCATAATACTAGATGGTGACTCATGAATCTTAATCATAATTTTATGATTAAATTAAAAAACATTTCCTTCCCAACAACAATACCTCTCAAGAGGCACGGAAAGCTCGTCGTCGCCTGACGTCGCCCTTGTGACACCATGTATGCAAATGACATCACGAAGCTAGTTATTTTTCGATAAATCAATGTCTGATCTTTTTCCGTGTAAAAAAAAGTTATTTTGCCACAAACAAACAAAAAAAATTCATATTTATTTTTTAACTTGTTGCTGAAATTTGTAGCTAAAAAAAAAACATAATATAATCTCCTTCAACTAACTCTATTACACCCCTTTTGTGTTGCAAACTAATTGACCCCAACTAGTAATCAACTAACATAAGTCAAATGATAAAATATACCCCTAAACAATGTTTAATTGGCCAGGACAAATTCAAATTAAAAATAATTATTAAACATTAAATAAATAAGATAATATAATAAAAACAAAGTCTTTATGCTAAAATTTCTCCATGAAGCCCGAATCTCCAATATTCATAAATTCTTAGCAGATTTCAGTCCTGACTTTAAACACATCGTTATCTCTTGTTTGGATGAGTTACTAAGCCTACTATATATGGTTGAAAGCTTGAGATGTCCAATTTTCAGCCCAATTTAAATCGAAGTACAATTTCACCTATAACTTTTGATATGTCCCAAACTGTACATGAAGGTCTAGTTTGATATATTTGACAAGATTCATCTCCAAAATAATATGTTTCTAAGATTTGCTTGACCTGAAAATCTACTGCAATATAGTCTTATGTGTCTAGTATCTCTGTATAATCTTAGCTTAATCCAATGTACAGTTTGAGAGGTATGCTCAATTTCACAAAACTAGTTGAGAGATATTTTAAAGTCAAATTTAGACCCAACCTGATTTGTATCACCATGTATCTTAGATAAGTTGGATTATTATCATGCTTTTAGCTCTTTTTAGACATGGTCTTTAAGAAAAAAATAATATATATAAGATATGTTGGTCTATCACTTTCTAGTAGTGTTTTTTTCAAGATTATAATTGTTATCTGAAACCAAACCTTTTTATATTAAAAAAGTAAGAAAAAGAGAACAATTTTTTTTATATAAAATTATTAAAATATCATTTTTTTTAAGTAGTAACATAACTCTTTGTAAAGAAAATCTTATTTTAAGAAAAAATAAATCTTAATCATCCAAACTATCACTATAAATATTACGTGAATATAGTATTAAAAAAACTCTTATATGAATCTGCTACAGCTTTAGCTCATGCATCAGTTAGATAAAATCATTCAATGAAGCAATGTAACGTAAAAAAATATTGATTTTTATATATATATAAATTTTCTAATTGTTGCGCAATCATAATAATTATGTATAATTTTAATAAAAAAAATTACAACTTCAGTGAAGAAAAATTTAATACTTAAATAAATAAATAAATAAAACATTTTTAATTGACTATGAACTAATAGATTATTGAATATATTGCGTTGTAAATAATTATTTTTGTAGAAAATAATTTGTTGCTCGAATTTTGTGCCACAAAGATAACACGAAATAGAAGCAAATGGACTGCTGTTATATTTGTGGCATCAAATTCGTACCTGAAGCATTAATTAATAAAAAAATAATAATTATAATAAAAAACACGCTAAGGTCAAGGCTAGTTATTTATAATTTTTTAATATTTAAAAGATTGTAACATGTTACTATATATTCTATTTCAAATATTAATCAATAAATTCTTAAATTGATAATAAATTAATTAATTTTATTTTATTTAGTATTGTAATTTATATCTGGGTTAATTTATTAGAAAACCTAATGGATTCCATACATTATTGTTATAAATTAAACTATGATGATTAATCAAATATAACTTGATTATAAATAAGTTTTAGAAATTAAAGATTGAAATATAATTTATATAAGGAATTACAATTTTATATCTAAAAAAATCAAGTAGAGAATTTATTGAATAAATTTATAAAATTATAATGAAATAATATTTGGTTTTTAATTAATTATTATAATTTAAAAAATTTCTCACAAGTGATTCTTATAGATTATTATTAGGGACTGAAAACTTAAATAATTTATAATTTATAATAATCTAACTTTGAAGTAATTATTTAAAATAAAAAATATATATGTTTTTCAATTAATCATGTATCATAGTAGAAACTCTAAATAAGTCTGAATTTGACCAAGAAAATCTTAAAACTCTAAAAAAAAAAAAAATTACCTTTCTGCTGCGTAGTGTTTTGGACAACCTAACAATCTCATGTGCCGTGACAGTGCAATTTAGACCTTGCCAACTTGTTTAGAATTAGTTAGAGGGTGGCTGTGCTGTGAATGATCAACTAAAATAGTTGTCTCGGGTTCGGACCTCTCTTTTTTAACTGAAAAAATAAAAAATGTTTGCACGTGTAAATGAGCGGCGCAAGTGTAACTCTTTAGTTCCAACCTCTACTCTGTTAGAGAAAAAATAATTATGTGGCACGTGCATGGGTGTCGTCCCAGAGACCTCTGAATTCTACTGCATCAAGATCACAACCAGTCGAGGGATACCAGCTTGTGAGCTCCTCCTGGGACTTAAAGTTGAACATTGATAACTTGAAACAGACCCGATCCCATTAATTAAACATTCTTCAACAAAGTACATAACATTTTTCTAATAAATCACTGATCTAAAAACTATATAAACCGTTAACAAAAAAGAAAACACATGAAAGAGTAGGAGATCAAGACAGGAGACTTTTTTTCTGCAGACTACAGCTAAGAGAGATGCATATGTTTTCCTGAAAGAAATCAAGTTATTGAAGGTGATCGGCATCACGAGGAGGATGAGGATCGGAGCTGTTGTGGTGAATGGCAAAGATGTTATCCAGTGTAAATATGAACACCAACTGCGATGAGAAAAATGGTTATGAGGCCAAAGAAGATAACGGTATGAACAAATATAGAGAGCCCACTGGTTTTCCTGTTGCAGAATTCTATCACTCGGCTATTCCCTGGTAGCTGGAAAAGCAGTCCCGGTGTCAACAGAACAAACAGAACCAAAGCTACTACCACTGGCCCCCAATCTCCCATTTCCCAGTCTTCTGAACTTCCTTTCCTTCTCTTAGCCGTCTATTGCTTACTCAGTAGGAGTGGTGAGGATGGAGGAGTGATGCCGGAGATATGTGAGAAGTTAAGGAATCCAGAGATAACAAGGTGAATGGGACTATAAAGACATGATGGGAAAGAGTTACCTGAAGAAAGACAAAAGGGAAATAGCTTGGGACAAATGGAAATCTGAAGGAAGAAGACAAAGTCAATATCTGGAAGAGGGCATTGGATTTGACGTTGCATTTTTAGCTGTATCCCCATTGACGGCAGAGGATGTGGCCCTTCTATTTCCTCCGGACGGCTGTGAGAAATATTTAGATAGTTTGGCTATTTCATTCTGTAGGTGTGTGATTTCTTCGTAAACATAAAACGCTGCTTAGTTATTCGGGTCTATTAAAGAAAGGATTTTCATGAGATGTGTTTGCCGTCTCATTTGGTTTTCAGTGAACAGTTTCTTCCAGTTGAGTACATTTTAATTATCTGTTACTAATTATTAATGATTATGCTGTGATTAATTTTTAAAGTATTTTTTATTTAAAAATATATTAAAATAATATATTTTTTTAAATTATTTTTGATATTAATGAATTAAAATAATCTAAAAACATTAAAATATATTAAATTAAATAAAAAAATTAAATTTTTTCAAAAATACTTTTAAAACGTAAAAATAAACAAGTTAAATGATCAAATAATGGATGTTAAATATAAATATAAGAGTAACTAAAAGGAATATAAATGGGAATACCTCAGGTTTAATCTAAATTCAATTAAGTATCTACTTCCATAAGGATATCTTTTTAGGCATTTTTGTTTTATGAAAAATAATTTTTTGAAAATGATTTTTTTAAATTTTTTATGTTTGTTTATCATTATAAAAATTAGTTAATGAAAAATACTTTTTCAGTCAAAAAAAATTGATTTGATTTTTAAGAAAGTGTTTTTTTTTTAATTTTGGACAGAAAACACTTTCTAGAAGTTTTGAAAAATTATAAAATATCTTGTTATTTATTTTCATTCCTTTAATTAATTTTTTTATCATTTCTTTGATTGTTATTTGTTTTCATCTTATTTTTTTTTAATTGAGATTTTTATATATTAGATTTAGTCTATATTATTTTAATTATTATTTATTTTATTTGAGATAATTTATGATTTTTTTTTATTTTATTATTTTTTAATTCTTTTATCTGTCAAATTGATTTTTTATCATTTTAATTGCTATTTGATTTATTTAAAAAATTTTATAAAATTGATTTTTTTTAATTTCTTCCTCCAATTTTTTTATCTACTAGATTCGATCCTATTTTTTTAATAAACTTGAAAAAAAATTATTAATAAATTATTTTTCAACTTATTTTTAAAGATATAATTAAAACTAGAAAGTATTTTATTACTCATTTTTCATTTTTTCATGACACTACTTAGATATAAAAAAAAATAATCAATTTTTTAGGAATTAATTATTTTATCTAAATGAAACTATTTTCTAGCGGGCATTAGAAACATGGAAATGGTTGCATTTAATCTGGAAAAGGCCCTTGTTCGATTAGAATAAGGCACGGTATGCTACACCATGTTCAAAAGCTTGTGTTCAACAGATCGATTTCATGCCTAGGCATGCTCATCAACTTCTAACACGTTAATCTGAGGAGCTTGCCCTGTTTTCTTAAACCGACTCTACTAATGGGGATGATGCTATGATAGACTTTCTTGGAGGACAAATTGAGAGATAGTCTAAAGAGCATTCCGAATCTCATTAGCAACTCAATGTTAAGGGTTGAGGAGTTCTGGTATTTGCAAGAGGCTTCTTTGTTGTTTGGTTGCTTGTTTTGTAGCTGGTTTTCTCTTGATAAGTTTCGGTTGTTGCCTTTCTCTCTGTCCGCCCCTTTGTCCTGCTTTCTTTTGGTGGTGGCTATTCAAGGTGTTAGCAGGTCATCCGATTTTGTGGCTTGTCTTTTCGATATCATTTGTTCTGTGATGGGGTTCTTAGTCTGTCATGAATGCTCGGTTTTTCTTCTTCCGTTTTGGCTATAGGTCTTGCGATTCTGTAGGTGTGCTGTTCCCTTGTGTTTTGTGCGTTGGTTGCTAGTCATCATATGTTTTTTCTGCTTCTGATATTATGTAGCAAGCTGTATCTCTTTTCATCAATTTGGTTTTCAAATTGATGTCTTAATAACATGGTCTACTGGCTTAAAAAAAAAAGAGATTGGATTATCATCATTTTTTTGCTGAAATGCGTAGATATTGATAGGTATTTTTGTCTGTAATTAACCGAAAGGATAGCCTATTCACACTTGTTCCTCTTGTCTCTGCCTACCGAAGTGTCAAAGACAAAGCCATAACACCAACGGCTGGAGTCATGGAAAGGAAGCTTCAGAATAGCGATCAAGGAGACTGCTGCATGCCTTGCATAAGAAAGATAAACGAGACAACCAAGCATTTCAAGACCTTTACACATGCACCTGCCTGCCTGATTGTTTATTTTATGTTTTTTTTCCAAGGCTTATCTTCATCAATCTGTAAAGCAGGCAAAAAGAAGCCTATAAGGGAGCAATTATTAGATGGCGGTGAAAGAAAACTTGTTTCTTTTCGACTTCATAAAGAAAACCCACTACAAAAGCATACCTTTCCTCCCTTCATAACCCAACTATCTTCTTTCTCAATAAGTTTCGCATCCCCACCTCCTTCGTCACCAAGAAAATTAGACTTATTCGTCCTCCTCCATATTTAAACCCACATCATTATCTTTTGTGACCAAACCAGCTTCAAGCAATACTCTGAAGTTTTAAACCTCAATCCACGTTGAGAGAGATGAGGGCCGATTGGGGACCGGTTGTTGTTGCAGTGGTTTTGTTCATTGTCCTGTCACCAGGGCTGTTGTTCCAGCTACCAGCAAGAACAAGAGTAGTAGAATTTGGGAACATGTACACAAGTGGGATTTCCATTCTAGTTCATGCTGTTATATACTTTTGCATAATCACCATCCTGATCATCGCAATAGGTGTTCACATACATGCCAACTGATTAGAAAATTCCCTTCTTTAAGTGGGAATGATCAGTAATCAATCAGAAACAGCCTAGGCGAAGGCCACTTTTATAGTTCTATATACTATTGTTTTCTTCCATTTCCTTCTTATACATGAGTTTCTTCTTTCTTTTCTTCTGTATTAGCATTACTGTTTCCTAATCTTCTTTGCCTCGTGTTCAGTATAGTTTTAAACGCGAAACCTTGAGGTTTTTTTAGCATGGTTGACATGATGCTTGATCCTAGTAATGTTCCTCTTTGTCCTATTGATTATTTATGTCTCAATATATCATAGAATAAAGTGATGGGTACTTCTGTTAATGAATAATACATATTCTAGCTGGGCAACAAATACAACAGCACCATTTAGCATTTCCCTTTTCTTTTTTTCTTTAACAAGAACCCTCGAGCATTTAAACTGTTGCCATAGTCTTCATTGAGCCTTAAGATGCTAATTATGAGCCTTTAAACTTGAAATCTCCACAACAACAAAACGATAGAGGATTTCTATGTACTGACTAAGATGAATCTTTCACCTTCCATACCTACTACTTAACAGCGGGTCCCACTAATGTGGAAATGACAGCACTGGTCAGCCAATCCAGTACTAAAACATCAGTGCTCCATTTCTCTGATTCAAATTAGCAGCCAAGGTTCTATTAAATCATGATCCACAACTATAAATGACCATCTTTCTTTTCCCACCAAGAAAGAAAGAAAAACAAAATAAAAACGAGAGGGAAAAAATGGGCACAAGCATAAAGAGATCTCCACCATCCAGCAACAACTTTGTCAAACAAAGCTTACCAGTACAATATGACTAATCACCAGTATAGATGTGAACATGAACAGCCAAGATGAGAACAGCATAGGCAGCGAAAAAGATGAGAGTATGCACAGCTACAGCCATGCCATTCGTCTTCAAACTCCCGAACTCCACTTGTTTGCTGTTACCTGGTAACTGAAACAAAAGACCTGGTGTAAGCAACACAAACAGCACCACCCCTATCAACACTGGCCCCCAGTCTGCCATTTTATGCAGCTCCAAAGGATAAAGAAAAAAAATACAATTATGGGGATTTTCGGTTCTTTGGTAGTTTTTAATAGAGGAGGTAACTAGGTTAAAAGCTTATCTTGAAGGCGCGAGGCTATGGCGATAAGGATGGAAGTGAAGAGTTTTCTCTCTCTCTCTCTACCAAGCTTTCAGTTTGACACTTGGGGTATGGGAACTTGAAGAGAACATTGTGGTCTTTGGTTATAAGCCGACGTGCTTCCAAGCCTTTGTTAAATGAGAATCTTGTTGTTTATTAGATGAGAAAAAATAAAAAAAATAATTGATTAAAGAAATAAATATAAAATAAGTTTATTTTAATATAATCTTAAGATAAAATCGTATATTACAAAATGACATCTCTCCTCTCTCTCATTATTTTTCTTTTTCTTATCTCAATATGAGAATCAAATGCTAGAATTTGCAAACTTATCGAGCCCTAAATAACGAGCACAGCTTAGTTAAATAACAAGAAAAACAGTGTGGGTCTTTGGGTTGGTGCACGTCACACAAGAGGAACGACTATCTCCTCCTTTTCTTTTATATATATATATATATAAAGATTGGTGGATATTTTTTAGGAGGTAAGGAATCTTCAGAAGAAAAGACCAAGCCCATACCTGTTTATAACTTAAATATAGATAATCAATGGCATTGGAGATTGTTTTTTTATTCGGGTATCTTTATCTAAAGAGTGAGATTAATTTTGTTCGGAATTTATGGTTATTTTTTTTTAATAAATGTGTTTTATAAAAATTAAATTTGTATTTTTATTTTTACAGGAAGACAGTATTAAAGATTGTTAATGTTCCTGAAGGTGAAATAAAAGCCATCAAAACAGCGATAAAGTAAACAATTTTTGAGGTAATGTGCGTTAGAAGATAATGAAAAGAATTATGTGTGTTTTTTAATTTTATTATTTTATTGTTAATATTAAAATTATTAAAAAAAACATAAATTTAATAATTTTTAATATCAAACATTCTGCCGAAAGGTTGAAATAATGACTACCTCGGTCGAAGCAAGAGAATGGACCTACACACGCTTTGATTATTCCTCAAGGTAAGCTTCTTTTAGAAAAGCTTGTAACCTAGTGGAATTCTAGTACTGTAATGAACGGTGATGGTGCGGGTAACCATACTGCCACTTGGTCCTGCCATTGATTACAATCAATCAGCCTTGACATCAATAGAAAATGATGCTCTCCCTTATCCAGCAACTAGTTCAAAAAAGCTTACAAAGTGGGTGATTGAAAGGATAGTCCATGCCCTAAGTTCATGGGAATCCTATTCCCTAAAGCAAGGACCCCATTGCCCCTCTCGAGGAGCTGCAAGGAGCATGTACATTATTATAGTAACCAAAGCCTTTAACCTTTGCTTAATTCCCCTAGCTCCTCCTACTCTTAAGAGTTGAGGCACCAAGAGCTCAAAAGAAGGAAGGTTGGGAGATTTCTTGACGCTTAGGATGAACGACTGGGCTGCTTCTCTCATAGCTGCTGCTTTGTTTGCGTTCCTGTCTCCAGGTTTGGTCTTTCAAATGCCAGGGAAGGAACGACCACTTGATTTCATGAATATGAAGACGAGTCTAGCTGCCATATTTGTTCATTTGGTTATCTACGGTCTGCTTCTTGTTCTGTTTCTCGTTATTCTTCACGTCCACCTTTATGTCTAGTCTGCCGGCGGTGTTTTAGTTCTCTTTCTGCTCTACTAGGATTATAAAATCAGGTTGCTCTTCTCTTTTTAATTAGCATCATGTCGCGCACCATATGAAATCTGAATTTTGCCAAGGGGTACAGAATCTCTGTGGTTTCTTTTGTTCTTATGCCTGTAGCCATCCCTGCCAGCTCTTTGAATTGAAAAAAAAAAGAGAGATTACTTGTGTACAGGATGGTGTTCAGCATCATGATTATCCTGTAGGAAAGCAAGAGCAGCTTAATTACTGCAAAATTACTATAGTCAAGTCAAGATTACTTTTTCATTAGAAAATGGTGATTGTAGATCTCGACAAAATGGAAGTGGCCAAGAGGGAATTAAAGTATTTGACATTTTGAAGCACTTTTAGAAAACATGATGCTGAAAACGCACTGTCTGGTTCTCTGCAACCATACCAGTTTGATCTCCATTTAACAGAATCATCAGCTTGATCCTAGAACTGGTAGGTAGGTTATGTGGGGTTTTCTGAATTAGACACAGCACAAATGATATAAATTTTTTTTTCCTAGAGTCATAAGAATACTATCAGACAATTTAGAGTAGTGGAGGTTTAAGTCATAAAAAATCTGATTTTTTATCTTCGGTCTAATTCTTTAAAATTATGTTCTCGAAAATTATAAATCATCCAACTATTTTGTCACGAATCATGAATAAAAAATATTTTAAAACTCTAAAAAAACAAGGTTGTTACGCTTTTAAATACCAGCTTTTTTATTGTAATTTCAATTGTACCGTATATTCTGTAATATTTGTACAACTCTCTAACACACTGTATGCTTTGTAACATACTTCTCTACTTGATCACACCAGTTCTTACTTTAAAAAAAATAAGGCATAACTTTCTATTTATAAGAAAACGTAATAATTATATAAATGAAAAAAAGATCAATTTTTTTCTTGAATAATATTACATTTATTATTTCAAGATAATTTTGGAAATTTATTCATTGAAATCCCTACTTGATTTTTTTAAGTCTAGAGTTGTAGTCCATTGTATTAATTACATTTTAATCCTCAATTTCTAAAACTTATTCACAATCATGTCACACTTGATTTATCATCCCAATTTAATTAATGAACAATGATTTTTAATATCTATAACTCATTAGATTCCTAATAAGTTGGTTCAAATATAAATTATAATCATAATGAAAATAGAATTAAATAAATTAAATAATTTAATTAATATCAATTCAACAATTGATTGATTTATATTTCAAGACCAAGTACATCATCTAGTATTGTGTCATGATCTCTTAAATATTAGCAAAGTCATATGTGGTTTGACTTAACCTTTTAATGATCAAATGTTTTGATTTAGGCATTATAATATGTAGTATATTTATTCTCAACACTATAGTCATTGATTATTTTAATAAGATTTAAAACTCTTTTTAAATTTTAGTTCACCTTGCGTAAGGATTTCACAATCAATATTTATTCGATAACAGCTAGAACACTTTTCCTAATTCACATAGAATGATTAATCATCTCTTGATCACACAAATCTTTCATATATTTCATGATATACTCAATATATATCTACTTGTTTATCACCCTTGATCAGAACAATATGTAGTCAGAATTAAAACATAATATTCTCTATATAGGATAACTTAATGATCTCAAGTTTAAAAATCACTTACACAATTGTCATATGAGCATTTCCATAGACATATATGATCTCTTCGTATACAATTCATGCAAGTCAGTTCAATACACATGACATCTAACAAACATCTAAATGTTAGTTCTAGGTATTCTATACACCTCAACTTATGAAAACAATTGTTTCCTATCATAAAGAAAAAATATATAATATGTATCATTCTACACAACTCCAATTAATATATAGTCTCAATAGAGCATCAACCATGAACATTTAGGAACAATGCTTTTATGTAATAAAAATCTCATAATTATAACAACTTTAAATTTCTCTTTGCAAAACAATGTTGTTTTAAGAACTTAATCTTTACTTTAGATTCCTTAAACAAATATAAATAAATATTAAAGATAAAGAATAGCTTTATAAATAATAAATATATTTTGTATAAATAAAATCAGTGTCACGTGTAATCAACTAATTGGCTATAAAGCATATATTCCCTGATAGGTTATGGTTATAATATCTAGTGAACATTAAAGATGCTCAAATAGATAATACATCAACAAAAAGGATCTAACACTTCACATATTCATCTTGTTGCCATTTGAACTAATACTAAAGTTGCAATTTTTAAAGCAAGTCATGGAATAATTAGGTCCTCACGCGATGCATAAATAACACTGATCATTAGTCTATGCTATATTATAGGTCAAATTAAATATTTTTTAAGGTAAAAAAATTATTTAGGCATTGCTAACGTGTTTTCTATTAAAGAAATTAATCATGAACTCAAAATCCGATACATATTAGATGATATCTTTTTTAAATATTGAAATGATGACATATTAGATAAATATTTTTTCTTGAAATATGAAGACAATGACATATTAATTGAATTGACCTAATGAGTTAACCTGTCAAATCCATGACTTAGATCATAAGTAAAAAACAAATCGAAATAAATTATGAAACTCAATTTTGAATTAACATAATGTTGAAGGATGAAATTGAAAAGAAAAATCAATTAAAAAATTATTAAAAAAAACTCGAGCCAACTCGGGTTAACCTGTCAAACCCGTGACCTAGGTCATAAGAGCAGGATAATTCATAGAAAGCAAATAAAAAAAATTATAAAGCCAAATTCTTACATCATCTAATGTTTATTGGACGAGATTGAGAAAAATCAATTAAAAATTGACAAAAAATGACCTGAACTAACCTGATTTAACTTATCAAATCTGCGACTTGAGTTATGAGATCATGATAACTTCATAAAAAAAATTAAAAAAAATTATAAAACTCAATTTCACCGAATTCAATGTTAAGAGTTGAAATTAAGAAAACCAATTAAATTCATGAGACCAAAATAATCTTATATAAAACAAATTGAAAAAAATTATAAAGTCTAATTCTTAAATAATAAAAGATAAAATTGAGAAATAAATAAATAAAAATGGGTTAATTTGTTGGAGAGATAACATTGAAAAATATATATAAAAAAAAACTTGTTTTATGAATGTGTTACTGTGATTTAGTGTGTTTTTTTTGTTTTTTATTTTTTTATTTTTATGAATGTGTTACAGTGATTTAGTGTTTTGTTAAATATAAACAACACGTGGCATGAAAAAAAATTGGTATGGAATTTTTAGTCTCTCTCCTTCAGTGTCAAAAATTCCTATATCGTTTCTAGCCAGGCGATCCTTCAGTCTCTCTCCTTCAGTGTCTCTATCCAATAATCGTGTTTGTGCAAAGATTGCAAAACCTCCAACCCTTTCAATCCACTCTCATTCAAGTTACCCCTAGTCATCTTCATGGTGGCGGAACCAGGAGGGCTGGCAGGGGCTCCGGCTCAGGCTCCGGTAAGGAATTTTATTTTCAACTCCTTCAACAACTTATATTTTTAGCCATAAATCTAGAAAATTTTATGTTTTAGTTTTCTCTGAGATTTTTTCCCTGATTTAACCGTGACTAAAATTCCCACCCCCTTGCATCTTCAACCTAATTTTCTGCTTCTCTTTCAATTAAGTTTATGAAATCGCTATTCACTAGCAACACTTAAAGAGTGACAGGTAACGCAGAACTTGGTGCCTATTGCGTGTATATCCAGGCTCGTCTGTAATTGATTCAGTTAGGAATTCCAACTTGCAACCACAAAGCACACATAGAACTCCATTACATCTTTTCAATGGATTAAGTACAAATATTTGCCACACGAATCAAGTTAAAAGAACATTTACTTGAAACAAAAACCCAAAAAAAAAAAAAAGAGCAGATTTATTACAACATGTTATAACTAGGCGTCACATCTCTGTGTCAAAAGCAGATCCGCAATCGAGGGCTATGAACCAACATACATGTGGACACCAACAGCAAGCAAGAAGATGCAAATGAGAGCGAAGTAGAGGATGGAGTGAACCAGTATGGAAACTCCGCTAGTCTTGAAGTTGCCAAATTCTATGAATCGGTGATGACCCGGCATCTGAATCAGCAAACCTGGTGTTAAGAGTATAAATAGCACCACCGCCACAAATACAGGCCCCCAATCCGACATCTTCTCCCTTGCTTTCCTTGCCGTGCGAGTCTCTCAATTCG
>Ga0325414_1000961_pt1 | contig 26356 bp, 12 predicted proteins | sample PopdelMetagenome_8_FD_206183 | JGI IMG/M metagenome (GOLD analysis project Ga0325414, IMG submission 206183) | Populus deltoides microbial communities from Bellville, Georgia, United States - Leaf-PdKOR-R3 | ecosystem: Host-associated > Plants > Phyllosphere > Phylloplane/Leaf | place: USA... | reverse complement strand
ATGGAATAAACTCTTATTTAATGTTTGGTAAAGCATATCAATATAACTATTAATACAGGCATTGAGTAATAAATGATCTCAGAAGTCCCATAATTAATAAGAAAACTTAAAACAGGCTACTACTTTTACCAAACAAAATACAGTACTTATTAGTTAAGGTTCTTAATTTTCTTTTTCTTTTTCTTTTTGAATGCGTCTAATTAAGTTGATAATTAATGTTAGTAGTTAAGATATCTTAATTAAGAAGAGCAAATAGCACATCAAATCAAGACTCCTTCAACTTGTTCATATCTTCAATGTTAATTCAATATTACACAACTTAACTAGAATTAGTCGCTGAAACCCATCTCGCCATGCGGCGTGTTTTTTTAATTAATATAAATATTTAAATTAACTTACATGTATTTTGATTAATTTTATTTATTATAAAGTTAATAATTATATAAATCTTTAATAATACTAAAATTTATAATACTCAAATTAATAATTTTTAAAAAAACAAATTTAAAACTAAACTATACCCTAAAATTACCAGCCGCCTTTAAACAGATTAATACCTGTATCCAAATTCAATATCACAGTTTTACACCTTTGTTTAAGGGAGGGTTTTTTTTTTTTAGCCATGCAACGTGGCAGAAACCCATTTATTACTGGTATTAGGCCATGTGGCCAATCAGAAGACCCCGCCCGGAGCACAAGGCAAAATGGGATTTAAGGTTGACTTGTGATGATTCATTACTCTACACTCTACAGTATATACTCCAGCAGCGTATATTTTGTCCGAAATCTGGGTGTCAAGAAATTGAGCTGTTTTTCTTTCAATTATTAATAATATATCTGAAAGGTAAAATGAAATATATCTCTTGTCTTGGCATTTTCAATGGGATATCCATATTATCATCAGTTTTCCTTGAAATTAATGTTTCAAAATTAAATTTAATTGCAATTTTTCCTAATAAAGTACTTGTCATCGTTCAGGATTGTATAGTCAACAAAAAGGAGCCATCTATTCAATATTGGAGGCTATCTTTATGTCTATAATCATGTTATTAATTACCCCAAATCAGGAACTTAATTAATTGGGATTTATTAATCACTGCTCTAATTAGGGCATGCTTGATAAAATGGTGATTTTACAAATTCATGAAATTAGATGAGTTTGGAGAAGCAATTATGAGAATCACGTGGTTTGAATTCAAGTCTTGCAAATATCACACCAAAAAGTTGATGGCTTATATCCAAGGAAAGCTTTGTGCAGAGGTGGGCAATAATCCATTTTGGAAGCCCTAAAATCCAACATTGTGTTCTTAAGATGTATCCACACGTGCATGCATTAATTACGCCATATTTAAGACCCGAGCACGGTCATTAATTATTCTCCTAAATGACTACTGGCCCCTGAGATTTCACCGGTGAGAAGAACCCACCAGAGATAAATGATTGCCATAAGGGAGTTTCTCCAATATTCTGGTTTGAATTTTATGAATTTTTTTTCCCTTTTTTGACAATGAAGTAGGAATTTTCTCAGCACATGTGTTGGCAAAAATAGTGTCTGTTGAATTTCTATTTAATCCAATACACCCACAATATTATTGTTAAAAAAAATTGAGTTAGTGGGAAAAAATAGATTTACACGAGAATTGGCTTAGAAACAAAAGTATAGTTTTCTTTATGAATGTTTCTTGTATTTATAGACAACTAACCTATTTAAGTTGCAAAATTTATTGCTCGCATGATCAACAATTAATTTCCCAGATGACTATGATCAGCAAAAATATTTGGAAGTTAGATATAGGAGATTAAGAAGTAGACCCGTGCAATAAAATAAAATAAAGACTCACGGGCATCCCCACCTCTTCCACGGCGAAAGAAAGGACCTGCGCCAACCTCGGTAATCCACCTCCACCACACCCTCAAAGTAATGCCATATACTTGCTAGCAATGAGCTGTGTCGTATCTGCTTTCTTCAGCAACTCACGAGCCTATTTAGGGCCCTTCCCACTCTTCACTTCTGTCTCCCATAAAACCCCTTGTAAACCTCTCCACCAAGTCCACAAATAAAACCTTAAAAATCATGAGGACTACTAGCACTACCATGTTTTACCTTTTGTTCACCTATTTCCTGTTGTCATCTAATTCTCTAGGCATCACTATGGCTGGCCGTGCCATCCCCTCTAGTGTTCCAAGCACCATGATGCCTCCTTTGGATTCGCAGGGTGAAGATTATGTGGAAAGGAAGCCTCTTTTCAATCACAGGCGACCCTTTTTCGGTACTGAGCCTGATGTCAAAGGTTGCTTGCCGAAAGGCTATAGGCATTCATCGGCTCCAAGCAGATATGTCAACAATCTGCCTCTTATCTCATGCTCTAAGTTGCACGGGAAGCGTTGATGGCGTACGCGGTGCAACTGATGAAGAAGATGTTTTAAGATATAGTTAACTGCAGCTATATATATGCATGTAAGTAAGTTTAAACATGGTTTGTATGCTTATTATTGATAAGCTATGGATCAGGAAGGACAGGCATAAATATATGTCCATGATGAATCTTGGAGAGATATGTTGTACGTTTGTTACTTATGTGTATGTTCCAATGATGAATTTATTGGAAGAATGAGATGATCCAATACTTTATTGCACATCTCCTAGCTACACCTAGCTAAATTTCGGGTGCATACGAGTTTGTGCTAGTAGTGTATGCTGCCAAGTATGATAGAATCATTACACTTGAGGCCTGCAATGAAATGTTCTTGAGTTAATTATAACTTTGTTCTTGTGTTTTATCTGATATAATTTACTACTCTAAAACAACTAATTACTCCGTTGATTACCATTGGGCGCCATTCTCAATTTGATGGGTTTTTTTCCCTCGAAAATAACAGCTTTTTTGTCAGATTTTTCCATCTTAATCACTCATATCTCTTTTGTTTTGTTTATTAAAATAAAATAAATTTAAATTGGAAAAAACATGTAATTGATGGAGGGATTCAATTATAAATAGATTCACAGATCCAGGGATTAAATATATAAATTTTGAAACCATAATGACCTACATGTTATTTTTATTAAACTGTAGGGACTCAATTTTTATCAACCCAAACATTTTCCAAACTCAGGAAACTGCTCATCATAGTTTTTCGGAGACCGCGGCAAAAAAAAAAAAAAAGTGTTGGTTGTTATCCAGAGTAAATTCTTCATACAATCCCAGCCTAGCCCAGCAAGATTTTGATAAAATTTTTCTGTTTGTTTCTGCGTTTCAAAAGTATTTTTGATAAAATTTAAAATTTTTTTATTTTTTTATTAACTTTAAATTAATATGTTTTTAGTGTTTTCAAATCATTTTGAAGAGCTAATATCAAAAATGATTTTAAAAAAATAAAAAAACATCATTGACGTGTATTTTGGCACGAAAAACTATTTAAAAAGTAACCACAACCACACTGCCAAACACACTCTAAAAATTCTAGGCCATAGAGATCTAGGACACTTTTTGGCCTGATAGATCATTAAAAAGATAAATCTACGTTGGAAACTTTTCAACACTTTGAAACTATAAAAATCAATAATTTTGTTGGTAAAAGAATTACTGATCAACTTTGAATCACCAACCAATAAAATATTTTTATCAGTAAAACTGTAAAATTTTATATTACAACAAGTTATTATTTTACATTGTGTTTTAAAAGTATTTTAAAAAAATAAAAAATTTATTTTTTTTACTTTAAATTAATATATTTTTTATGTTTTCAAATTATTTTAATGAGCTTATGTCAAAAATAATTTTAAAAAAATAAAAAATATATTATTTTAATATGTTTTAAAATAAAAAACAATTTAAAAAATAATTATAACTATACTTTTTAAAACGCTCAAAACAATTCACAACCACACAAGTTAAAGTCCATATGCAGTCACTCTTATACTACACAGACGGGAGTTCCTTTCAACTTCATTACACTTTTTTTTTTCTAAATTACTTTTCTCTTATGGTTTATATATTTCACTAACTTTATAGAATTTTTTTTATCTTCAAAGGATTTGTTTTTTCTGAAAAAACATCTAGCCATCAAATAAAGCTCATCAACTACATGTCAGTCACACCAATATTCCGAAAAGCAACTATATATGTAAAGCTCTATTTTTATTTGAAATATTTTCATGACTTCATCACATAAAAATTGAAAATACATTTCTTTTTTAAACCCTAATTTCTACACCAGAGTACATTCTGCAATATTTTTGGATATACATAGTGCTAATAAATGGTGTTTTAGAGTTATTGCTAATAGAAAGAAAAAGGTATTTCAATTGGATCAAATACAAACATGTTTAGTTTGCACAACAACTCATGATTACAATCTTTTAATTACCCACTTTTCTTTGGTGATTTTCCCTATTTCTCTTTGAATTTAAACAATTTAGTAGCCCTTGATATTTTAAACAACAATTTTTAAGAACTCCAAAATTCCTTAGCTGAAAACCAGAAGCAATGGCATGAACAAACCAAATGAGCTAAGCAGATCAATTTGCAAATGAAAGTTATCATGGCTACCTTAAAGTCATTCATGACCGGTCAGGAAGGGGTAACTCAATTTTTGATAGGATTGTAGATACAATTTTGAGTACTTTGAAAATTAAACAAGTACATGTATAAAAATATTAAATTTTATTAAATTATATAATTGGATATAATCTTTATTTAAAATATTCTTGCAAAAAAATAAAACAATCTCCAAACTTTTCTCTTAAATTTGATATGTGATAACTTGATTTATTTATAAAATCAAGTTAAGATTTGTGCTTTCCAAGAACATGAATTTAGACTTGTTTGTGGAGCGAGATTTGATGATTTAATACTACTTTTAGAGGTCGTTCGGTAATGAGGTTGCATCTGCGTTTTGTTAAAAATGCAGATGCAACCTATTTGGTAAAGGAAAAAACACAGTTTACTGCTTATGGGTCCCACATGTTTTTGCGTCCGAAACGCTAAGGAAAGAAAAGCAAGTAATTGTTGCTTCTTGCGTACTGCTCATGCTAATTAATTAGCATGAACACTACATTGTTCACGTGAACAGTGTAGCCAGCTCCATTGTTTCGGCCGGACCGGTTCCAGTTCAAAGCTTAAAATGCATTGAACCAGGTCCGACCCAGTAAAATAAAAAATAAAAATTATTTTTTATCTTTTAATTGTGTTTTATTCAAAAAACTAGTGTTTAACATTATTCGATAACACTATATAAATTAGACAGAGATCGCTTGATAACGTAGCATTTGCAGAATTTGATCGCAATCTCAATTTTGTTCTTGATTATATTTTACCTGATATTGTTGCGCACTTAAGAAACAAAAAAAATTGTAGTCCTTGTGGATGTATTTCATATGTGATGGAATTGTAGATAGTTTAATGGAACAATAAAAAATATTTTATATAAAGTATTATTTATTTCATGATGTAATAACAATAATTAAATCTACAGTATTTAAATTAAAAACCATCAATATTAATATATATTTTTTAAAATTATTTTATAACCTCAATTTCAAAAGCATTATTAACCAAACACATTAAACTATTTTTTGTTCAACCTCAATTTCAACCACAGTTTTAACCAAACATATATAAATACCAAATCAACCTCAATCAAAAGTACTTTCTATAAAAACAACTTTTTTTCAAACCACAACCACAACAGCTATCACAATACCAAACACGCTAAATTTTTATTTTTTTATAGACTTAAAAGGTAGATAAAAAGAGCTTAAGAATTGTTTAAAGAGTTTCGTTGCTTAAAAGTTTGTTTTAAAGAAGATATTTTGCTAAAAAGTTTTTAATGATTTAGAGTTGATGAAAGATATTGGTTTCTTTTTCTCTTGGCTTGTCTCATTTTGCGTGCCTCCATCCTTTGTTAATTTCATGACCTTTCTTGTTGTAATACAACATTGAAAAGGGAAAATAAACCAATGTGGGTAATTAATTGAAATAGGAATTATTATTTTTTCTTCTAATTGGCAAGAATTCATTGGCATTAGGGTAAAGTATAACTATAAAAAGCCACATTAGCCCTTGTTTTCTTGTCCGTACCTTTTCATCCCTAAGAGTCCTTGGCACCCACATGTACACAGCCACTAATTTGCTTACATGGCTACTTCTTGACACTTGTCTCTTTGAAAAACCCTCAATTGACAAACCCATGGGCATACTTCACTAGCACACCATTACAAATATATGCCTAGGAGGCTTCGTCGCAGGCTTTTTGACGGTGTCTAAATTATGTCTGTCTTTTATACATGATGTTTGGCTGGGCTAATTGTTCCACTGAAGTTGTTTGAAGATGAATTGTAAATTGGTGATTATGCAATTCATGGAGAGGAAACTTTTGCACTGTGGAATGATGAGGAGATATCTGACAACACCAAGGCTAATTCAGGTTTTAAAGAAGAAGATTTATCGTATGTCATATCAAGTTCTTTGGTTGATGTTCAAATGGTAAGATAAAATTTTAAGTTTATGATGGATTTTTTTTTCCAAGTCCGACAGCAAATAGAAAAGGCTTTGGACCTTCTTTATTTTTGTCGGCAACTCTTTTGTTTACTCAATTATTTTGGCACTAATTGCTTCACATATTCCTTTTATATGGTTAGAATGATTCGATGTGTTAAAAAATCAATTCAATCCAAAAACTTAAATTGTTAAGTAAGGTTTCAATATATGATTTATATTATTCTTTAACACACCTCCTCAAGTGAAAGCCTTTTGGGCTTGAAATTTGCACATGCCCACATTACATTGTGCTTAATTTTTTTATCAAATAAATAGGAATGATGACATTCAAACTCATGACCGCTTGGTCAACCAGGCTCTGATACCATGTCAAAAAATCAATTCAACCCAAAAGCTTAAGTTGTTAAGTGAGGCCGCAAGATATGATTTATATTATTCTCTAACACACCTCCTCAAATGCACACGTTACCTTGTACTTAATTTTTATCAAATAAATGGGGTGGTGAAATTCGAACTCATGACCACTTGATCATCAAGACTCTGATATCATGTCAAAGAACCATTTTGATCCAATAGCTTAAACTGTTAGGTGAGGTCCCAAGATATGATTTATATTATTCTCTAGCATGCTGAACTTACACAATTGTCATAGCTTGCCACGAAACATTTTTTCTCTTTTTTATTTTAAAAAATTATCTCTATCTTGGGACCATGACTGACCTGCAAACAGGTTTTCCTTGAAATGTTGTGAGAGCTATATCTCTAAAATTCAGATCCCAATGGCTAGATGTTAGAGGGTGGTGAGAAGTATAATATATCCAAACACCAGACCAATCCAACGGTGCAATTCAAAGATATGATTATTTAAATGTCTGCTCTCAGGGTAATCTCTCTCTCTCTCTCTCTCTCTCTCTCTTCTTTCGTTCGTCCCTCCTAGTTAATTTCTGCACAATTTTGTTATTTATATAGCAAATCTATCTATATTTACTAAAACACCCTTATATCAAGTTTGGGTACCTTTTTGTTCAACCAAATACCTTTTCTCGATTCGCTTTTAAAATACCATGCAAAAAATATCTCTCTAAAATTTCTTTTCTAATAATTCAATACTATTCCATTTTATTTTATTTTAACTAGTCATCTCATTTTCAGTTCTGAATTATCAATAATTTTATTAATATCATAAAATTTAATCGGGGGTTTACAATTTACCACCATTTCTATTTTATTTTTTATTATTCAATTCATCATGTGAAGTCTTTTGTTGGGGTTTTACAGAGTTTCCACCAAGTCATCTGCATGTCTAAATTATAAATTTATGGGGTTTCACAGTAGTGGTGCTTGAAAGACCATTTCTCAATGGTCATGGAGCTTTAAGGATCGTTTATCAACAGTAATGGAGCTTAAAAAGTTATTTCTCAATGGTTGTGGAACTTGACAAGCCATTTCTCAATGTTATAGACCTTAAATAGTCGTTTCTCAATAGTTATGGTCCTCAAAGAGTCGTTTTTTAATGATTGTGGGTCTTGAAGAGTCATTTCTTAACGGTTGAAGAGCTCGAATAGTCGTTTCTCAATGGTTATGAGCTCGAAGATTCATTTCTCAATGATTATAAACTCGAAGATTCTTTTCTCAATGGTTATATATGGAACTCGAAGAGCCATTTCTCAATGGTTGTGAATCTCAAAGAGTCATTTCTCAATGGTTATAGAGCTCGAAGAACTGTTATGTTTGGTGATTCGCAACCTCCTATCAAACATGAGAGGAGTTTTTTTCTTTTGCACCTTTGATCTAGGTATGTTCTCATATCTTTTCTTATTCTTCTTTGTTTTTGTTTTTGTTTTTTTTTTGTAAACATCATTGGACTTGTAATCTTGTTACCTATACTCTTATGTCATGATTGTGATACCAGGTTACCTTTTTTTGTGCAAACCATCAAAAAGGTCAAGATAGTTTTAAAGGGTGACGTGATTGCATTTAGAATAATTTTTAAATTGTCTATATATCTTTATGGATAAAAGATCAAGTCACAACATAGTTTAAAGTATTTTTTTCAATCAATGTTTTTACGACTGTACTCAGAACAAGTCTCAAGTTGCTTACATACCTTTTGCGGAATAAGGATCAAGTTATAATGTAGTTCAAGTATTTTTGTGTCATTCACAGTTTTAGCTCGTGTGGGCTAGGAACTACATCAAATTTCAAGCATAATATCTCTCTAAGAATTTGTAATTGATGGTCTCAATCTTTAATTTGTTCTCATCGATGATTTTATAAGTTCCATTGGTGTAGACCTCTTAAAATCATATAAGGTCCATCCTATTTGGATAGAAACTTATTATCCATGTGTTTTGACATGATTATTGCGCATTGTATTGCTAAGAAAATATCTCTTACTTTGGAATAAGCATGGTCACACCTTCTTATTAAAAGCTCTATAAAGTTGAGCTTGATAACATTTTATATGTTGTTGTGCTTCAAGGTGTTTTTCATTTAAAACTTCAAATCCATTGAGGTGTTAATAGATATTGTTTTTATTGAAGAGTCCTTCATAGAATACAGTCCTTAGTTATGGAATTTGACATTCTAGTGGAAGAACAACTTCAACATGGTATACTAAGGAACATAGAGTTGCTTGAGTTGGTATTCAGAATGTAGTATGAAAAGCCTATGGTGCTTTTCCAACTATATCATACCTTTATAGCTTTCTCTTCTCCCATACAACGCAAAAAGACTCCATAAAAAACATCAATAAAGAATGCTTTGGAAATGTATGAAGTGAGAAGATCTCTGCCTCACTTCTGACTTATTGCATGGATCTTTAGATAGCTTGGTATGTTTTAAATAGTCAATAAGTAGTTTACACTAATCTTTTTTTTTCAATTTTATAAACAAAAATAATGCCTACTTGTTCTTTCTCTTCTCCATCACTAGTTATCGGTGGAACCATCATATTTAAAGCTTTGTTCTTTGTAGACTTCAGGCGTAGATGAAAAAGACTTGAAAGCTTTTAAGAGAGTTTCCTTACTTGAAAAGTTTGTCTCAAACAAAAAAATTTATATCTTCAAGAATCATCTTCTTTTGTGTTTCTATAAGGATAATTCTGAAACAAAAAAGGTTATAATCATGGAAAGCCATTGAAAACCATAACATTCAGTGGATTGGGTATAATGTTTCATTTTCTAAGGTTGAATTACCCACCTTTTAAAGAGAAATCTAAGAGAGTACAATAAATTTTTCAAAATGCACTTTATAAAGGTATATTAGTAAGTGAAAATAACTTTCTTATATCTAGAAGGGAAAGAAAAATATGGTATGAAAGGTTTTTACTAAAAAGAGATGACTTAGTTAATTGTAAGGAATTTACATGGCCATTTGCAAAATGGTTTGGTAGTATAGAATATATGGTGGAGAAGTTTAATAAATTAGTGCAAGATAAGGGTGTAAAATAGTATGTAGAGAGATTTGAAGAACTCAAAGCTTTAATGAATACCTTAAAGCCATCACTATTATAGTTATATTACATCTTCATTTCTATAAGTGGACTCAAGGATGACATCAAGCTAATGTTTAATATTCTTAAGATAATAATTACAATATCGGCTTTCGATTAAACTAAATGAAAATAGTTTAATAATGCATTGGTCAAGAATAGCAGAATCATTCCAAGAACTATTTTTTCATATAGCATAGGTAGACAACCAGGTAATCCACCACCCAAACCTTTTAACCATTCTAAAATAGAAGTGACACATAGTTTAAAATAACATTATAAGATTTTAGATGAGTAGACAATGAGGTTGAGGGAATGTTTTAAATGTAAAGAGAAGTATGCACCTGGCATCACTATAGTATGAAAGAAATACATATGATAAAAGCAATTGAAGAGGACAAGAAAAAATTTATATATGAGGAAAAACGTAATAGTAATGGAATTAAAGCTAAAAAAGGTAAAATTAAAGAGTATGATCTATCTTTTAATATATTGGTCGATATATATATATATATATATAACACTATTAGAATCAAGGGTAGTTGTAAAGGAAGAGGCATTGTCATTTTGATTGATAGTGGCAATATACATAGTTTCATTGATGAAGGAGTTTACTAAAGAAATCAAGGTATTTATTGAGAAAACTATTGTTCTTACAATAATAGTAGCCAATAGAAATGTAATGCTCAGGGCTTTAAATTCATATGGTTTGTACAAAAGATATTGGTTTCAAACAAATTTAAAAGTGTTGAATCTATACAAATATAACATGGTGCTTGAGGTAGATTAATTGAGGGTCTATTCACCAATTTTGTTTGACTTTATTAAAATGAAATTATCTTTAAAAAAAAAATAAAGGAATGATTGAGTTAAAAGGAACTACAAAAGCTAGATTAAAGATTATCATAATAATAAAAGTCCATAAAAGCTTGAAATAAGTAATACATGGATTCGTAGGATAATTATTTTCCATAGAAATATTTGAAGTACCCCCAAACAAGTAGTGCAAAACTCAGAAGTAAAGGTATTACTAAAAGAGTATGATTCAGTATTTGCAAAGTCTAAATATCTTTCACCTACTAATAGGTTTGATCATATGATTCCTCTAATACTTGAATCCAAAAAAGTCAATGTCAGACCTTATAAGAGTTCATTTATGTACAAGGAAATGATCAAAAGGTTGTTGATGGAAGTGTTATAGAATGAGATTATACAACACAATTGCATTTCATTTACCTCTTTAGTGTTGGTAAAAAAAAGAATAAAACATAAAGGTTTGTACTAATTATAGGTAACAAAATAATCTGACTATCAAAGATAAATTTCTCATTCCACTAATTGATGACTCGATGAATGAAATACATGATTCTTAGCTCTTTTTAAACCTAGACCTCGAGATTGGATATCATCAGGTGAGAATGCATAAAGAAGATGTGGAGAAAATAACTATTAAAACTCATTATAAATATTATGAATTCAAAGATATGTCATTTTACTTAACTAATGTGTCCATAATATTTTAAGCATTTATGAATAATATAATAGAACCATTTATGAAGAGGTTTGTATTGGTATTTTTTTTAATGATATTATGATATATAGTTCTATTTTAGAACTATATATTAATCATCTAAAAGTAATACTAGAAACACTAAAGGAAAATCAATTATTTATAAAGCAATCAAAATGTTTATTTTATGCATAACAAGTTGAGTACCTCTAGGCATATAATCTGAATAGATGTTGTGATAATTGATCCAAGAAAAATAGAAGCTTTGAAAAGATGGCCAACCATATATTTAGTTAAAGAATTAAGAGGTTTCTTAAGATTGGTAGGATATTATAGGAAGTTTTTTAGGATTTAAAGTCATGAAGAAACCCTTGACTGAATTGCTAAAAAATATATAATTTTAGTTAGAATGGAAAGGCTCAAAAAACTACTGAAAGGGAAGCTTTATGTAAAGCTACATTTCCAGCCTTGCTAAATTTTAACAACACCTTTATAGTAGAGACTAATACATATGGAAATAGATTGGGTATAATTTTCAGTCATAAAAGAAGGTCATTAGCCTTCCTTAGCATGACATCAAGTCCAAGACATCTTAGACCATCAATTTATGAGGAAAAAAAAATACATGGTTATATTGATGGCAATAAAAGATGGAGACAATATCTAAAACATGATTAGTTCATTATTAAAATTGGTCATAAGAATTTAGAACATATTTTAGAGTAGAAGATTTGTGCTCCTTTACAAAATAAGGTTCTAACTAAACTTATAGGACTAAGATGTTAAACTCAATACAAGAAATGTAAGGAGAATATAATAGTGGATGATCTACCTAGAATAATTAGAGATAGAGATAGTTCAACAACCGAAAAGAAAGCAATTGAAAAGGATATTAGAAGTTTGGAAACTATTATTAAAGTGGTGTCAATATAGTATGAAATGGTCAAAATGAAAAGTGTAGCCTACTATGAACTACTACAATATTATAAGGAGCATAGAGAAACGTAACTATGGATTTTATAATGGGGTTGCTTTGACCTAGAAACCCATTTTCCAACTAATTTTTTACTGAAAACACTATAACACCTTAATGAACCTGTATATGATCTTAAATAACCCAAAAATCCACCCAAAAACCCAAAATTAACCCGAAACTAAAAAAACTTCACAAGTTCAAATTTATCATTTCAAGCAAAGGGAAGGACAAATAACAGTTAGATGAAGCTCCCCTCATTGAAAGAAATACATTGACACTAAAACCAACCTTTTATGGTTGAAATTAGTGTCACCAAACTTTTTCTCTCCCTCATCAAAATTTGGTCTCTCTTTCTCTTTTAGCTCACTTAAACCAGGGATCTAAAAATTAAAAAAATAAAGTTTTATACTAAAATTGTATTTTTAAAAATTTAAGAGACTAAATAATTTATAACTTGAAAAATATGAGGACCAAAGTGAACCTTTTGCACTATGTTTTTGAAAATGTCACCCATTTCTTTTAATCTTGCCCTTGCTTAATAAACTCAAAGTGATTGGGATTCAATTTGGCCCTAAAAGGATGCAGCCAACAAAAAAAAAGTTTGAGGACTAAAATAAATTGACACATTAAGTCCACAATGAAATGTAAAAGTATGCACAATGATTTTTACCTATGATGTTTTTTCCCATAACATTTAGAGTTTCTTATAATTGTAGAATAATAAACATATTTTTCTTTATGATTTATGTTAGTATTGTTTCATAATAAGAAAAAAAACTACTCTCTATATTATGTAATGTAAAAATGAAAACTCAATCAAAACACTCTAATTTATCAAATGACAATATGGTAGTAACATCCATAGTTTTTAGACTTGACTATAGACGTGACTTGGTTCAAGAGTCGGGCTGTGCAATTGTTAGGTTAATATGGAAGTTAACACATCAACTAGAGTTTATTTTAAAATGATATCATTTCAATTGTTTAAAAAATTCAAACGATGATGTTTTGAAAAGAAATCAAAATAATATTGTTTTCGATAAAAATTAAAAAACAATTTCTTTGAGTTGACTCGGCTAGGTCTCGTTTGAGTTTGGCTAGGTCAACTAGGTCATAGTGTCATGACCTATTAGGTTATCCATTTTGATCGGGTTAGTTTTCAAAACAGTTCTAGAAAAAACCCATCCCAAATCAAGTTTTAGATCAATATATCATTAAGTCGATCTACTAGACTATATACCAAATGTAATTTTGATCGAAATGACATTTCTTTAGCAAAAAGCTAGATGGGTTTTCTTTTCCTAATCAAATCTAGTCTAGTCTAGTCTAGTCAATAAAATTTGGCATGTAATGGGATTTGTTGTTGCACACCAACTCGATATGAATTTCATATGTGACCCACACAATTTTTTAGCCTATAGGTTAAAATGAAATATTTTAAGCAATCATTCCAAAGGATACAAGATTTCAAAATTATTGAAAGAAACAGTTGTAACAAAGAAGCAAAAACATGATCAAGTGCTTTGATAAAAAAAACAAAATTAAATTAACAAGAAATGTTGCTTTTGTCCATCAGCATACATTTCTGAATCTAACATATATTTAGGATGTATTTGTTTTTGTGGTGACACTATATTTTAAAAGAAATTTGATTTTTTTCTTTAAATTAATTTTTTTTTGTATTTTTGGATTGTTTTGGTATGCTAATGTCAAAAATAAATTTTAAAAAAAATATTATTTTGATGCATTTTCAAGCAAAAAAATATTTTAAAAAATAATCACTACCACAATATCAAACATTACTTTAGCCTTACTAGGAAAAGTAAAGTTATACATTGTTTAATGAGACTTCATCATGCCATCAACAATCAACCAAATAAATAAATAATTTATCTTTTTTCTTTATTCCGCAGTAAAAGTAATTTTAGAATCAATTATTTTACACATTTTTTCACACATTAGTATAATACATTCATAAAAATCTAATGAATGTTTTTAAATATTAAATCCAAAAATAGAATAGAGAGAGAAAATTAGTCTAATTTGAAGAAAAAATCTCTATAAAAAAAAGACAGAAAATAAAATTTATAACTCACCAAAATTAACAAGGATATTTCCATGTGAGATTTATTTCTTTTAATTATATTTGTCATTTTCTTTAAAGTGAATCAAATAAAGTAATTAATAGGATGTGACCCGATAAAACTCCTTGTATGTTTATTTATTAATTTTTTGTTTTAATTAATTATTTTTTTGCTACTATTAAAGTATTATTTATTTTTGTGTTTAAAATTGTGTTTGGATGTCATTTTAAAAATTCATTTAGTTTGAAAAAAATGTTATTTTTTAATATTTTTTTAAAAATTTTAATATACTAATATCATAAATAAAAAAAATATTTTAATATATAAATTTAAATAAATACTTTTAAAAAAATATCTTTTATCACAGTAATAATCTAACAATCATTCAAGGCGTGAACGATGGATGAGTGGGGCACCCTTTATTGAGTGTTGAACTGCATTGGCAATATCAAATATCATTACCATCAAATCTTAGAAAAGGACAAAACAAAAACCCAAAAAGAAAGAAGATAAAGATAAGGCGAAGATGCCAATGCAGTCGTTCTACTGAAGTCCAAGGTCCATCAATTTCTTCACAATAATTAATTACGTTTGATTTTATGATGTAGTATATTTTATTCTAATTATAAATTTAAAAATACTTAATTAATAAATATATAATATTTCACTAAAAATTATTTCTTTAAACATTTGTTAAAAAAACTTTAATTTATATATTTTTTAAACATAATCGTAAAAATTACCATAATTTTAAATACACACTAGTTATGGCATAAACAATAAACTTCCTATATTTTTTTATTTTATGATAAGATATTTTTAGTTTAGTTTATATATAATTGAAATTAAGTATTATGTTTGTGATTTTAAAAATTTATTTTCTATATTAGTCTGATAAATTTAAGTAAATTTAATATTTTTTTTAAATACTAACCTTGAAATTTAAATATAAAAATTAAAAAAGGGAGCAAACCTTTTCACTATCAAATATTTTTTTTTTTAAATTGTGCACTTCTCGCATTGACAAGGCAACTCAAAGGTAAATTTTTTTTTTTTTTATATAAATGTATTACATATATATAAATGATCTATTTAAGATTTAGACAGCGTTTGGAAACGCGGGTCAACCAGTATTTCTAAAAAAAATTAATTTTTTTGTTAAAAAATAATTTTTTTTACATGTTTTGGATCGTTTTGATACGTTGATCTCAAAAATAATTTTAAAAAATAAAAAAAACATTATTTTAATGTATTTCGGAATAGAAAACACTTTGAAAAGCAACCACAACTATACTTTTAAACATGCCTTTAAGAAATTACTACTTGTAATTAAAATAATAATAAAATAAACCTAAAAAAATCTCCAACTATATTAGATAATTTTTTTTTTCCATGGAAGATATTTTTATGTTAATTTTATCTTTGAATTTCTAAAATTCCTCAATTAAGTCATTTCATTGTATGTTTTTTTTTTTAGAAAATAATATCATTTTGTTGAAAACTTACTGTTTTCTAGTTATAAATTATAATAAAGAATCCAATTAAAAACAATCCAAATTACTTAACAACATAACTGATACAAAAAAGTTTGTAAGTGCAAAATTGACACTACGGCATTACCCATTAACAGGAATGTTTATTTAGAGTTATAGTAACGGTAACAGTTTAAAATATTTTTTATTTAAAAATATATTAAAATAATATTTTTTTATTATTTTTAGAAATATATTAAAATAATTTTTTTAATATTAATACATTAAAATAATATGAAAATATATATATTTTTTATTTTAAATAAAAAATTTTAATATTTTTAATAACTCGACGCGTTTTTAAACACACCCCTGTGGTTTGCCAAAAAAGCAAAATAATAACAAAAATGAACTGTAATTATTATAATATGGAAAATTCAGTGTTTATTCAACACACTGACAGCTTCTCCCTGCTCACTCCTCTCTCTCTCTCTCTCTCTCTCTAAACTCCTACAATCCTATTCACATTCAGATCCAGGTATGTCTCTTTTTACATTATTCTCCTCAACTTCATTTTATGTTACTTTCTTCTCTATCCATTGAAGTTTGTATGCTTAACATGGGCTCTACTTGCTTACTGAGGAGGGAAAGTACAAGAAAATCTCAAGTTGCTAGCTACTTTTCTTTTCGTGGGGGCACTCCAGGCAGTTGCTAGGTTACGTTGAGCTGCAAAGTTTTGGTCTTTTGCATTTTCTTGGCAACAAAACAGAGTACTAGTACTAGGCAGAGCAGTTTTCTAAGTTTCAGTGAATTCTATTTGATAAGTTACTGAAAAAAGAGTTTGTATAAATGGGCTTGCTTTATTTTTTCTCTCTTTGTATTATTTTTTATTGTATCAAAATGATTTCTTTTGTTTAGTTTAGCATTTGGGGTTTTGGTTTCTCTTCATTATTTTTTTTTGTTCATTTTGCTGTCATTTTCTATTCTATGATGTGAGCTCTATAAAAGAGCTGATTCTTTTTGCCCATCTGTTTAGTTGCTGAGAAAGAAAGGAAGAAAGAAAAATGAGGAAATGAAAAAGAAAATTGAAGATGTTGTTTTCTTGATTTTTTTTCTTTTCTTGTTTCATTCATTTTTTAATTTTTTTTATAAGGCTAGTTACGAATGTAATGTGATAATGGGATCTTTATACTGTTGAGAAGTGCTGCCTTGCTGTTTATCATTATACTACATTTTATTTAAGAAAAAAAAAAAGAGAAACTTACAAGCAATATGGGAATGGGGTTTCTATTTTTTTTTGGTTTTTGTTTCCCTTCAAAAGTACCTTAGAACTCTATTCTTTTCTCACTTGATTGTGGGCCTTTGATTTAGCAATTCCAAAATGTTTAAATCTTATTTACTTTTCTTTTCTACTGTGTCTCCTATACTTGCCTGTCAATGTTCAGTGCATAACCATAACATGCAGGGATATGAATGCACACTTTTACTAATTGATGTTTGAAACTTTGTATTTCTTGAAGATGGGGAGTTGTCGACTAACTGGAAACTGTGATTAGCAGCACAGATGCTATGATGTTTGTGTGAAAGTGTAGACGTTTTCTACAATTTTGAGTTTGAGAAAAAGTGGGAGTAGGAGATGGAAGAGATACAATCTCAATCGGATAATTACAGATCTTCTTCGTCTTCAGCGAGTAGTCCTGCAAGTAGGGTGCCATCAAGTAACTTCTTCTACTTGCGGAAGCCTGGTTCGCATAGACAACCTATCTCATTTGAGGATTCACCAGAGTGGGATACGGATATTGATGTCAGGTTGGAGGAAGGAGGTGACTCTATCAATGTTGCCACAACACCAGCATCCCCATCTTTGTCGAAGCTTAATAGTGGGTCGTTGCCATCCCCACCATTACCAGAGGGTGCGGTTGTTGCAAGAAAAATTTTAGGGGCTTCTGTTGTTTGGAAAGACTTGACTGTTACAATCAAAGGGAAAAGGAAGTACTCAGACAAGGTTGTCAAGAGCTCAAGTGGTTATGCATTGCCAGGCACAATGACAGTCATCATGGGTCCTGCAAAATCAGGGAAATCCACATTGCTACGGGCTATTGCAGGTTAGTTAGCATGATATTCATTTATCACCAAGTTGGAATATTTGCTTTAAATTCTCTCTATGGATGCTTGAAACTAAAGAAGTGAATTTCAACACCGCAGGGAGGTTGCATCATTCAGCCAGAATGTATGGTGAAGTTTTTGTGAATGGTGCAAAATCACGCATGTGTTACGGCTCATATGTAAGTTCTATGTATATTCTCTTGCTATTGGATCATTTTTTCTCTCTATCAATTTGATTTTTTTCATTGGGTTTCCTCCAACTCTGCTGTCTTGATATTCTTCCTTCTATGATTTGATATTTCTATGATTTATTTTTTCTTGGTCTTTAAATATGTAAGATAGAAATATCCTCTGCTGCAGTTTTGATATTCTTCCTTATATGATTCATTTCTTCTTGTTTTTTTTAATATGTGAGATCAAAACATTCTTGGTCACTCTTCCTTTAGTCTTAGTACATTACTTTGTCTCAAGGAGCTGAGAGCAATAAAGTTATATACATGTTTTGGCTTTGTGGTGTTTTCCTATTTCTAATCAATGGTCCTGTTAACCTCAAAAGGTTGTACAAATTGGTAAGGCTGTCTTGTTATTTATGTGATTAGTTTTTTGTTATTGATTCTGTAACCTTCAGGGAAATCATCCCCAGAAGTTTTGGCCAATATCCTCTTGGCATCACTGAGCCTCATGATGTACTAAGAATCAATATGGTATACGACCAATGCGGGTTGTGGATTGTCATGTTTTCCTCTTTTCTTTATGAATTATCTGCCCCCCTCTTCTATCTCCATTTCTGTACAGTATTTAGATCATGATTTATGGTTGGTATGCTAAATAGGAGCAAGTTATTATGAGGAATGCATTGTCAAGTCTGGATGTTGCATATAATATTACGCATTCTGATTGATTACGTGTCATTTGATAGCTAAGGCACATACTTTCTGAACTTACATGCTGAAAATCTAGCATCATACAAGGCTATGCAGGTTGAGAAAACTCAAATGCATCTTTATGGCCCTCTTATAGATTTCTATGTTAATGACATTCATCCATGTTGGTGAGTTGTCCAAAGATAAAAAAGGAAAAAAAATGATTAGTCTATACTCTATACTAGTGACCAGGACCCTAATTCCAACCATTGTTTTCTTTGTAATAGTTGGCCACTATTTTGCATTGATATATTAACATGCATGTGCGTAAGGGAGTGTGCTTGTAAATTCAATGGCGCTAGGATAGTCCTAAAAAGACATCGGATGTTTTAAGTTTGAATGAGAACCTGGTATGCCACCCTACTGGTGGTCATTTTCACAGTGTTTAGTGTATTGCCTTTTGATCTCTTATCTTAAACAATAGCATTATCAATAAGATCAATCGCATTTCCACTGGACCTTCTTGGTGTTGACTTTAGCTTACATCATGATTTGGAATAGTGCGCCTCGAACCAAGGTTGGATGCTTAAAACTTTCACATTCTTTCATAACTGGAAAAGATGCTTCTCCATCTTGGAAGTATTGAATGATAAATTATAGCTGTTTTATTTTGCCAATTAAGTTCTGTTACTGTTAATGAGGAAATTGTCTTGAGACAGACAGTTAAAGTTGCACTTCCATGACGGAACTAAATGTTGTTATTTGTAGCAAAGTCAGGGCCTTTGACCTTGAATTATCTTCCAATTTGTAGGGTTTCGTTGAGAGGGAAACTGCTCTGATAGGATCTCTCACTGTCCAAGAATACTTATACTACTCTGCACTGCTTCAACTTCCTGGCTTCTTCTGCCAGAAAAAGAGTGTGGTAGAGGATGCCATTCGTGCCATGTCTTTGAGTGATTATGCAAACAAACTGATCGGAGGACATTGTTATTTTAAGGGCCTTCCGAGTGGTGAGCGAAGGCGTGTTAGCATTGCCCGGGAGCTTGTAATGAGGCCACATATCTTATTTATAGATGAACCTCTTTATCATCTTGACAGGTTTATTGCTTTCTTCTCCGTCCAACCTCAATTAAGTTTACTCGTATCATTTTCTTACATCCATCCTACATGAGTATTGTGCATGATGGCATGGCTTATTGCACTGTTGATTTGAAGCACTCTATCAAGGGTAGGAACAAGCGGCTTAGGTTTATTTCTTTAGAAGAACATAGATTCGATGCTGCTAAACCACTTTGATTACATGTGTATGAGGAATGGGCATGAATTGTGGATCTTTTCCTACTTTGCATCTTAAAATGTGATGGAAACTCCAAAAAAATCAGAACTTGTGGACCAAAGTACTTGGCATGACTGAGGAAATATGACTGTTGTCAGCAAAGAAAGTTTAACTAACTTTATGTGAACTTTGGTACCAACAAATTATTATTTGTCATTTTTTTATTCAACATTGTTAATGGCCTTACTGTTTTCATATCTCTATGGGGTCATAGCTCTGCGTGCTCATAATAATTTATGTCTTTCTTCCTGTAAGTATTGACTATCTAATTTCATGACTTTACCTCAATCAGTGTCTCTGCCCTTCTGATGATGGTTACATTAAAGAAACTTGCTAGCATGGGGTGCACTCTTATCTTTACCATTTACCAGAGTAGCACTGAAGTATTTGGTCTCTTTGATCGGATCTGCCTACTTTCAAATGGAAACACCTTATTTTTTGGAGAAACGTTGTCCTGCTTGCAAGTAAGGGATGCTTGGAATTTGATCTTACCTTTTGTTTCAGTTTCTATTAAAGAACATAATTTCAAAATGAGTGAAGCCCATATCATATGACCATTTTATAGTTTAGTGTCATATGTATGCAACCAAGGTACTATGTGGTCTTTATTCCGTGCTTCATTTGGTTGCGATAAAATGTGGTATCAAATTAACATTAGTTAATTTCAAGTAAGGGATGCTTGGAATTTGATCTTACCTTTTGTTTCAGTTTCTATTAAAGAACATAATTTAAAAATGAGTGAAGCCCATATCATATGACCATTTTATAGTTTAGTGTCATATGTATGCAACTGAGGTACTGTGTTCTTTATTTCGTGCTTCATTTGGTTGCGATAAAATGCGGTATCAAATTAGCATTAGTTATGCACAAAACTCCCAAGATGTTTTTTTTTTCTTTTTCTTGGAATTAAAGAGAGCATTATATTTATATGGATACTAATTGACATATTTATTTTGACGAAGCACTTCTCAAATGCTGGATTTCCTTGCCCAATTATGCAAAGTCCTTCTGATCACTTCTTACGTGCAATAAACACGGATTTTGACAGGATCATTGCAATGTGCAAAAACTGGCAGGTACTTGAGTAATTATTATTATTATTATTATTATTATTGATGGCACCATCAAAGACGCATTGGAAACAGTGAGACTGATTTTTGAAGTTATAACATGTACTCAATTTGACACTTATGTTTAGTACTCATTTTGACATTTACTGGACATGAAATCATTGTCATAGGATGACCATGGAGATTTTTCATCAGTGAACATGGACACTGCTGTTGCCATACGTACCCTAGAAGCAACCTATAAATCATCAGCTAATGCTGCTGCAGTTGAAACCATGATATTGAGACTCACTGAAAGGGTATTGTCATCTTCTCTTATTACACTATGTTTAATGGTTGTCTATATACTCGTCTTCCACTGTGCACATAATTATTGATTGTCGTGTAATATTGACAGAAACTTGAATGGATGTAGTTAGCTCATTCTTTTATGGGTTGTGGGTAATGAATGAATCCATCCTTTTGTTTTTGCACCTGGATAGCTATGTCAATGCCATGGAAGGCTGGATGGTGCCCTAGTGTCTATAATTAATTTTTTTGGATTATTCCGGTGATGCTTTGGTTCTTGACTCCTGGATATAGATCAAATGCTGAAGAGGATTGGTGTTGGATGGATTTAAGGTCAAAATTTTATCGATTAATGTTATAAAAGGCTTATTTTTTATGATTTTGTAACATATGACCATATGGGGTATACCACATGTTGAGTGTTTAACTTGACACAAAAACAATCAAGCTTATCCATGTCTCATTTGACAAACTTAGAAAACTTGGAGCAGGAAAAGTTGTATTCCCTCTTTGGATAATCGCTATTTATCTTGAATATGGTTACAAGCTAAATTTTAGCTCCTTTAAAATAGCTAACCTACCTTATACATACTTTCCTAACAAGTAGCCTACAACTAATATATCCTAACAAAGGAAATCATAAAATATTTACAAATGTAGAAGGTAATTGTCAAATTTGTCTTTAAATAGACAACTAATTCCTTTGACATCCCTTTAAATTGATGTTGGTAAGTCTACGAGCATCAATTTGCTAACAAGAAAATGATGGCGTTGACGAGTCATGGAGAGTAGTAGTGATACATGGGAGTGTAATAACCTGACGATCAAAGGCCTCTTGTATGGAGTGAGAGTCAACATCTAGACGCTTTGTGCATTCATGGTAGATAGGTTTGCAAGCAATTTGGATGACATTAGTGTTGTTAGCATGCAGAGGTGTAGCTTGAACCTGGGAAAAGCCAAGCTTTGTGAGAAGACCACGAAGTTAAATGATCTTAGAGTAGACAACAAACATGGCATGATACCTAACCTTAGTAGATGACTTGGAGACAGAGTCTTGTTTCTTGCATTTCCAAGAGATAAATGTATCACCTAGAAACATGCACCAGCTGGTAGTAGATTTCCTAGTATTTGGACAATTGGTCCAATCAACATCATTGTGGACGTGGAGATGGAGTGAAGAACCAGTAGGGAAAAAATAAGCCACGAGAACTAGGGTTGATAACTGTTGTTCTATGACAGTCTGAGTGAGAAGACATTGCTCCTACGAAACAAATCATTGAGGCATGCATCTAAGGAAGGAACTGGTTCTCAATTCATAAGATTAGATCTGGTGCCTTCAAATTCAGATTGCAATTTCATAAGAAATTGGTCCCTTTTAGTAGTTTCATGAACAAATTGAACATAACAAAGATCGTCAGATGGTAAAGTAGCATAAACTATATTATTATATTCAGCCCAAAGATTCATGAAACTAGAGCAAAATTCAGAGATAAAAAGACTATCCTGTTGAAGACTAGCCAAGTCATGTTCAAGCTGGAACCGACAAGTAGTTTTGTGTTGACTGTAAAGCTTCTTGAGATAATTCCACTATCTCAGCCACAGGTGTGGAGGATTGAAGATTTAAGATGATGTTGGATTTGACAGATCCTAAAATCCATGTCGTGCTTGTGCATCCGTAACCACCCATTTGGCGTGTTCCCTATCAATGTTTTTGTCAGGGGCAGGGCTGATGCCACCATCATAGCCTTTATAGATTCTTCCCTTTGGCAAATATCATGAAGTGGAATGCCCTTGATGAGTAATTCTTGCCATTAAAATAAACCTAGTTCCAGACTTTTCTGAAGACATAATGCCGAGATTGTTTGATCTAGAATAATTGAGAATAAAGGACTGTGCTAGGACTACGATGGACTTGAGTACAAAAGACACAGAAGACAAACAAAGACAGAACTAGATTTTTGTTAAGAAAGGCTCTGATACCATGACAAACTTAGAAAACTTTGAGCATGAAAAGTTGTGCTCCTTTAGAGAATCGCTATTTATCTTGATTACAAATGCATGCTAAACTTTACCTCTTATAAAATAAATAACCTACAACATACATACTTTCCTAACAATTAGCCTATAGCTAGTATATCCTAACAAGGGAAAGAATAAGATATTTACAAATATAGATTGTACTTGGCAATTCTATCTTTAGATAGACAACTAACTCCTCTGATATCATTATGTGAAGAAGAAGGTAGCTTGCTGTAAATTTAGCCTTGTAAGTGCAGCCATGTAGATGTGCTCATTTATGTTAATGCCTTTGGGCATGTGTGTGAGTACATGCATGTGTGCGTGGTCGTATCTAGATGCAAATACAAGTTTCACTTCAAAAACATTATGCTTTGAAATTAGCTTTTGTGTGCTAAATATTTTTATAATATCAAGATCATTGCACTGCACGCTTTAAACAAGGAGATTTTGGTGCAGTTTTACCTCTACTGTCATGTTGTTAGGATCAATCTGACAGTAGTCAGAAACTTGACTTTCCTAGGAAATTTGATCCTGCATGTACAAGGAAACTTAAGCAAACCAGCTGTAGAAATCTTTATTAGATGGTTTTTCTGATATGGGCCTATGATACCTCAAAGTGTGATTTTGAAGGTATGGCCATTTTAGATTGAAGTAGAAATCGTTTCTGTTGGTTGTGCTTAATTAGTTTGCTATATCACTTTGCAGGCAACTTAACTGAATTGGATCATGTATCTTTGCATGGTACATACGAATGTCTCTTTGAAAGCGTGTATTTCGTAGTTAAAATAATGTCATGTTGCATCCATATTCTGATGAGAATGTAAACTAGTTTTGGAAAAGACAGGTATACAATGATGGTTTAAAGGAGATATTCCAAGTCCTAAAGGCTAATCATGATGGTTCATGTCATGAATAATCTGCTCTCCCTCACTCAGCCTTTTCTTTTCTGCTCTCCAGTTTGATAAAGATGTCAGTCTAGTAGTGGGTTTTCATCTCATAATTTTTTATTATAAAAAAAACTTTTAATAATTCCTTTTTCCATTCCATAAATTATTCCTTTATTATGAAGAAAACTTTTAGTCTGAGAAATTCCTTCAACATCTGTAATACTCACACTTGACTTTCATTGAGTTCCATTTTTTTCATTGAAGCACAAACTCCCCATTTTTGCATTGAAGCATTAACATTAGCTATAATGAAATCACTCCTGTTTGCACGGCTCCACAGATGGTTGCTTTTATAGACTAGACAATATATCTCATCATATGTGATTTAACTCTGCAGGAAGGTCCACTTCTTAAAAGCAAGGGAAAAGCTAGCAATGCAACAAGGATTGCAGTTTTGACTTGGAGATCTTTGCTAACTATGTCAAGGGAATGGAAATACTACTGGCTTCGCCTTATTCTGTACATGCTTCTTGCTCTCTGTATTGGTACAGTATTTTCAGGCTTGGGGCATTCTTTGTCTTCAGTTGTGGTGAGTTTCTTAAAACAAACATCATTACTGCATCTGAATCTGCATCCATGAGTACCCAACTAAGAACAGGATAACCACGAGTCTTTTAGAACCTGGTCATGATTGTTTTAGACATGATATCAAATTTTTTGTAATTAGATATGTGATTTGAGTAGAAACAGGTCTAGTTAGACATGCACATCAAATTGTCTGAGTCATTGTAGCAGCAGCTATTACTGTAACTATTCCTGTAACTAACCCCAGCATGATGAAGCTTTCTTCTTCTGGGAAAAATAAATCCGCTTGATATTCAGTAGGTGGCTCTCACCACTCCTACTACTACTTGGGCCTCATAGGAAATAGTTCTGATGTCTGACTTGTACAGATTTTCCATGAATATCTGATTCTTTGAACTTCCTGATTGGCATGGATCCATGCTGTTATCTATCTTTCATTTTCTGTGCTAACTGTTCATCTCATAGCTTAAGAACAATTTCTGTTACATCGCTGCTTCTTGACCTTGTTTTTCATGGTTATTGTCTTCATTCATGCACATGCACTTTCTCTCTTGCTCTGGTGACGTGCATGGATCAATTTCTTATCTCCTCTCCCATTTTGCAGGCAAGGGTGGCTGCAATATTTGTATTTGTATCATTTACTTCACTTCTAAGCATTGCAGGTGTACCTGCGCTTTTGAATGAAATCAAGGTATTCTGTTGCTGCTTCTGTTGGCTGTTAATATCTAAAGTTGATCTCATATAGAGTTACGTGGATTATTGTTAGGTCCCAGTCAAAGCCTTTAAGAAAATAAGAAAATACTCTGCTTAAGGTGAGAATAAACCTTGTAATACTTTTCTCTTCTCAACTTGCTGGAAACAATGATTTAAATACAAATAAAAACTTAACTACTTCGCTAATTAGAAGGACGTGGAACGGCTAGTTGACAGAGAAATAGCCCCCACTAATTGACTTATTCCTTCTAACTTTATTGACCAATTCAAAAAAAAACAAATTAAACAAAATCAGCAATTGCCCACAGCTGAATCCTCATAATACGTGTCCCAGCTCAACCCTCATATCTTGGATTCTTGATAGGCACCCTATTAGACCTTCGTGGTTTATCATTGCCCCTGTCTTGAATTAGAACCTTGTCCTCAAGGTTGAAGGACAGAAACTTGTCACGC
>Ga0325414_1000960_pt1 | contig 26360 bp, 15 predicted proteins | sample PopdelMetagenome_8_FD_206183 | JGI IMG/M metagenome (GOLD analysis project Ga0325414, IMG submission 206183) | Populus deltoides microbial communities from Bellville, Georgia, United States - Leaf-PdKOR-R3 | ecosystem: Host-associated > Plants > Phyllosphere > Phylloplane/Leaf | place: USA... | reverse complement strand
TAGGGACAGTACATTTCTTGCCTCTCTCTCTCTCTCTCTCTGCTATATAGTCTAATTTGCATTGCCATTTCACTTTGATCCGTCTTTGGAGATGGCCTTCCATATTGGCATACTATGAAAGAAGCATGGCCGCATCAGTGCATGGCAAGAAGATAATTTAAGGTAACGTGTATCTTCGAAATGATTTAGTAATTGGTTTGTTTTGTCGTTCTTTTATAAGCTATAACTATAATTCTTGAAAACGGAGCGGTAATTTTCCTTACGATGAGGTATATATATAGTGTATAATTTCGTGCAAGGCATTCCCACGCTTATCATTACCATGGATGCATTGAAAAATAAGTAGCAAGCCGATTTCGTGATGTCTGGTTTAATTGCTGTATACGTTGATATTGGCGTGTTTTTATGCAAGTAAATGAAGTGTGGTATTGTACAAACAAACCTTTTTTAGAATAATAATTACGAACAAAATTCTTTTTGATGGTAAACTTATTCACATGGCCAGCCAGTTCTAGCTGGGCAGGTGATATTATAGTCTTGTTATCAGAGTTGTCAATTGGGTTCTTTTAGTTGTTTGCTTTAATCCCATGATCAGACATTTGAATATAAGGGCTCGAGAGCTGAAAGAAAGAGAAGCATTAAAAAAGGGGACAAAAATAGCTATATTATTATTTTGAAGAATGGAAAATAACTATATTAATTTGTTAAGAGTTGTATATATATATAAGAAAAAAAAGTTTGCTGAGAGTTATGCTTGGCAGCTGAATCCACCTGGCGCACATGCAAGAGCCTCTGTTTAATGGAAGAGGCTCCCTACTTTCTCAATATTGTGTTAATTACGGCTTGTGATGGAAGTGTTGATTCTTCTATTTCTTTCTTTCAATGGATCTTCTTGTAAGAATAATTAATGGTAATTTTATGGAAAGATTCTTCTCAAAGCTATTTTTCGTAAGTTCTCAATCCTTAGACTTAATTAAAGGATCTATTTAATTTAGAGGTTAAACCACCGTCACCGCAGTTGTAGTGCATGGTGTTTAAAGAAAGATAATTGTTTGAAGGTTGTAAAAATTATAGACAAAGAAAAATAATTCTGGTTAAAAATTTAAGAAGTTGATAAAAAAAATTTAAATAATACAAAAATATTATAATACCTGTCCTGTAACCAGTGATTTTCTAGTAGTTATTTAATAATTTTTTTTAAAAAAAATTTAGATCCCACGATTAACTTTTGATTACTAATTAATGGCTTTGAATAAACTTTGGATCGAAAAACCCAAGAAAGTGGAATCAACTCAAAGCTAGCATTATCCTTGATGCCATATTGGTACTTCCGAGCAGAGATTTCAAGGATTTCGGAGATATATATATTCAAACTTACATTACTGAGGATCCCAGATTCTGTTGCCCTCTTAAAGCTTTAATATCCTCGCAATTTCTCACTAGCGTGCATGATCATGTTTTTGAGTTCAAGATGTATTACTTAAATAGAGAATACGGTTGGTTAGATATGGTGAGTAAGATTTAACTTGTAGCAGGTATCCGAGGACGAACATTTCTAAGCATGGGGGAAGCCAAAAAACTGGAACATAGAAAGAGTCAAGGCATCATCGAGATCAACAACATCATCTTCGGATGGCAGGTACAAGACGAATTTCTCGCCTCGTTTTTTTAATTTTCAACCTTATGTGATATGGTTTTGAGGTGGGATGCTCTTCACCTAAAGTTATTAGTGAATTGTTCTTGAAAATCATTGCATGTATTACTGTCAGAAAAGGTAGATAAAAGGTTGGAAATTTAACATTAAGATCTTAATTAAACTCGTTTAAGTGCCCGTTTATTATAAGTGTGCTAGTGTGGCACGTCAATGTCTAAAAACTTCAATTTATGCTTTTAGAGCGTGTAATGGCACTCTTTTAGATTCAGCTATAGAGTTTAGTTACCATTCGAAAAAGAAAAAAGAAAAAAGAAAAAAAACGGTGGATACAATGCCCATGGTCCAGGGCGCTTTCATGCTCAATTCGGTCAAACTTAAAAGTCAGGTAATGTTTGTTTTTATTTTTAAAATTATTTTTGTTTTAAATTAATATTATTTTAGTATTTTTATATATTTTAATGTGTTAATATTAAAAATAATTTTTAAAAAATAAAAAATACTTTAAAAAATCTATACATAACTATATCTACTGTCTTCGCACCAAACCAAATGACTCTTTACACGCGTTGTTTAATTTCAAATATCTAATCGAATCGGTTCAAGCATTCGTGTTATCCTAATGTTCTCGTTGTTAACGATGTGCATTTGTCCTGCCTAACCTTTTTTTTATAAAATCCATCACCACCCCTTGAGTTTTTTCCAGGAAATTTTGCAAACTTCAAGATTTAGCTAGATAGGTGGAGAGAGAGAAAGGGGAGAGAGGGAGGGGGAGGGGCATCTTACTAACAAGGGGTTCGCAACAACATCTTCACTTAGCATCAGCACAGTGGTGACAACAGTTACAAGTCATGGTATGCAATTCAATGGCTATTCCTTCCCCTCCAGCGACTGTGGCACATAAGGATAGGTTCAAGGAACACAATGGCCTTTACCGTTCAAATTCTGGCAAAGATTTCTGCAACCGAGCCACCATGCAGAGATCCTATTCAGATAACCACCTCTGTTATTCCGTTAGCTACGTCCGTGCTGCATCATCACAACCAAAGCTTAAAAGCAGCCGTTCGGTTGGTATCTTCCCTTTTCAGATTTCTAGCTCCATAATCCCAGCATCACTTCGATCATTTCTGTTTGACCCTGAGACAAGCAAAGACATGAATATTGCCAAGGATGGAGTTGACGGTTCATTAAAGAAAGATGAGATCATAGTGGACAGTTCAGATGAGGGCAGTGCTAGCAATGAACTAGGAGAGGTAAAGAGAGCGAATTGGGTGGAGCGGATTTACGAGATCAGAAATCATTGGAGGAATAGGCAACAGAAAGAGGACATATATGGAGAAGAAGAGTTATCTGATGCCAACAAAAATGGTAATAGTAATTGCGAGGATGGCTGCATGGTAGACTATAACTCAGACGAGGAAGGAGGAGAAATAAAATATGATAGAGAAACATTTTTAAGATTTTTGGCTCCAGTTGGATTGTCTGATACCAAGCTACTCTCAAAGCTGGCTTTCTTGTGCAATATGGCTTATGTTATACAAGAGATTAAGGTACGCACTTTCTGTCCCTCACAGCAATTACGCGGCCCGTCCTTCTAGGATCTGGATCATCTAAACTTCACTGCTCGGCTAACTCATGGTACTAGCGAGTAGCGATCAATTGGTTAAGAAATAAGAAATCTGGTTTTGGATTTCAAAAATAATGGTGAAAATTAATATTTTAACTCTTTAGAAAATAATCACTCATCCATCATGTGATTCATCAAAGCAAGGTAGTCAGTAATCTACTTACTTCATCAATCATCAGCCCAGAGAGGTAATGCCAGCCCAAGCAAAATATGCATCTAACACTAGTAATTTATCCATTAATATGCAGGCCATGGATTTGAGGAGATATTACGGCCTACACTTTGTCACATCTTCTTTAGAAAAGAAAGCGGAGGCTGCTGCCGTGAAAGAGAAGCTTGATCATGACGCGACTCACGCCCCTGCAGCTACCCTTGTAGTTGCCAAATCCAACTCAGGGAACACGGAGGAACCTGAGCAGAAGCACCCCATCTGCTCATCTCTTGCTTATGGGATTGCTGCCTCAGCTGCATCTTATGTCCAATCACGTGCACAGGGCCTTCTTTCTCCTGGCATTCAACCTCAGCAGGAAGGTGATTGGACTGATTCAAGCAGTACTGGAAACCGACCAGTCGAGGACGGAGACCAGCCCGTTGAAGATGGCGAGAGACCTCAGCGAGTATATAAATCAGAGGTGGCTGCTTATGTTGCAGCATCAACTATGACAGCCATGGTGGCGGCCGGGGAGAAGGAAAAACAGGAGGCAGCAAGGGACCTTCAGTCACTCCACTCAGCACCCTGTGAATGGTTTGTTTGTGACGATGTAAGCACGTATACACGCTGCTTTGTGATTCAGGTAAATAATTCCTTCCGTCATTCATTGCATTTTGTATGCTTTGGAACATAGTCCTAATATCGTATTATAGTTTTCACATTAGGTATGATATTCTATTTCTGAAAGATAGACACAAATCTGAGAAGTGTTGAACTTGTTTTCGTGTTTCCAAATTGCAGGGATCCGACTCCCTTGCATCTTGGCAGGCAAACCTCCTATTTGAACCCACTAAATTTGAGGTAAGTATCGGCTGCAAACTCTCACAACTCGCAAAAAGTCGTGTTGATAAGATACACCATTTTAGAAGAGGAGAAAAACTTGTACCATTGATTAAATACTGTGTTTGACAGGGTACAGATGTGCTTGTTCACAGAGGAATTTATGAAGCGGCAAAGGGAATATATGAACAGTTCATGCCAGAAATAATGGAACATTTGAACAAACATGGAGAACGTGCTAAGCTTCAATTTACTGGCCATTCTCTTGGGGGTAGCCTCTCCCTTTTAGTCCACTTGATGCTCCTGACCAGGAAGATCGTCAAGACCTCTGCTCTTAGGCCAGTGGTCACTTTTGGCTCACCATTTGTGTTCTGTGGAGGCCAAAAGATCCTAAATTATTTGGGGTTAGATGACAACCATGTACACTGTGTAGTGATGCATAGAGATATTGTCCCAAGAGCTTTCTCCTGCAACTACCCCAACCATGTGACACTAGTCCTCAAGCGATTAAATGGCTCCTTCCAGTCACACCCTTGTCTAACTAAAAATGTAAGCATCTGTTTGATCAACTATATCTTTCCATTCTCAAACCATCTATATGTTACTCGCTCAGACTTGTATAGTCTAAGGAGTTGGACTATCAACTTCATGGCATCCCCTCAAATTCGTTCTCCATCCAAAGGTTCACACTCCAAATGTAGCACGTACCTTATTTTTTAAGAAGTTCAAAGATGCCTGGTTTTGTTCCACTCCCAATCTTTAGTTTAGACCATATTAGAGTTAAAATATAAATGCAGTCAAAATTTCTCACTCACCTTCTCCTGTGTTTTTATGCAGAAATTCCTGTACTCTCCACTTGGGAAATTATTCATACTCCAACCTGATGAGAAGTCATCTCCTCCACACCCTTTACTCCCTCCAGGAAGTGCACTGTATGCTTTTGATAAAACCCAACACAGGTTCGCTGCAAGTGCCATAAAGGCATTCCTGAATTGTCCCCACCCACTGGAAACTCTTAGCGATCCCACAGCCTATGGCTCGGAAGGTACAATTCTAAGAGACCATGACTCGAGCAACTACCTAAAGGCAGTGAACAAGGTTCTAAGGCAAAACTCAAAGATGGTTGGTTGGAAAGTACAAGAATGGGGGAATCAATTGTGGCCATTGCTTGCCTCACCATCTCCACACTTATGGAACCACGAAAACACTTTGGAAAGAAGTATGTTTGGCACCAAGAAGGCCATGACTGGTGTGTAAAGAAATTTTGCAGGGTTCTCCCCTGGTTAGATATACATGAGACAATGAATATATGTACAGCCGATAAGCTCTTGTATATGTAGTTATCATTCATCATCATTGACTAACACCTTAATGAAATCCAACATTTCTTGTAGCAAAGATACTGCAAAATCTATATGCACTTTCTTTTTTCTGTTCTTCGCAAATTTGACCTATCAGGCTCAGCTCACAGCTATTAGTTCAGATTTATATTCTAAGCTGCACTGCTGCATCAAGGAGTACAAATCAAATGACCTATGACTCAATGGTTACAATCAAAGACAATCTAATTTGTTCAAAAAAGTTACCGAACAAAGTTTGGGCAACTAGATGTAATTCAAGATCTAATTCTGCAAATAGGGCAACTCTAATGTCGTCAGTATGGCTACTACCAAGTATAGAGTGCAAAAGAATAGAAAACCTATAAAAGCTTGAAACTCCTGACAAATACACTCGAAACAAACAATCTAGTATATTAATTCCAAATGTAGTCTCAAGTGAATTAGATTGTTTTCTGACAGATGGTACAGATAGTTCAGATAGACATGAGTTTTGAGGAACTACTAAAAAATAAAATTCCTCTGATAATTTACCTAAGAAAAGAAGGACATAGTAATAGCCACTTCCTACACAGTATAGAGAACACATCCATGACTACAACATTACAGAGGAAAGAGTTGAAACTATCGTTTACCAGCTTCAGCCATCTTTTTGCGTATTTCATGAGCTGCATTGAAGATGCCAAGAGTAGGTTCATTGCACACAAAACACTTCTTGTTCTTCGCATGATGCTGTAAAGCAGAAAGGGGGGGAGGAATAAAATAAGTTCAAAATCACGGAAAATTTAAGTAATTTCAAAACATAATTCAGAAAGCAAAATCACAAAGGAAACAATAGCTAAAGTGCAACACGTAGGAGCAAAAGGGGCTACCTTTAAAGCGCAATGCTCACAGAAGTAATGTTTGCATTTAGTCACGACAGGATCCACAAAATTCTCCCTACAAATGAAACAAGCAAATGGCAACTCATCTTCGTCATCATCATCGTGCCCTGCACCCCCAACCTCCTCATCATCCATTCCCAAGGCCAAATTTCTCTTCCTTGCCTTTTCTGCTTCCTCCCATTCTTTCTCCATCTGCCACCCAGACTTGTAATCCCCTCGATCGTGCATAAACTTGCATGAATCTCCATACCCACAGTAACCAGTTTCTTTATAATCTTTACATATATCCGGCTGATAATCAAACCTTGCTGACACTCTTATGTGAGCAGAAGCCCTGAGAGGCCCATGTGATCCACCAGCTTTCTCACTTGAAATCGTTTGCTCTCTTCGAAACCCAGCTTTATGATCAGTATACCCATGAATCCCCTTGTACAACTTTTCATCACCAGAACTCATTTTTTTACCCTTCAAAGCATCATCAGCTTGCTTTAGAGCTCTCTCACGAATGGCCCGGGCATCTTTCGAAAACTCAGTCTCAGTTTCTAGAGTTGCAGTTGCTCTACTATCATGCTGAACTTGAATTTCCTTAGAAGACTCGAATTGAAATAACAACCTTTCAGGTTCTGCATTTGACTCAGACGATTTCTTTGACGGTCCAGTAGAAAAGTAGAGCTTACTGTCAGCTTTCGGGGCTTTTTTCTGACTGTGTAACAGAGAGGTTTGAGTTTTTGAATCCTCATCCTGATCCTCATCAATCATTCTCTTTCTAATATTCTTGTTCTTCATCGGTTTTCTAAAAAAATTGCACACTGCAAAGGCCATATATATATATATATATATATATATATATATATTAAAATAAAAATAAAAAATTACTACAACGGATAATAGATGAAGTCGAAAAAAGCGAAAAAAGCAAAAAAAGAGACGACTCTTGACAAAGAAAAATGCGTACCTGCTTCAGTCTGTTGAGGTTCGGGTTCAGTTGGATCTGCCATATCAAAAAGCAAAACGACCAAAGACCACAGCTTTCACCAGTCCAATACAGTCAATAGCTACAATTCGTCGTGTTATTTGAGAATCTGAAAATCAAATCAAAGACGAAACCCTAGAAAATCAACAAGAGAACATGCACATGCACACCCTACCAAATTAAACCTAATCAGATACAGAGTTTTAAGCAAATAACTTCACAAGGAAACCTGAAAAGAACGAATTAATAAACTAAAAACCCTAAAAGCAAGCTCTCGAGCATCGAAACACCCTAGGAAAGTAAGAGCAAAAGAGCAGGGAGATATAATAAACTTACGCAGAAGCAGAAAGAATGGCGTCGTCAAACTCCAGAAAGTTCTTCGAGTTCCGATCTATTTTTCAGGCGTAACGCAGAAACGCCGAGAGTGCTAAAGGGCGGGCGTGGGCTGTTTGTGTGTTGCCGGTTCTTTTTTGCTCGTGCTGCCGCTTCAATCTTCGCCGTGTAATTATAATTTGTGATTGATGTTATATAAACCGTACGATCAGTGAGCCGGACTCGATTTAGCTAACTGCACACGTCATCAGAAAATGGGCTGACGTGGGCTGGTGGCTCGCATCATTAAGGCCCATAACACAAAATAACATAGATGCATTTTTCTATTTATAAAAAATTAAAAAACAAGTAAAAACATGCGTGTTTATAATAGAGATGTTCATATTTTTTTTATATAATTTTTTTAATATTTAAAATACAAGATAAGTAGGGTATTTATAAAAAAAATAAAAACATTAAAGAACACTAGAAAATTTAAGTGTAATTAAAAACTAAAAGATTAAATCCAAAAATTATGAAGTTTAAAAGATTCTAATGGGCATTCAATATATATTTATAGATTTTATAACATTTACTCTTTAATGACCATATACTAAAAATATATCTTATTAAAACCTTATAAAGAAAAACTCAATGGAAAAAAAACTTAAGTAAAAGAAAAAAAATATAATATTTTTGTGTGATTTTTGAATACTTCAGAATTTAATAAAAGGTTTTATATAAATACTACAAGATCCATGTTTGAATGATTTGGGATTCATAAAAATATCAAATTACCTCTTTCAAACATTGCAAAGGAGAACTCAATAGGAAAAAACCTAAATGAAGGAAAAAAGAATATAATTTGCATTGACTTTACCAGAAAAGTAAATGTCTTATGATAAATCTTTAAGATGACACATTTCAATATTATGGACAAGTTTCTTAAAAGTCGAGGCTGATAAAAACTTTGTAAATAAGTTTGTTAAATTATCACTTGACCTAATTTCCTTGATATCAAATTTTCCCTTCCATTGAATCTCATGAATATAAAAAAAACTTTGGTGAAATATGCTTTGTTTTGTATTTTTTAATGTAACCTCCTCGAACTTGAGTGATGCAAGTAGCATTACCTTCAAACCATATTATAAGACTATCTTCAATGATTGACAATCCATATTTTTCTTTTATGTGCTGGATAATTGATTTTAGCTATATATATTCTTGACTTGCTTCATAGATTGTAATAATTTCTAAATGATTTGATGAAGTGTCCATTAATATTTGTTTGATATATCTCTAAGAAATTGTAGTCATATGTAAACAAATGATCTATTTGTAATCTTTTTTTTGTGGCGATTAGAGAGATAACATGCATCTGCATATCCAATCAATTGTGAATTTGATCAACTATAAAATAACTCCCATTTTAGTTGTTTCACGGAGAAAGTGAAGTATATATTTTACCCCATTCTAGTGTCTTTTATATGAGAGTGGAACTATATCTTACCAATAAATTGACTGTAAATGCTAAATTTGGTCTTGTAAAATTCACAAGATACATGAGTGTTCTAATAACATTAAGATATGATACTTATAGACCATGAATTTCTTCATCCTCTCCCAGCGGTTGAAAATGGTCTTTCTTCACATAAAGTGGTCGAACAATCATATGTTTACTTAAAGGATGAGCATTGTTCATGTAAAAGTGCTTCAAGACCTTTTATGTATACATCGATTGATAGATAAAATTTTCATTTAAAAGATGTTTAATTTATAAACTAAGACAAAATTTTATCTTTTTAAGAGCTTTCATGTTTTAAATAGGTTGCAATTTTTATAAGCTTTTCAGGAGTTTAAAAGATTTCAATTCTAGATAGAGGATTTGCAGCTAGAATATGAGATTTAACCACCTTCTTAATGTTGGTGAAAACATTCGGTAATTGATTTGTAATATTTTATAAATGAATTATCTTTTGAACTTCAAATTCACATTGATTTGTCTTTGGATCAAAATGAGATAACTTTGAGTTATTCTAGGTAATTTCTTGTCATACTTCAGGTACTAACTTTCATTTCCCTAATGATGAGAAAATATTCTCATCAAAGTCGCAATCTTCAAAATGTGCCTTAAAAACATCACCCGTTAAAGGTTTAAGGAATCTAATAATATATGGAGAATCAAAACCAATATAAATTTATATTCCATATTGTGGACCCATTTTAGTCCTTTGTGAGGGCACTATAGACACATATACCACATAACAAAAATTTCATAGATGAATATATTTGGAGGTATACTAAAAACTAGTTGCAAATAAAAATATTTATGGTAAGCACTTGGTTTAATTCTAACCAATGATGCAACATGTAATATAGTATGCCCCTAGACAAATGTAGGCAATTTTGATTTCATAATTAATGGTTTAGAAATTAATTGAAATCACTTTGTAAATGATATTCTGCTAGAACATTTTGAGCATGTACACGAGCAACAAGATGTTCAAAACATCAATTCCAATAGAAGGGTGAAAATTATCAAATGCTTGAGAAGTAAACTCATTAGCATTATCCAATTGAATTTTCTTGATTGGATAATCAGGAAATTGCGTTCGTAGTCTGATAACCTATGCTATTTATCTAACAAATGCAACATTTCGATTAGAAAGTAAACAAACATATGACTATTTACTTGAGTCATCAATTAATATCATAAAATATCTAAAATGTCTGCATGATAGATGAATAGATCCACATATATCTCTTTGGATTCTTCCGAGAAAATATGATGATTTTATAACAATCATTGATGGAGATGGTTTGATAATTAATTTACCTTGAGAACATGTAGCACATGAACTCTCGCTCTGACAAGTCGCACTATACGTCAATCCAATTTGAATTATCCTCTCCGGGATTTCGAAAAGGGACTTTTGGAACACCAATAGGCATTAAATGAAATAAAAAAAACAGAAAAGAAGAATGAATCAATGAAATGTTGCTTGGTCTTTATTGGGAACTTGAGTAAGGAGTGGCTCCTTTTTTTTGGGGGGTTTCATCCATTTTAAAGGCAGGAACCTTTATTTTATCTTTATTTGGTGTAACTACTTGAGCCGGATGAAAGGAAACTTTCACGTCCAATTTTGAAGGGGGGAGATCCTATAGGATCCTTTCCCAATTTTTCTTTTGGTAAAGGAATCTTCAGGTTCTTTAAAGGATGCCCATGTGAATTTTCAATAATTCGTCGCATTATTATCGATCCTGGATGTCCAAGTTGATCATGCCAAAGCATAAATATTTTTGGTCGAACACTTATGGTGTATCATAACATTTGTTTTAATAGATTTCATGATCATGTAATAAATTCCATTAAAAAAAGCAGATAATTTTTCAAGTACAAGCTTCTAACATGAAATACAAGAGATAATGTAAAGGTTTTTTTTTTTTTTTTGTCTTCATCTATTGTTTCAATATGATAACCATTAGCACATATATTTTTAAAACTAAGAAAATTTATTCTAGACTTGGGTGATTATAATGCCTCTTTAATGCCCAATTTTATGTTATTTGGTAACAAAATATTAGCTCTTTCAAAGCCTTTAATCATGTCTGTTGGATCTGATATTGTAGTGACATTAGCTTTGGTTAATGTCAAATATTCAAAGCATTCATTTTTCTTGAGAATTTTATGTGTTATTGCACTCATATATAAATCTCTATCATGAAAAGTCATGTCCCTATTCAAAATATAATTAAATTTTTTTATTTAATTGAAATAAAATTAACATTATTTATTAAAAATACAATAAGATAAATATCATAATATAAATAAAAATACCAATCATCTCCAAGGATTTCACCATTAAGTATGTTATTTGTTTTATCTGGATTTTCAAATAAATCAGAAACATCAAGATAAACATTAACATTAAGATAAACATTATGACCTTCAAAATCATCTTTATGAATAAAATTAGTCTCACCTACATTTTGTTTCAGATAGATTTGATATAGATCTGTAAAATATTTTGGCATTCGACAAGTGCGAGATCAATGACCATGTATACCACACCTATGACACTTATCTTCAGGTTTATGAGAATTCTTACCTTTTCTTGTTTGGGTTCATTATGTCTCCACTTCTTATGGTATAGTGTGTTGCCTCTTGAAGGATTATCTCCTTATTTTCCATTTATTTTTTCTATATTTATACCCTCGGTTTTTTCTTGTTTTTTGGACAAAAGTTTCATTCACTTTAAGAAATGGTTTGGAACCTGTAGGATTGTATTGGTGATTTTTCATCAAAAACTCATTATTTTATTTAGCCACAATAAAACATGAAATTAATTCTGAATACCTTTTGAAATTATGTTCTCTATATTCTTGTTGCAGGACAATATTTGAGACATGAAAAGTAGATAATATTTTCTCTAACATTTGGTTTTCTGTGGTATTCTCACCGCATAATTTTAGCTATGAGGTAATTTAAAAAAAAAATTATATTCACTAACTAATTTAAAATCTTGTAACCCCAGGTGAGGGAGTACATTAAACTTTTGATGGTCATATCTTTCCTTTATATTTTGCCACGGAACAAAATGATATTTTATAATGAGATATTCAACTTTTAATACTTTATGGAGATATTGGCGAATGAAAATCATTGCTTTTGCGCGATCTTGCAAAGATGTGTTGTTTTCTTCTTTAATGGTCTCTCCAATATTCATTGCTTCTAAATGAATCTCAGCGTCATTGATCAATGACAAAAAAGTTATTCCTAGATATATCAAGAGTAATAAATTCAGGTTTTGTCAGATTTGATATTATCTATAAAACAAAAGGGAAACAACTTATTAAATAAAATAATAAATATAAAAGAAAAAAAATCAGTCTTTTAAGACTGCTAATCAGTTATTTAAAAATACTAGTTCTTTAAAAACTATGTTTAATTTATTTAATTCTTCATAAGTTTATAATACTAGTTCTTCATACTTTAAATCTTGATGAATAAATTTTTTTTTTTCAAAATAAATTATAGAGCCAAATATATTCCATAAAATATGAATAATAATGAAAAGAAAAATTAAAATTGATACAAGTCATATAACATTATAGTTCATGTGCGTTAAAATTTCAATAGAAATTAAATAGAGTGATTATGCTGATAACATATTAAAAAAATAAAAAATAAATAAGAATATATATCCAGGATAAAACTCAAAATTGAAGTTTATATATTTTTTTGTATATTTTTTTAATGCTTAGAATACAAGATAAATAGTTTATTTATATATAAAATAAAAAAAATTACATTAAAGAATGTTAGAAAATTCAAGTGTTATAAAAAATTAAAAAACTAAACATAAAAATCATAAAATATAAGATATTCTAAAAACCATTCAGTATATATAAATATAAAATTTATAACATGATGCTAATTATTTTTATTTTATTTTATTTTTCTTTCTCTGTCTCCTTCACCAAAAAACAGATTCTATCATCCCACTCCCTTGGACTATAATTTTATTTCAAGCCTTCACAATTTCTATCTCCTGTAACCAAACATCCCATTCCCTTTCCCTCTATCTGCAACCTCGAAAATAATAGGAAAATAAAAACCTAATTACTGTATTGAATTTGATCCACGCCTGCCTCCATCTTCTATTCAACGCCTCTAATATTTGCCTCTTTCATTTGCTATTTGGTCCCTTTCAATCCTGCATTTTTTTTCTTCATTTGATTCGCCGACACTTCAATCATTATAATTATTATCAGGATTCTGATCTTCATAATTTCTAGCGCTTCCTTTGATTTAATTTAATTTATTAATTTGATTTATTCATCAATGCCCAACCTAACTGAAATTGATTTGTGGTCTCTTCACCCAATTTTTTTGTGGAAATTACAGCAGTTTGCAGTTTTTTTTTAACTTCAAAGGGTTATATTACCTGGGTTTGTTAATAGGGAAGTTTCCATTTTTGGAACAGATTCGCCTGAAAATCAGAATTTCCTAGTCTTTTTTTAATCTCCTTCTATTTTTGTATTTTGTACCTGTTGTTGTTGTTGGTGGTGGTGGTTTCAAATGTTTAAAATTTGTTATTTCCGGAAGAAAGTTGGTCTGTTGGTTGGCTGGTTGTGGAATAAAGGGGTAATAGAGGAAGGAAAACGCTTGCTCTTGTTTTAGGATTGCATGGGAGAGCATGAAGGGTGGGCACAGCCACCAAACGGGCTAATACCAAATGGCCTATTGCTCGAAGAAGCGGCCTCTGTGATCAGAGTGCTTGATCTGGACCGATGGTCAAAGGCCGAAGAGAGAACCGCTGAGCTTATTGTCTGCATTCAGCCTAACCAGCCCTCTGAAGAGCTTCGCAATGCTGTTGCAGATTACGTGCAGCGGCTTATTTTAAAGTGCTTTCCTTGCCAGGTGCATTGCCTATTTGTCTTGATGTGATGAAATCGATGTGTTGTTTACACTTATGGGGTATGTCTTGATGGGTTTTTAGATTTAGATCGTATAGTTATTGTTGTAGATTGTGTTGGTCCAGTACAAAGACATGGAGTAATGCCCTATCCTCAAGTCAGGTTTGTTGATTTGGACTTTGGAGAGGTGATTCTGTGCGTCAAATTCATAAGTTAAGGTGTTGATCAAAATTGTGTTCATGAAGACAATTGAAAGATGAGATTGTATGTGTTGATCAGCAACGTTATGCATGTAATAACATTTTGTGGATAAGAAGTTGAAGACAGTAAAGGACCATATTTTTTTTTTAATGACAAACTTAGGGGAATGGGCGTGTCTATATTAGAAATAAATATGTATAGACCTAAGGTTGAGTCCAAAGACGCTGACAACTATGAATGATGCAGACTGGCTTTCTGGTAGTTCCTGAGTATTTTCTTAGTGAGAGTGATTTGGATTCATAATCTTATTTTTTTCGTTGCTGCAAAAAGTGTGCACCTTCAAGTTTTTCATATAATTATTTACACATGATTATTATGATCTACAGGTGTTCACCTTTGGGTCTGTACCACTTAAGACTTATTTACCTGATGGGGATATTGACTTAACAGCCTTCAGTAAGAATCCGAATTTGAAAGACACATGGGCTCATCAGGTTCGTGATATGCTGGAGAATGAGGAGAAGAATGAAAATGCTGAATTCCGAGTTAAGGAGGTTCAGCACATTCAAGCAGAGGTAGGTCCCTTCTAAATTCTTTAAACTCTTATTTTTGTACTTTCTGTTTATTCATCTTTTGTTCTCTCTGTTTCTTCAATTTATTTTAAACTTGCTTATTGCGCTGAGGGTGTGTTTATTTGTGTTTAGCTTGAATATATCTAGTTAGTGATGTTGACTTTAGAATTGTTGAAGCAGTGTTAGTCCATCTACAACTTTACTTCCACCACAGAGGACCTGTAATCTTTGTGGAATATTTCAAGGTTATGTGGTTTGTTTGACAAGTGGGTTGTTTGCTAGACATATGCATTCTGTCTTGCCTTTAATTCTGAGGCAATGGTGGAAACTGGGGCAAGCTTTTCAACACATTTTTAAATTTTGTTGAGTGTGGATTTATTTATTTTCATATTCAAATTTCTACATATTTCTTTTATCATTTTTGTATTTGTTTATTGAAGAAGATGGTTTTCCTGCTGGAATCTTTGTCTAATAGGTGTGCCATAAAAATCTCAATAAAAGATTCCTTAATAAGCGATTATTGACGATAGATTTAACTTTCTTTTTTTTGTTTGAATACATATATACAGGTGAAGATAATAAAGTGTCTAGTGGAAAACATTGTGGTAGATATTTCATTTAACCAACTTGGTGGACTCTGCACCCTTTGTTTCCTTGAAGAGGTTAGTGCCTGGAAATTGTCTACTCCTTTAGTCCAAATATTATGATCCTTTTTCCGGACACTTCTGCTTTCCCAAATTATTAGTCCATTATTAGAAAATCACTAATCCTGCCGTGCCCTATTCATTAAGCAACCTCAAGTTTGTGAAAAGTAAACCAAAAAAGAGTCAGAAAGTGAAAGGTGATGGCATAACATACTGGACAACCATGTTATCTGCATTCCTTAAAGAACCTAAAAGTAAAACATGGAATTTAATTATGGGATGGGGGTGATTGCATTTTTCTCTTGGTAACTGCAAACCAGGATACTATTTTCTAATTTTTTCCCTGATTAATAGTTTTACTTCTGTAGGTTGATAATTTGATAAATCAAAACCATCTATTCAAGCGTAGCATCATACTGATAAAGGCCTGGTGTTACTATGAGAGCCGTATACTGGGTGCTCACCATGGATTGATCTCCACTTATGCTTTGGAGACCTTGGTTCTATATATATTTCATGTTTTCAACAATTCCTTTGCGGGTCCTCTTGAGGTGGCTTTTGGTACTTGGTCTCACTGTCTTGCTGCATTCCTCTCTTTTGTTTGTCTAATTCTTTCCATGTCCAGGTCCTTCATCGTTTTCTTGAGTTCTTCAGTAAGTTTGATTGGAATAATTTCTGTGTTAGCCTCTGGGGTCCTGTACCTATTAGTTCACTTCCAGATGTAACAGGTATGCATAACTGCCTGAAGGCTCCTTTTCCTTCTTCTGAATAAGTGACCCTTAGTTTCGTAAATATTTGTCAATCTACTGGAATTAACTGTTTTAGTGAAAACGTTATGCAGCGGAACCTCCTCGAAAGGATGGTGGAGAGTTACTACTTAGCAAATTATTTCTTGAGGCTTGTAGTGCAGTATATGCTGTTTTACCTGCTGGACAAGATAATCAAGGGCAACCCTTTTTGTCCAAACACTTCAATGTTATTGATCCTTTGCGTATAAACAACAACCTGGGACGCAGTGTCAGTAAAGGTATACAAATAGAACTCTGTTATGCTGTTTGCCATCAAGTTAAATGTCATTTGAATACCTCTCCTTTTTTTGTTTTGAGTTGTGGATATGTTTTAATAACTCTCCTTTCCCTATTGAATTGTGGATATGTTTTACTGTGCATCTGCATTAAAATGCACTTTTTTTTTTTCATTCTTCTTAATGACAAGTTTTAGATAGCACTAAGAATCAGGACTCATCATCTTGTCTTTGATCTGCTGGCCTTACAATATCCTTTGAAGCATTATCCAACTGTAATACTTCCTTATTGATTGATCTATACGGTACAAACTAACATTGCCTATTGCATTATTTTCTCTTTATACATATTTTTGCTGACAATGGCTTGCAAATCGACATGTAATCGTGTAACTATGAGCCATGCGAGAGGTTTGTGAAATTGTTTTGCAATTTTCTCGTGAAAGTACTTATACTATGGTTTAAAGTGATGATTGTAAATAAAGCTAAAAGGTGTGGGGAAAACATTGTTTCCCCCACACCCATTAACACCATGGATTACAATAGTAATCCACAGTGTTGATTTTATTTATTTTTTTATTTTGACCCCTTTTTTTCCTTTGGTTATTGATTTTTTTTTAATTTAGTCCTTATATGATATGTTTATGGGGGTTTAGAGTTGATAATTTATTTTAATTTGATATAATTATTCTAGTATAAAAAAAATCCCAGCATCGAGTTGGTATCAGAAAAATATCTTAGCATTGCGATATAATCTATTTTTAAAAAATTTTAGTTAAATAAAAAATGATTTAAAAAAAAACTAGGTTAATGAACTTTATGGAGTTAATGATCCGGTTTGCGAATTTGGCGAATTAACCCTGGTTGCCCCGGTTTGCGGGTTTAGCAGGGTACTTTTTTTTTCTAATTGAACTTGATCATGTGATGTCTATTTTTTTTAATCATATAGTTAAAAAAAAATATTTTAGAAAAAAAACATGTTATTAAATTTTAGAAAGTCCATGGGCTTGTTGACCGGTATGGCTTTTTTTTAATTTCATCCTTTAATATTGGACTAATTAAGAATTAAGTTTCATAATTTATTTTGTTTTGTTTTCTATGAGGTTATCATAGTCTTAAAAAAAAAGTCGTAGTATTGGCTTGACGCTCGATTTTGCGATCTTTTATTTTTGTTATTATATAGTTAAATAAACGATAGTTTAGAAAAAAAACAAGTTATTAATCCAAATGGAGTCCACTACCCTATTTGCGGATTTGACGTGTTGACCCGGGTTATCCAATTCATGGGTTTAGTGAGTTTACCCATCAAACCTGAAATGTTTTTTTTTTAGTTTCTGGTCCTTTAATTTTTCTAATTGTTTTTTTATTTCACTCTTATTCAATATTGGATTGGTTGAGAAATGAAATTCATGGTTTATTTTTTTCTACTTTCTATAGGGTTATCACGATCTCAAATAAATGGTTTTTTTAGGGTTGATGCTCGATTTTGAAAGCATTTAATGTTATCATAGAACTAAACAAAAATAATATACAAAAACAACAAAGTTATTAAACCTATTGAAGTCCATAACCCAGGTCGTAGGGTGACCAAGGTCGATCCAATTTGACATTATCTCAATATAAAAGCAAATTGTTATCTTAAAGTTTTTTTAAAAACTATGTCATGTTTTTACCGGTCATCCAAGTTGTCCTTGGACCCATTAAATTGAATAATTCACTTTGGATCAGCTGTCACGCGGTTTCATTCGAAATTCGAGCTAGGTAAAGAGTAGGTTGGTAGGTTTTAAGATCGAATTGTTTGATTGGATTTAATGTTACTGCCAATAAAATCTCTATACTCTTACTCTTAATATTTCTTTTAAGTTTAGAAGAATAAATCGACCCGCAGCAGAGCACGGACAAATATGCTAGTTTGAAGCAAAACTGAATAGAAAAAGGATTGATATAGAAAGGTACCAAAATTAAATTTATTTCTTTTTATATGTTCCTTGCGAAAAAAGTAACATCTGTAGCTATGTTACTTTTCTGCCTCTCTCCTTTTGTGTTTCAAATATATCCTAGTTCTTGTTCTTTAAAAAATGGGGCAAAGGGTTCTTTGCGTGGCCAATTGTGTAAATATGTTTTTAGTCTTGATATGTATTTGTGTTTCTTTATTTGCTTTACCTATATACATATGTATATATATTGTGGAAAATGTAATGCAGGTTAAGTGGTCTGGTTGGCAGGAATGGTTGCAAATTGTAAGAGGTTTAGAGAATGTATACTGAACAAAGGAAAAAGATAACACAAGTGTGTATATGTGCGCACATGGGCATTTATGTCCTCGGACACAATAGTATTTGATTGAAATGTAGACATGTAGATCAATGTTTTATACTTCTTACTGATCTGTTAGCATTTAGTAACTTTTATCATGTAATACGACTCATTTTCCAGGTAACTTCTTTAGGATACGCGGTGCATTTGCATTTGGAGCTAAAAGGCTAGCTAGGTTACTTGATTGCCCCACAGAAGACCTATGTTTTGAAGTAAATCAGTTCTTTCTGAACACCTGGGAGAGACATGGTGGTGGCCATCGTCCTGATGCGCCAAGGAATCGTTTGTCGCGGTTGAGATTGTCAAATCATGATCACTTGCATGTACCTGAGAATCTCGGGAACAATTCAAGCAGCAAACCTTCTGGTTGTGAAGCTCAAGTCGATGGGGCTCAAGGCATGCACAGTGTTCCCTCCCGGCATGATAATTATTCCTTAGAAAGCACATGCAAAGGTAGTCAAGTTCCAACAGTTTCTCGTACTCAAAGCCAAAAGACTTATGCTAACACAAACAGCACAAGGACTACCTCTGATCAGAGTAGAGGGGAATCTACTTCCAATCAGAACATGCATATTGATAAAAGTCAGAGAAGTGCAAAACCTGACAACTTTATCACTGACTTTCAGGGAAGGTATCTTTTTGCGAGGACACGCTCTAGTCCCAAGCTTGCAGAGACATATGGTGAAATTTCTTCTCAAGGAAGGCGTGACGAAGTCCAGGAAAGCAGAAAAGGCCAAGCCTCATCTGCTAGGCTGGATCGTAGCAGGTGGAAAAACCTGGAATCTGATAATTTGTCAAATCATGCTATTAGCTCAACTGATGATCCTTCATCTGCTAGGCATGCCATTTCCCGTGAAAGCCTTGATCCTGCTGCTGCTTCAAATAGGTACCGCAATGATTCGGGCTTGGGTGCCATGGGTGAAGAATTTGTTTCTGTCCTAGGGACACAGGGGTTGCAGCAGGAAGAGCAAGATCTTGTGAATGTGATGGCTTCATCTACTGGCCTGGGTTTCAATGGACAGGTTCATATTCCAATGAATATGGCACCCGGCCATGTATCTCTTCCAATTCCACCTTCTGTTCTAGCTTCATTGGGATATGGTCAGAGAAATATGGGTGGAATGGTGCCCACAAATATTCCCTTCATAGATACTCCTTGGGGTTCAAATATGCAATTTCCTGAAGGTTTGGTTTCTTCACCGTTAACCCATTATTTTCCTGGCATTGAATTGGCTTCAAACCTAGAAGAATCAATTGAACCTGGTAGTGAGAATTTTGCTTCCATGGAAATGAATGTCAGGGAGACTGATCATGATTTCTGGCATGAGCAGGAAAGGGGCTCCACTAGCGGGTTTGATCTTGATAATGGAAGCTTTGAGATGCATCAATCAGATGATCTGCAGCCTGGTTCATCCAGTTATAATTCTGTTTCATCATCTCGAAGAGGTGGTTCTGGTAACTCTTTGAGAGTTCACCAGAAGTTCACCAGAGAAACCCGAGGATCAGCTAGGGAAGAACTTACAGATGCTTTAACATATCAAGAAAACAGAGGTACTGAAGAATATTTGGACAATAGAAGTGCAAGTTCAAGGTCCTTTCCTACTGTGAGAAGTAAAACCTCATCCGAGAGTTCATGGGAGGGATCATCAGCAAAGGTGTCAAAGCCTGTGAAGGAAAGGAGGGGTAGGAAAATGGCTTCTTCTGCTTTGCAGTCTTCTGTTTATGGAAAAGGTAAGAGTGCCTCTGAACACTCTTCCAATCAGACAGATGATGACAACAAAGATTGGAATACGCTATCAACAATGGGCCCTGAGCCTGAAAGAAGTGTGGGATCCCAGTCTGAATCTTCTGATTCTTTGCATGTTTCAAGGCATCAAGTACCTGGATATGAATCAGCACAGCCTAGTGAATCTGAGTCATTGATACCCAGAGCTCCAGTGCTCCTAGGTCCTGGTTCACGGCAAAGATCTACCAATGATTCAGGGGCTGTTCCTTTAACATTTTATCCTACAGGGCCACCAGTTCCATTTGTTACAATGCTTCCACTGTACAGCTTCCCAGCTGAGACAAGAACTTCTGGTGCATCAACCGACCAATTTCGCAACGAGGAGGGCCATGATAACAGTGACTCTGGCCAAAACCTTGAAACATCTGAAGGGCTTGATCAATCTGAGGTTGTAAGGACTTCCAGTTCTTTGCGAATGGCTGCTTCTGTTGAGCTATTGGAGCACAAATCTGACATTCTTAATAGTGATTTTGCTAGCCATTTGCAAAACTTGCAGTTTGGGCGATTGTGCCAAAACACACGAAATCCTGCACCTGTGGTTTATCCTTCGCCTGTTATGGTGCCGCCTGTATACTTGCAGGGCTGTTTTCCATGGGATGGTCCTGGGAGACCTTTTTCAAACAACATGAATCTTTTTACTCAGCTTATGAGCTATGGGCCTCGTATTGTTCCAGGTGCTCCTCTACAGTCTGCATCTAATAGACCTGTTGGTGTATACCAGCATTATGTGGATGAGATGCCAAGATATCGTGGTGGTACTGGGACCTACTTGCCAAATCCAGTAAGATAGATTACTCAACCAGCTATATCTTGTGTTTTCCATGCTTTTCTTTCTTTCTATGTTCCTTTTTTTAATCAATAGTGTATTTGTCTTTGGAGAGAGGCAGAGATGCAACTGTCACTCAATTGACAATATTGTTTATCTAGTATGGTTGCATGAATGTCTTGCACTTCTCTTGCCCTATTTTCTAGAACCCTAGGCTCTTCATAGTTCTCCAGTTTGATAGTCTTTCCTAAGGTCCTCTCACTTGATCAACATATAGTTTTGTTTGCTTGGTGCATTTTAGTGGATTATCAATGTAACTGGGTACTGGTTGCATTTTTCCCAGAAATGATTTACTTTTATTCACTTGGATGTGGAAATTTGGTTTTTGATGGTTTACGTAATTTGATTGCATTGTCATATTCATTGGAATTATGCAAGCATGTTTTACACTTTAAATCTATAAATTTTCATGTTTAAGTTTGATTTACTGCAGAAGGTCTCTGTTCGAGACAGGCACGCTACAAATATGAGAAAGGGAAATTACAACTACAATAGAAGTGACCACCACAGTGATAGGGAAGGGAACTGGAATAACAATTCTAGAGCACGAGCTGCTGGGCAGCGCGGCAACAGTCGCAGCCAAGCTGAGAAGTCAAATTCAAGGCCAGACCAATTGGCAGCAGGTGAAAGCCGAGTTGAGAGAACATTGAGTTTGCATAGACATGATACATTCTCTTTGTACCAGTCTCAGAATGGCCCAATCCAAACAAACTCCACTCAAAGTGGTTCCGCCAATGTGGCATATGGCATGTATCCATTACCATCCTTGAATCCTGGTGGATTGTCATCAAATGGACCTACCATTTCATCTGTTGTCATGCTGTATCCATATGATCATGATACTGGCTATGGTTCTGCAGAACATCTTGGGTTTGGGTCTTCTGGGCCGGTAGGTTTCTCGGGTGTAAACGAGACCTTGCATTTAAATGAGAGGAGTCAATCAGGTGGGGGGTTCGGGGACCAAAGGTTTCATAGCAGCTTTGCTCAATGGCCATCACCAGATCAGCCTTCTTCGCCCCATGTCCAGAGGTAGTTACATTGTTTTTCTTGAAACGAGTAATAGAAATGCAGGATTTCTGAATAGTTGCGTACCCTAAAGGCATATTGGTAGAAGGTTGCAGTGCATTATAGTTATAGTACAAGAGTTGGTTGTGTGATGTGGATAGCAATCTAGTTCATATTATTAATTATTTTATGCGACGTAAGTAACTAATTTTAGGATTTGATTTTTACGCAGCTAGTTATATTCATTAATTGTTACTTATTTATCTGGGATAGTTCTGTGATGCTATTGATTTATAATGTTAATAGGGGAATTTGACTTTATTTGCCAAATCAGTGGCCTGGCGGAATCAGGAATTATCAACTGAAGGATGAGGATTCCCCCCCTTGCATTTCCGAACCAGGGAGAGAATGATGGTGGGAGAAACTATAACGAGAGAACCTTCAACTGCAAAGTTTCTCGATTCTCACCTCATTGGTAAATGGTATTTCAGTTCGATCAATCTCATAATTTTCTCAAGGTCACACTTCTTCATGTCTTGTGCTTGTTTGTACACTAGAAATCATTTTCTAACCTGTCCTGCTTACAAGAATTAACATATTGGCAGATAACAGGGATGCAGGCTCGGTGATTAGTTTTTTAAAAAAATATATATATTTTAGGGTTCAACACTTTGTAACTCCACTGGTGTAGAAGCTCACGGGTTTAGAATCTAGAACTTTCATCATGTTCTAAAGTTGTTTCGCATGATTTTCTTCCCCGCAATGTATTAGGGAATTTGATTCATGAGCTTAGCGTACTAGCTAAATTTTACTAGTTTCCAAAAGTTGACAATGTAGCAATACCACCTCCGAAGATAGGTAAAAATGATTTCCATTGTTTCATTGCTAAAAATTCCTGATGCTATTAGGTTTCTTGGTGCTTGTTCGAGGAAGCTTTCCATTCATTCTATGGTTGAAACTATTGGGTTTCCACTGATCTATTGAGGATTTTTTATTTTTTAGGGTGCGTTTGTTTTCCGTGTTTGTTTGTCATTAGAAAAGTTGGTTAACGGAAAACATTTTCCAGTCAAAGAAAAATTTAGTTTGGTTTTCAGGAAAGTGTTTTTCTTTTATTTCGGACGGAAAATATTTTTTGGAAGTTATAAAAAATTTAGAAATGTTATTATTTGTTGATTATATCAAATTTGATCCTCAAACTTTTGATTGCGATATATATTTTGTTTTGAATATTTGTTTTTCAATTTCATCCTTTAGAATTTAATTTTTTTTTATATTAACTTTGGTCTTCATTTTTATAATTGTTATTTGTTTTTTCCTTATTATTTTTTAATTGAAATTTTTTATCTATCAAATTTGATCCTTATTTTTTTTATTGTTACTTATTTTATTTGAAATAATTTATGAAAAGTTAATTATTATCATTTTAATTTTTTCATCTTTCAATTTTTTTATTTTCTAGATTTGATCTCTATTATTTTAATTATTATTTATTTTATTTGAGATAATTTATGAAATTATATTTTTTTCAATTTCATTCTCATTTAACTTTTTAATTTGTAAGATTTGTTCATCATTATTTTAATAAACTTGAAAAAAATAAAATATTAATAAGTTATTTTCCAGCTTATTTTCCATGACATAACCAAATATTAGAAAGTGTTTTCCAATTTATTTTCTATTACATTACCAAACATAGAAAAATAATTTATTTTTTTGAAATTCACTTTTCAAAAAAAAAATTATTTTAATGGAAAGTGAATACTAGCCTTGGTTCTCATGCTTTGTTATAGGTTTGAGGTGGTAGGTTTGAGTTGGTAGCCTTGGTTCCCGGAAAAAAGCAATGATTAACAAAACAAAACAAAAAAAAAATGAAGAAAAGATTCCAATACTCATGATTTCAATGTATTAAATTCTTGGATCTAATATTACATTTGTAATTTAATTGTATATAAAAAAATTAAAAATATTAATATACCCCGCTTTATACAATTGTTTTATATTTTCAAGAGTACTTTTGTTATTTAAATGTTCATAAAAATACTATATAGACAAAAATATCTTTACACAAATCAATAATGACACATGGTAGGCATGTGTGAAAATACCAAAATATCTCTAAATTAAAGGCAATCATTTTTTTTATACCTTGCATACCAAAATGTTGATTTTATCATTTTAAAATATTCTATTTTTCTAGTCATTTTTTTTTTTTTTGATGTGTATATAGCTCGTTACTATTTTCCTCTACTTATTTAAACTCTGGATCAACTTTTAATTGTAACTGTATAAGCTAATACATTAAATTGAAGATATAGGGTTAAGAACTCGTTTATTTTTATGTTTTAAAAATATTTTAAAAAAAATTAATTTTTTTTACTTTTTATTTTAAATTATTCTTTCATGTTTTATGGTTATTTTGATGTGCTGATATCAAAAATAAATTTTTAAAAATAAAAAAAATATTATCTCGATATATTTTTAAGTAAAAAAATATTTTTAATATCATAAATTAAAAATAATTTTTTTTTTTTTTTTTTAGAAATAGCCAGCCTATCCTTATGTACAGGGCCAGTTCCCAATCTATTTTTATATTTTTATTAAGTCAATTATATTGAAGCAAAATAAGCAAGTTTTTAATGTCTTTTCAATAATATATTTTGGCCATACCATCGGAATCTGTTACGTGATATAAGCGAGGTAAAAAGGATAATTAGCCCAACTTATTTATATATTTTAGGTGCAGCCTTCAATTGTCAATAAAAACTTATATTTTATATCATTCTCCAATTAATCTTTCAAGTAGATATTTTCATGCAAACTAATGAAAATGAGAAAAACAGTCATGAGCGTCTCAAGTGCTAAAAAGAGATTGAAAACTCACTTATACAGTGACACCATTAATTCAATTAGATCCTACTAGATTGGAGGCTGTGTTAGCATAAATTTTTTTCAATGTAAAAAAAAAGAGAGAAGATATAGCGATGCAAGTATAAAAAAATAATATTAAAACTCAATTTATTTGACTCAATTAGATTTAATAAACTTGGTTAATTAAAATAATATAAATATAAATATAACAATAATAAATAAACTAATAAAAAAATTAACAACATATAAAAGGTATAAAAAATCTTAACTCCTGCTCATTCGAGTTAGTATATCAAATTTGTGATCTAGTTATGATACTGAAGTAACTTCGTTAAATAAAATTATAAAACTCAACTATTAAAAATTTCAATGTTGAAAGTCAAAACTAAAAAAATTGTTAAAAAAAATAGATTTAAATCAACTTTGGACGTGATCATGGACGCAGAAATAGGATAAATCCAAAAAAAACAAAAATTAATTTTCAATAAATTAAATATTGAAGAATGAGATTTAAAAATAAATAAATAAATATATCTTAAAAAAAATCAAAGTCAACCTATATTAACTTTCAAAACTCGTGATTTTAATCGTAAGCCCCAAACTAAAATGATAATTTTATTATTATGGTGAATGCTAAATAGTGAACTATGTCTAGAGAAATGTACTTTTTTACACAAATGACAATCGGGTGCCCTCGGTAGCCCTCACACATCCAAATCCAATGATTGTAATCATTTGTGTGCTGAGTTAGGATGACACTCGTGCTCTATAGCACAATACCAATTTAAGGAGAGGGAAAAAAAACATTAATTTAATGAATAATATTTTTCCTATAAAGATCCTCCACAAGGATATTCCCAGGCAAAATAATCCAGTTCATTAGTAGAGATACTGATCTACTTCGTGCGTAAGCCAGGAATATT
>Ga0325414_1000959_pt1 | contig 26372 bp, 6 predicted proteins | sample PopdelMetagenome_8_FD_206183 | JGI IMG/M metagenome (GOLD analysis project Ga0325414, IMG submission 206183) | Populus deltoides microbial communities from Bellville, Georgia, United States - Leaf-PdKOR-R3 | ecosystem: Host-associated > Plants > Phyllosphere > Phylloplane/Leaf | place: USA... | reverse complement strand
CCATTGCACCCTACCTAAGGTAAGCTCCATTGTTGTTTGATTGTTTTTTCTAAGTTGGGTTTCTATTCGTTGGTCTTTTCTAAGGTTCAAAACTGGCCCGGCCCAATGGCAAAGTTAATTATTCTGCATGCAGCGGCCTCGACGAAGAAGAAGGAGGCGACGCAGGGAGGAGAAGCATTTGAGGGGTGATGGTCTGCGGCTTACTGGGAATGTCTGTCCGGAGGCTCAAGGGACTTCGGCTGAAGTGACGGTGGCCGGTGGTAGAGGAAGCAGAGAAGAAGAAGAAGTTGCAGAGGAGAAGGAGAAGAGGAAGAAGGGCACGGTGGCTGCTTGGTGGTAGAAACGGTGGCTGAGGCTGTGATAGAGATGGTGGCCGGCGGTTGGAGCTGGTCGTAGGTCACGACGGGAAGAAGAAAAAAACATGCGGGAGGGGCTGCAGTGTGGAGGGAGAAACCGACGGTGGCTCTTGGTGGTCGGCTGGTGGTTGCGTTGGCTTCCTATGAGGGAGCTGATAGTGGAAAGACCGTTGATGAGGGTGGTGGTGGCAGAAGGCCACGGTGGAGAGAGAAAGAAAGAAGAAATATGCAGAAACCGGGAGAAAAAATGGTTTTTTGGCTGACTTTGGACCCGATTTTCTCCTCTCTCATGCCATGAAATGCAGCGCTATTTATAGGAGGTGGAAAAGGAACATTTTGTCTTTAATGGTGCCAAATCATGGCCTTTGGTTTGGTTGATAAGCATCCCAACCGTTGATTCAAAGTGTGCACCTCGAACTGCCAAATGTGACCGTCCAAGGCTGCCCGAGTTAGCTACTTCAGGCCAGTCACCAGAGCATTTTTCATGTCAATAGGAATGAAAGGATAATACACTGTCATAGAGGGAGTTCAGGTGATCATTTTGGTGCATGAGTTGTCAATTTTGGTGGAGGTATGAGGCATTAAATGCACCTTAAAAGTAGCTCCCTAAGCTGTCATTTTCGGGCAAAAATCGGGGAAGACAATGAACAGTGATCAGACGACGCGTCGTCTGGTCCTTTTTTTTCTTAAAGCAGAAACGGCGCCGTTTTGGGTTAATAAAGGAGTTTTGACTGATTTTCAATTTAGTTCGCATTCTTTCAAATTATTTCAATTAAACCCTTTATTAACCATAAACCTTTGATTTTGTGCAATTGAGCCCCTGCCAAAACTTCAATTGGAACCCCAAGTTTGCGCGCCTTTTACAGTGTAGTCTTTGGTCTTGGATTTATGCAATTTCACTCTTAATTGATCATTAAACTTTCAATTTCTTCAATTTAACCCCCGCATTTTGTCAATTAAGCCCTCCAATTTTGGCGCCTTTTGCATATTGGTCATTGGCTGCGAATTTTGTCAATTTTACCCCTAATTGACCCAAAAACTTCAATTTTCTTGCAATTTGGCCCCTAATTTCAATCAATTAACTTGGTAAAAATTAAATTTGGTCTTTTAAAATTCCAATCTTCTCAATTAAACCCAAATTAGGCTCCAAAACTTAATTTTTCACTAATTAAGCCCTAAATAAAATTAATTTGGCCCATTTAAAGTATAATTAAGTCCTTACACTTAATTAAATCCTTTAATTGGACCTAGATTAATTCTTAAACATAATTAAAATTTAATTTGGGTCATGATTAAATCAAATTGGCCTATTAAAAATTTAATTATGTTATTGGACTTAATTTTTATGCATATTCATCAAATAATCATTTAATTTAACCTTGAATTTGCATTTTTTCTCCATTTTTAGGCATAATGAGGTACTATTAGGCCTTGAATTTCCTCCAAAAATTGCAGCTTGATTTTTGCCTTTTTTTATAGTCTTTTTTAATCTGCGTTCTCCATATTGCCAGCTTTTATTTTATTTTTTGATTTTTATTTTGAAAAAGGAATTTATTTTGGAGAACAACCCATAATTGGGTTATGACAAAGTGATTGAAAATGCTTGCTAAGAAACCTGATCCAAGAATGGCGATGAATTGTCAATTATATTGTTTTGGAATTTTGTCATTTTATATTTTGTTTTGGGATCACATCTCATTCTTTAACGAAACATGTCTTTTATTTATCTCTTTGTTGTTCTAAAGTCATGAGATGTTTAGCATTTTATTTTTGACAAAATATTTTGATCGAACTCCAACATGTAATTAAGGCTAATCAACCTAGAAAGATTAAAAGTATTTTGATTTCAGAAATGACTCGATGCTTGTTAAAATGATATGGGGTGACCAAACAAATTTTGAGCTCATGCATGAATCACCCACCATGTAGCTACATGAAACTGAATCACCCACCAAGTAACTAAGTTTTAGCAATATGCATAATGATATGTATTGGATTCATTAGTTATGGACTCGAGAATCAAGGTTCTTGCAAGTCCAAATCATTACACTAGATGAGGTCAAAATTTATCGGTTCACACCGTCTTTGCTTGAAATGAGAAAATATCATCTTTGTTTTATCCTTTCACAATACTGGAAATATATCTTTTGCAATCACATTTTGAGCCTGATAGAATATTCTTTTCAAAAGAAACCCTGACGAGGATCACTCCCCACACTGGGGGCAAATAAGAGAAGACAAAAGTGAAAAGGAAGGCTTAGAACAAAAGTCCAACATTTGAGAGAGAGCTAAAAGAAAGAAAACCTAGACTGGGGGCATGTTAAAAAAAAAACTATGAGAAAGGCTATGTGAAAGCCGTTAAAAAAAAAAATTGCCTACACTCAAAGGCAGGTCAAAGATAAAGGAAGGAGAATGCCTATTAAGTTTAGGAAAGACAAAAGAAGTTTCACAACAAATGTCGAAAGTCGATAACAAAAAAAAATCCGGGCTACAAACATGACTTTTGGCATCATGATAAAACTCCTGATGTTATCAGATGATTGAGATTGGTTATTCACCAAAGAAAAAGTTGGATTTGCATTCTGACATATGTTAAGAGAATTATGATATTTGAGGTTAATAAGGTTATATGTTGTTTTCTCTACAAAGACAATAAGAGAAAGAGAAATGATGAATAATTGATGTTGATACTAGGTTTTTGAAGCCCTCAAACACCTTTTGAGCCTGTAAAATTCCTTTTTTTCATAGCCATAAACCATAGCCTACATTACGTGCTTTTAAAAGCCCTTTTTAATCAAGTAAACAATTTGAATCGATAAATGACGCTCTCAAAGCTTGAAGAGTTTTTCCATAAGAGTCGTGGCTTCATGGATTAAGTTACTTGTTATTATGCATGCTGATAAAATAAGTGCTAAAAAAAAGAAACAACCTTTCTTGATAAAGCCTGAGTTCTGACTTTAACATCTTGTTTTTGAAATTCACAAAAAGGTCACCTCATCACAGACTATCAAAAGATATACCCAAGATCAGAGATTAAAATTAACACAAAGAACCATGGAAAAAGCCATTTTAATCTTTCAAAAGATCAATTTCTGTTTTTAAAATACAAGATAATCAAAGAACTACATGTATTGAATGACGTGTGTTGGCCTTTGACCAAAGAAGTGAATTTCAAAAATACTTTTTTTTTAAATGACATCTCTCTAATTTCATTTCAATAATTTGACTTCAAATAGACATGATCTTTGAAATATGAGAGTTGATTCCCGAACAAGAAAAATTGTCAAGCAAGAAGAGTATCGATCGAGTTTGCAAAATCCTTGACAGAAGCGACAACAATACTTCTCGACACTTTTTGAAAAAAGTTGAGCAGCTGGGAGCAATACAGTGGACCTTGAAAAGGAAAAACAAGCAGTATTCAGATTAGCTAGGGGGCAATAAAAAAATGATTAAACAATGAATTGGTGAACTGAGGACAATGAAGTTCAAAGAAAGATAATCAGATGAACGAGCGTTGAAGGCAAGTCAATGGCTAATTAGCAATCTAAGATGAGGACGACACTAGAAAACCTCTTGATGAGTGCTGGTAGGATTCACACAACTAATCAAAGAACGATTCTCGAGAGAATCCAGGAGATGAAGGATTTGTTAAGCTCCTTCATGATGAATTAAGCAACACCACACTTGAGGGGCATTGTCAAGCTTGATAAATAGTGAAACCAATAATCATCCAAGACGGCCTAGTTTAGGCGCTACATTTACAGTGGAGTGGATGACTAGCACATGAACGGGTCAGTACATAGAAAGAGCAAAGAAGGCTTTGGTTAGCAAACAAAGGCACCCTATGACAATGGAACATCAAAGAGGGGGGACCTATATTTCAAATCAGGTAAGGATGCATGCATGTCATCTAACCTTAAAGCATTGCACACATATTTTTATTTGTTGCAAGAAAATCCAAAAAAAAAAAGTCCAACAAGATTGAAAGAACAAAAAAGAAAAAAAGAATCATTGAGCTGATAATAAAAGAGAATCATTATTGTGACCTTGGAACGGAAAGAAAAAGGAGAAGAACCCTATCATTAAGAAATTTTCAAAAAAAAGAAGAAGAAGAAGAAAGAAGCAAGTTCAAACCTTGCCAACAGGATGAACATTTATGGGTACGTCGCCCATGAAAATAGACCGTGTGAGTGTGTGGGCTGGTCACCCCTGAAAATAGGCTAGGATGAACATGTGTGGGCAGGTCGCCCCTGAAAATAGGCTAGGATGAACATGTGTGGGCAGGTCGCCCATGAAAATAGACCAATGTGAGTGTGAGGGCAGGTCGCCCATGAAAATAGACCATGTGAGTATGTGGGTCGGTCACCCCTGAAAATAGACCAGTGTGAGTGTGTGGGCTGGTCGCCCCTGAAAATAGACCACGATGAACATATGTGGGCATGTTGCCCCTGAAAATAGACCACAATGAAGTGTGGGCAGGTCACCCCTGAAAATAGACCGGTGTGAGGATGTGGACCGGTCGCCCTGAAAATAGACCAGGATGAGCATGTGTAGGCAAGTCGCCCTTGAAAATAGACTAGTGTGTGGGTCGGTCGCCCCTGAAAATAGACCAGTGTGTGAAAATAGATCAGGATGAGCATGTGTGGGCAGGTCGCCCTTGAAAATAAACCAGTGTGTGGGCCGGTCGCCCCTGAAAATAGACCACGATGAACATGTGTGGGCAGGTCACCCTTGAAAATAGACCAGTATGAGTGTGTGGGCAGGTCGCCCCTGAAAATAGACCAATGTGAGTATGTGGGCCGGTCGCCCCTGAAAATAGACCACGATGAACATGTGTGGGCAGGTCGCCCATGAAAATAGACTAGTGTGAGTGTGTAGGCCGGTCGCCCCTGAAAATAGACCAGGATGATCATGTGTGGGCAGGTCGCCCGTGAAAATAGACCACAGTGAGTTTGAGGGCAGGTCGCCCATGAAAATAGACCGTGTAAGTGTGTGGGCCAGTCGCCCCTGAAAATAGTCTGTGAGTAGGTCGCCCATGAAAATAAACCAATGAGTGTGTGTGGGTAGGTTGCCCGTGAAAGTAGACCAATTTTCTTCAAAAAGGACAGATCGCCCAAGATAATAAAATCATTTTCTTTTTCTTTTTTCTTTACAAGCTTACTATACAAGACATTGGTGATGTTTTTCTTCGTAAGCATTGTAAAGAGGGTGCATCTGTTGTTACCTATTTTTGGGTTCCCACAAAAAAAATTTGAAAATGAGAAAATACAAAAAAATATATCAAAACAAATATTCAAAAGAAATCCAAAAATAATAGGAGTGAGAAAAGGATGTTGGAATGCTGAAAATGATAGAAATTGATTGAAGAGATTCAACAATACAAGAATTGAAATTTTAACTGTATATTTTTTACTGATGAGAGCCCTGGGATAAGGAAAATTCAATTTGAAAAAAAAAGTTCAAAATCAGATGTTTATGGACTGAATTAAATTTTATCCAAGGTTTAATTGAATTTATGGAGGGTTTGATTGCAAGAAAATTGATTTTTTTAAGTCAATTTAGGCTTTTATTGGAAAAAATTAAAGTTCTGGGGTCCAATTATAATTTTAAAGAGTTGATTTGGTCAAATCAGGGGCTTAATTGCATAATTATTGAAGTTTGATGGTCAATTGGGGACTTAATTGAAACAATCTGAAACCAAGGACCAAACCAGAAAAGCACTAAGATCAAGGGATCCAATTACAATTCATCCAGGGGTTTGATTACAAAATTATAAAAACATACAAGGACCGAATCGCAAATATTCATTTGAATTTTGAAACGGCGCCGTTTCATTAAAAGCACTATTCGTCCCTCAAGAAGCCGTTTTCAGCAGTAAAGAAACAGAGATATGTTTTGCAGCAAAAACGCCAAATTGCTCCAATCTTGGGGCACGTTTTATGGCTGTATCCCGTTGTTTCCAGATTACAAGGCGACCGTTACCACTTACCAGCACAAGGCCGTCTCTGGCTTATAAAAGCAGGAGAAGAAGCCTGAAAAGGGAGGAGAAAAAACAGGGGGGGAAACAAAAAGGAAAGGTAAGGAAAGGGACAGGAAACAGAGGGAGAGGTAAGGAAAGAGACAGAACAGAGGATGAGAGAACGTGAAAAAAAAGATAAAAAACAGAGAGTAGCCGGGAGGAAGAAGGAAAAAAACCAGAGAGGACGACAGAGGAAAGTAAGAGGAGAGGGAACAAAAGAGGCAGGAAACAGAAGGAAATACAAGAGAAAAGAGTTTGAAAAAAACGAAGCAAGGCCGAACAAGGAGACCGCAACAGAAGAGCGAAAGGAAGAGAAACAGAACGGTGAAGCAGAGAACACAGACAGCAGAGGAGGTCAGCATCACCACCGGTTTCCTTTCTCCCGAACTAGGTATGCTCATTTCCTTTCTTCGCAAAAAATAGATGCATGTGGATCTAGAGAAACAAAAGGAAACATAAAATGATTGAAAGCTTAAAGACCGTCACTTTTCTTGCACTCTGTAACCAAGGGGTCTTCGTTTTTGCCATCTGCAAAAACGAAGAATGAACAGTGCGAAGGTAATTTAATTACCTTCGCCCTGTTCCACGCACGCGTAAAATTGGCTGGTTGGGTCACTGGCTCGGGCCAGTGACCAGGTGGCTGGGTCCAGCCCTGCCATATAGGGCGAGTTGGGCCCTACCCCTTCAAAAAAAATTCATAAAATTATTTCAAAAATTCTGTGATTTTCCGCAATTTTTTTACTGTATTTTAATTAATATCGGTTTATATTTCTATACTGTAAAGATACAAATACCGTATTAAAATACCGGGTTTTCGTCAAGACATTGAAAAATAAAAAATAAAAAAAAAATTTATGCATACGGCCAAGTTTCTCTAAAAAAAAACCATATTGTATCTTAAAAAAAAAAAGGTTTTAGCATGCATGTTGAGCTTTAATAACCAATTTATTAAAGTTACGAGAACTAGGTCAATATTTCAAAAATTTTAAAAATTTATTTTGTTTTCTTTTAATATCTAGGGTTATGATCTTATACGTAAGACGTACTCCGGATATTAAATTTTTTTGTTGAGGTTAGAACGTTTAGTTTTTTTTTCCAATAAGATAAGGATCTCTTTATCGAGAAGAACTTTTCTTAAATCACAGACGAACCAATAACCAGAAAGCACGACAAGACTTTAGATTTATCAGACAATAAAATAATGCAGCTTACCATAGGTAGAGCGTATTTGGGGTGCTAATACCTTCTCTTTACGCAACCAGTCCTCGTACCCGATCTCTGAGACCAGTTAGGGTTCCTAGTAATTAAAATATTTGGTGGCAACTCCCATTCTATTTTTTTCACTAATAAAAGACAAGAATTCCTTGTCTCTCCACATTTGCCACATTAAAAATTTTTAGATAAAATAGAATTTGAGGGTGGATGTTTTCGCTCCGACGTTGCACATGTGCGACAACTATGATATTTTTTTGCAATGGTTTGTTATTTTAGACCATTATCCTTAAGTAGTCTAAAATTACATATGGCAAACATATTGATCATTTTATCCTTATGTGGACATATTCACTTAGGTTCGAGCCTATATAAATAGTAATTGTCATGCATTTGTCGCAATAATTTGAGATCCTCTGCCACCAACAATTGAGGTTTTTGAAAACTTCTATTATAAACAATACTTCAAGGTTAAAACAAAGGTTGAAAATTGACAATGTTGGCTTAAGCAGGTACAATGCTTGTAAAAATGAGTCCCATTATAGGTTTGGTCACAGTTTAGTGCAACGGTGTAATTATTGTTTTGTTAAATTTTAATTTTTTTTATTTAAATTGTTTTGATGCGTGTTGATGTTAAAAACATTTATCGTTGTCTCAAAACATCCTTTAAACCTCTTTTCAAACAATCTTAAAAGCAAAAATTACTTTACCATCTTATAATTTAGTTATTTTTACATTCATTTTTCATGTTTTAAAAAGTTAATGTTTATATTTTTTATGGGTATAAGATTAGACTAAACTAAGAATGGTTTAAGATGTAAATTGTTACGCGTGTAATAAAGTTTAGAATATAAGCTATAATTTTTAAAAATATAAAAAATAATTATAAAAATAACTAAAATACATGAAGATGAGGGTAATTTTCTAATCTTAAAAAAGTTTTCTCAATATTAGTTTAGTTACTAAAATTCGAAGAAAGAATAAACCTACTTAACTATTAGAACATTTTTTTTAAAAATTAGATAAACCAATTTTATTGAAAACTACCAATATATTAGCCACCTCAAGTGCCTACAGTGATGAAAGCATGCAAACAGCCCTGATCAGTAACCCTCGTAACCAAAAACTTGACAAAATTTTTCCAAGTCCTGATGTAATTTTAATTACTCAAAGATTCAAATTCGTGTTCTGCCACAAGATCATAATCAAACAGCTAAAAGCCAGCTCTTAACATCTATAGATATATAGAGCAACTTGAGGCATAAGAACACTTCCTCTAAGGATCCAAATGCCACTGCATTGATGGTAGCTCCATGGAACAACTGGAGAAAAGGAAAGAACAGAAAATTTTGGCGTGTCAGGAAGAGTCCACCACATGACCTAGGCTCCTAGATCCTAAATTAACCCAGACCTCCACCAGCTGGCCTGACCCAAATGAACAAGAAATTTATTACGGACATGGACATGAATCATGTTAAGTTCCACAAAGGAGTAAGGAATCTCACATTGGTTAGAAAAAAGTTTTGAGTAGCTTATATATAAGATGAATCCAAAACCAATTAGTCTTGGTAACCCGTGTTATGTTCCGGGTCTATTTAATGTTTTTTTAACGTAAAAAAAAAGATATTTAGATGACAAAAATAATTTTAAAAATAAAAATAATCCGATACTCGGATCATTAACTTAACTGAATCCAATAAAATCGGTTAATTTAATAATCTGATTTAAATCAAAGACAACGATAGCATATATACAGTAAAAAAACATATGGCAATAATTAACTGAAAAAAATGATTCATCGATATCATACATGTAAGAAGAAGAAAGAAAAGATAGTTGGAGACACATGTAAGAAGAAGAAAAAAAAGATAGTTGGAGACTCATTGTCATCCCACCATGGACAACACCCACAACCAAAAGAGTTTACTGAGATAGTTCAAACCTCACTACAAAAGGATACATGACGACATCTAAAGAAGTTGCACGGGTTGCTAGCACAACGTACTAGAAAAGCAAACCGAACAAAAAACAATGAAATGAGTATCCGTCTATATTCAATCAACCAATTCTATTTGATTCAAGTATAAAATTCATCTTGAAAAAATTGATTTAACAAAAAACAACAAATAAAAAGAAAATCTGAGATAACCCAATCAAATAAAAAAAAAAGGATAAAACAAAGAACATAGAAAGAAAATAAAAATAAAAGTTTGATCTTCAATCAAATAAATATTGAAGGATAAAATTGAAAAAAAATAGCTTAAAAGAATGATAAAAAAAAATAACCTCGAGTGAACCTTAAAAAATTGGGTTAATTTCTCAAACTGTAACCTGTGAAATCCCAAACACGAGTTTAATCAAAAAACTCAAATTCAAGCCAACTAAATGTTAAATGATAGAATTGAGTAAATAAAAATACCAACCTAAAAAATTTGGCAAAGAAAAAAAAATAACAATCAAAAGAATGAGGATAAAATATGATAGCAAATAAATGACAGAAGGTGAAATCACAAAAAAAAATCAATTATAAAAATTATTTTAGATGACATTAATAGCAATTAAAAAAATAAGGATGAAATTGAAATAAATCTTCAACTTCATAAACTATTTTAAATAAAACAAATATTAACCCAAAGATTAGGTACTCAATTGGAAAAAAAAAATTGAGGGGCTAATTTGAAAAATTACAAGGTAAGCACAAACATTAAAAGAGATAAAAGAAAAAAGAAAAAAAATGATCGTTAGAGCCAAATTGAAGATTTGTTCGGTCACGTGCCACTTCTACATGGAGGCGATGTAAAAACGAATCTAAAACTGACCTGGAATGATGATTTTGGTTATCGGAATCAGTCGCACACTTCGTTCAGAGATGACAGAGCGGTTGATATCTAATCTTCACGCATCAACAAATTTTTTTTAAAAAAATACTTTTAATTTATTAAAAGACAAAATTACCCTGAACTTTACCCAATAACAACAACAAAAAACCAATAGCACAATTACAAAAATACCCCCAGGCCCAAGGTATAAAAATTTGAACTACAAAAACGAAAAACCTCTGTCTGCAAATTCCTCGTCTTAATTTTTCATGGCCATGAGAATAGTAACAGCTATGAGAGTCGCACAGAACAGGCCCTGATTCTGCAACCATTCTTGGTGATCCACCATTGACGAGTGGCTTCAAATGAGGCCACCATCACCCTCAAATCTACACCACTACAAAAACGAAAAACCTCTGTCTCGCCATGCAATTTTATTTTATAATATAAAAAAGTATTTGATACTGTGGTTATGGTTATTTTTTAAATAATATACATGTTAATAATTTTTTTTTATTTTTAATATCATGAGATCAAAACGATCTAAAAAATATAAAACATATTAAATTTTAATAAAAAAAAATAATTTTTTTAGAAACGTGGTTTGCACCGCGTTCCCAAATGTATTCTAAACCACATGATATTAGAGAATTAGAGAACTGAATTGTTATCCAAATGAGTTGATTTTCAATAATGTATCTCAAGAACATCCAAATCTGCCATAAAATCCCTTCTCTTAACCCACCACCACCACCCATATTTTATTCTAGTTTTTTTTTTTTTTGGGATTTCTTATTTTTTTATTGTTTCTTAAAGATTCAATCTTTTGTTAAGATAATGCATGTCATTTCAGATACATGTAGCGTATTAATTATCATAAGGTCGCATAATTAATATTCTTGTTTGAATCAGACAGATATTATTGATTGGTCCAATTCCTTTTCAAATATGTGTTAAAAATTAATCAACTTTCAGAAAGACAAAGAATCGATAAAAATCAAGGATCTAAGTTTTAGATTGTAATTGTATTCAAAACCCAAGGACTTGTAAAGAGTAATTAACAACTCATAAGATACTATCAGAATCCTAGTGAGCACTACTATTGCTGAAGCATGATTAACTTCATGAGAGTTTTAATGGAATCTATTGTGTTAGTGCTGGCATGGGCGCACAACCCATTAATATTAAACTTATTATTAAACTCAACTCGGTTTAAGACTCAGGTCAAAAATTAAGAGGATAAACTCGTTGCATATTGACATGCCAAGTCACCAGGTGATGCAAGTGAAAACTAAAAACAACAATAAATAGATAAAAACATAAAAAAAAAATTTAAAACGTTGCTAAGACCAAATCCCTGGTTAATCGGGTTTTGGATTCGCCTAGAAGCTGGTTTTAATAATTATGATTAATACTGGTTTGATAAACTCTTTTTATTAAAAAAAATATATACATGAAATTAAATGGTTAGAAATCTGCATATATATATAAAACAGAAAGAAAAAAAAATAGTCCTAACTTTTAAGATAGCAAGAGGAGGATAAAACTTAATCCTACCTGCTAATTTAAAATTATTCGGATGCTCACAAGTTATAAATTAGTATTTTTTTACTAGCATGATGATTAAGAAAGTTCGTTGTTTATTTGTTAAATTAAAATATTATTAGAAATATTTTCTACTAACATAAAAAAAAATTTAGGAATTGGTAACTTTTTTTTTAGTTGAAATATTTTTTAAACCATGTGAAAATTAATTTAATATAACCTGATTGATTGTTGGGTTCAATAATAACCAGTAAAAAACATGGTATAACTTAAAATAAATATTCAAGATTATATTTTTTTATAAATATGAAGACGACAACATATTGGATCGATTCAAATCAACTCAGATTAACTTTCCAATCTACATGCAGGGTCGTAAGACTATAATAACTTCATAGAAAGCAAATAAAGAACAAATTATAAAACCTAGTTTTCAATATATTTAATATTAAATGATAAAATTAAAGAGAAAAAAAATGGCATGTGTTAACCTGACAAACTCGCAATCCTAGTCATGAGATTAAGACAACCCAATAGAAAACAAATTTAAATAAATTATGAAGTTGAATTCACAATCAATCTAGTGTTGAAAGATGAAATTTTAAAAAATAATTAAAAAATGACTAAAATCAACTCGAGTCCACCCCGGTTAATCTATCAAAACATAACTCATGATAAGAGGATAACCTCATAAAAAAAACAAACTGAAACAAATCATGATTCATAAGTCTCGATCAAATCATTGTCAATGATGAAATTAAAAAAAATCAATAAAAGAAGAAAAAAATGACTAGAGTTGACTCGGGTTAACCTAACAAACCTGTGATCTAGATCATGAGACTGAGATAATCTAATAGAAACCAAATTAAAATAAATTATAAAATTCAATTCTCAATCAGCTCATATTTAAAGATGAAACTGAAAAAAAATCTAATTAAAAAATAATACGAAAACATGACTCGAGTCAACCTAGGTTAATCTGGTAAACTCATACCCCGAGTTTTTAAATTTAGATAACCTCAATAAAGAAAATTAAAACAAATTACAAATGTGTGTTTGACTAGGAATACAGTAAAACCATCTTCTCTTTTAATATTTTTAATAATAATGATGATATTTTTTAGATTAGATAAATTTATTGCTCTAAATACAAATGTGAGGTTGTATTTTTAAAATTATTACGAGAAAGCAACTAGTTTTAATTGACAAATAAGTTGGTCAAAAGATTATATACCTACCAAATTAAATCTTTTGGTTTTAGGCTTCTTCCATTGACTTGTTCCATGCTTAATTATTCTACAAGTATCTGTCCTTTTTGTATATTATATATTTATATGTATCTAAATAATTTTTTTTTGGTACAGTGAAATGAAAGAAAAAGAAACCTCCCCTCAACATTAAGTTGAGGCTAAGTTCACCCTTTGCCTTTACCGATGATTAATCTAATTGTAGTTGTAATTATCATCATAACTTAACGATTAAACAATAATTTTTTCTTAGTTTTCATAATTTAAAATGAAGTTTGTGTATAGTATTATTGTAGTTTTCGCAGCTAAAATAAAAAAGAAAATTAAAAACTATAAATTTACATCTCAAAACCAAGTTTTTATTGCAGTTGAGTTTTTTATAACCGAATAACTTTTAAAATTATGATGAGAATAAAAATATCTTCAACTACAATCAATCACAAAAATAAAAATAAAAATATTTAGAAAAAAATCTCAAAATATTCAATGTGGTAGAAGTACTTTTTAAAATAAATTTTTATTTGAAAGCATATTAAAATAAATTTTTTTCTGATTTTTTTTATTTTTTGATACTACCCATCACAATAACTAAAAAGCATTAAAAAAATTAATTTAATATTTTTTTAAATTAAAAGCATTTTTAAAAAAACATCTAAAACCAGAAATAAACGCAACGTGAAATACATTGAAGTGTTGGTCTGAAGTTTCTAGCAATAGTTAAGAAAATATTTAAAAGTATAGGAATGGTTTATTTTTAAAATATTTTTTTATAAATATAATTTTTTAAATAAAAAAATTAAATTTTTACAAAACTCTTTTAAAACCAGCTTCGAAACCACGTCTAAATGTAATTCTTCCAGTATTTTTGATTGAAAATGTTGGACAAGATGTCATGAAAGTGGGTCCAAACTCATGCGTTGAGATCAGAAGTCTGAAACTTGCAATCCAAATTTTAAAATCCAGTGTCAGCATACTGGATTTTACTCGAAAGCAGTGCAGAGAGAATTTTACTATATGGTTTATATGCAAGTAGTTGGTGTCAAGTTGCATTATTGATCCAGAAGAAGCATCTCCCAACTCATTCGATTGCGCATCCAAATTAACTCCTTTTGGTTTCATAAGATTCTTCTACGATCTTATGGCCTTTCCCCCCACTTATTGGAAAATAACAATAAATGCGAAAAGCAATATTAAGAGTGTACTTTAACTAGTTAGATTTTAGATTTATTTTTTAGAAATTACCAGTTCGAGTCTCACAAATCTCAGAATCACTGGAGGCTTATATGGTCGTTAACTTCAAGACCCGTGAGATTAGTTGAGATGCAAAAAAGCTGGTCCGGACACTTACTTTAAAAAAAAACAAATACATACATGAAGTTAGTTAATATTATAGTTATTAAATTCGATTGCACATGTGAAGTTAGTTTATAAAAATTAAGATTTAAATTTAATTTAGATTGAGTTTTTAATTATATCGAATAAGATATTGATTTGATGAATTCCAGTTGACTCAATCGGAATTTTAGTAATTTAATTGATCCAACCAAACCCGATCCAAATACAATTATATTAACATTAAAAAAAACTTGTTGTTTCAATAATAAAAAGTAATTGATTCAATGACTCCAATGATCTAAATCTTTTCAATATTAATCGTTGTTGAACAATTATAATTCATATGCTTTAGTGATTCTTACCATAATTTTAAATTATTTGTTTATGAAAATGTATTTTTAAGATAAGACTTCGTTTTCGTTTTCAATTTATGAATAAATTGGTTTGAGAATATCTTATTTATCAAATAAAAAAACAAATATTTGGTCCTGGGTGATTGGATAACTTAACAAAACAAGGTAATTTTATTTATTTAACCAATTAAAAAAATTAAATTCATTTTTACAAATGGTGATAAATTGAAGTCATATAAATTTTTTTTTTAAAAACTCCGTACCTCTTTCCTGACAAAGGAAAAGGAAAGGAAAGAAAAGGAAAGCAAAGGAAATTAAATCCATAAAAATTGGTTTTTAATTAATTAATTTTTTCCCATTTTATTGGGTTTCAATATCTTCTTTTTTTTAGGTTTCTTGAACTTCGAAATCAATCATAAGACGACAAATTTTGAAAAGCCCATCGGGTTAATTTCCATTATTTAAAAACAAAAAGGAAAAAGGAAAAAGGAAAAAAAATAAATAAAAGGAAAACACTAACATCACCGACAGGATAAGCCCGCTAACCCGCATGATTCACACTGTTCTCAATAACAGATCCGGACAGGTGTCAAGCTCACCTCGCACCGTCACCTTAAAAATACCCAACACAAGAAGTCAAACCAAAAATGGAAAAAGGTAAGGAGCAAGAAAACTACAGATATGTCCTCGAAATATAGAGTATGTCTCAATCTCGTCCTCATATAATAATTGCTCCATTGTCACCCTTAACCTGTAAACCATTAACATCGTACCTCGAATTACATATGATTTTTACCCATTTATTTCACGTTTCTACTACTATTATGTGTCAAGTTTAGGGTTTTTTTTTTAATATACAGCTAAAATTAATTATTCACACTCTAACAAATATTTTCAGAGGATGATACTATAAGAGCAAGCTCACATATACTAAAATAAAATCTTCTTAAAAATATTGATGTAAAATCGCTAAATATTTTTTTTATTGGGCTATTTAATACATATCTATACATAAATAATATTATTATCCTTATTTGGTGGTTTTATAGTCTTGAATTCTTTTAAAAAATTAAATCTATCCCCTAAAACTATAGTTTTTAGATTAAAATAAATGTATGATATGTTTTTAAATTAAAAGTTACTTAGATATCGATACATTGTTAAACTTGTCATTTAAAATACTTAACATATAAAGATTATATATTGATTAGTTAATGATTTTAAATTAAAAAAACCACATGATATTTATATTTCATATATAAAATAGATGAACTATAAATATCCTTACAAGTAACACACTCTACTCCCATCAAAATTATTGGCGAAATAACAGCTTATGAACAAAGTGGAAACAATTTTGATAGTATAAGGGCAATGCCAGAGCAATTGATAGAAAAAGGACAGAATTGAAACATACTCAATAATTGAAAAACTAGATTGTAGTTTGCCCAAAACTAAACCTCATCGTCAACCCCTTTACAAAGAAAAATAAAAAAGAAAACAAAATCTCTCATAAACTAATATCAAAACGTGAAAGTGTTCTTAGCAGCTAAAAATTTTGTATATTATTTGCTTTTTGTCAATATTTTTGTTCACCAACTACAGAACAGGATAACGTATAACATATCTCTCTTGTTCTGTTTCTCTCTCTAGCTTACTCTCTATGTTTAGTTATCTATAGAAATACTTGTCGTTTCATTTATTAATATTTTTTTTGTGTTTGCAGTTGTGAAGGTGAAATCTCGAGCTCCATGGAGAAAGATAAGGAGACTGTAACAGTTGAGGAAGAGGGTTTCTCTTTAGAGCTTCCTGCTCCTTCTGGCTGGAAAAAGAAGGTTCCTTTTTGAATTCTCCCCCTCTGCTTTCTCTTTTTGTTTTTTTTTTGTTTGTTTAAAGTTTGATTCTTTTTGGGTTATTTGTGTGTTGTGGTCTTTAATTTGGCTAATCTTGATTTAATTGCGAACTGGGTTTCTTTAGATTTTGTTAAATTTTGGGGTTTTGGTGTAGAATTTGGTAACCAGGGATTTTTGTGATGGGTTATAATTTATTACAAATTGTGGGATTTTTTGGGTATTTTTGTGTTGGAATTATGTGGGTTTGTAGTTTTATTAATTTTTATTGTTGGCATGTTTGTTTAATTTTAATTGTATTTTTTAATTATTTTATGGACATGTTATCTTTGTTCTTTTGCTATAATAATATTGGATGCATTTAGGAAGATTCCCATTGTTTTCTCTATTTTATTGATAAGACTGTTAGAGACAAACCAGCTAATAAAGTTTTTTGTGCTAAATGAATAAAGCCCTTTTTGTGTCAGTTTTGAATGCTGCATTTATGGTTCAAAGATATGGATGGATTCACGTTATTTACTTACTATAATAATTTATAGGATTGCAATTCTATGATACTAAGGACCATTACTTGAACGGATAAAGTTCTTAAATTGGCTGGTTTGAGTTTTGAGAGCAACCTCTTCTTGTAAAAAGATTACTCTGTAGGATTGTCTATAAGTTTGTCTTCCAAACCCACTTCTTCGGTGGAGCTTAAAATGTAATATAAAATGTTTTAGGGTTGCATTGCTACCAAATTCTCCCTCTTAGAACTCTTTGTTGTGGCCATAAAATGCAATACTGTAGGTGGAATTGAAGATTTTGGTGTCTCTTGTCTGTGACCTCGTTTTATGGAATATTTTGAGGAATATTTATGGATAGATAAATGGGTTTTGCATTGAGATGTAGTGAGCTTGTTATCAATCTGCAATTCTAAAAGTTCAAGTGATGGAACTCTAGTCTGTGAATTGCCTTTTTTATCGGGGAATGCTGTATTCTTTTGTACTGCTGAAACAACATGTTAAAACATGAGCTTTGCTGTGCGATATTCTACATTTCCCAGAGAAAAAAGATGAAAATGATACATGAGGTTGCATGCCTTAGATTTTTTCTTCATTGGAAGGAGCAAAACAAAAGAGCTTTAAGCGAGGAATTAATGTACTTCCAGGCTCTTTGAAGGAAATTGGGTTAAATCTTACAGTTAGTGGCATATTGGATTGTTTTTTGCTGTTATGGTGGAGTCACTTGAACTTTAAAGAGACCTTGTTTGTATTATGCTGGACACACAGTCATTGAGTTTAGCTGGTATTTCCTGCAATACTCTCTCGGATCACATGTCAATCTAAGCAAGGATAATGCTTTTGGATGGAATGCTCAAATGAGTTTCTGCTCTTTCATGTTGCAGGAACTAGAAAGTCATGGCTATAATAAAAGCTAAGGAAAAAGAGCTAGTATCAAATCAAATAATTACAGGGAAGTTGACCACATTATTATTCTGGAAGCTGTTTAGGTGTACTTTTATGGTTTGTTAATATGGTTGGAAGGATATAATAAGGCTTGATCTTGTAGTAAATCAAATAATTATAAGGAAGTTGACGACCTTGTTATTTTGGGCCCTGTGTTGGTATAACCTTTTAGAGATGTAATAAGGTTTGCTTATATTGTTGGAAGGATACACCTTGGAATTTCTGTGAAGGTTGCAAATTCAGAGTCAGAATCCTCCTAGTGAGATTTGTGGAAAAATTAAGTGTTTTGAATTTCATGGAAGACTTGACAGCCTTTGAAGGCTATATGGAAGGCTAGAGCTCCATCCAAAATGTTATTTTCTGTGGGAAGCAATTTGAAGAAGAATTTTAACCATGAATGGTACTCGGAAGAGAGGAAAGATTCTGGTGAACCAATGTTTTTTTGCAGAAAAGCAGCTGAAGCTATTAATGATTTGCTTTTACATTGTGCAGGGACTAGAAGTTAATGATGGTTGGTGTGTGGCTTTGAGGTTTATTGAGTCGTGGCAGGATCAATTTACAAGCAGTTAAATGCTTGAGGGTGTGTTTTTGTGGAGTAATAAAAGAGCATTTGAGGGGAAGAGTCTATTCTCAATACTGTAAAGGATTTTTTGGTCAGGATTATGCATTTTTTGGCATCCTGGAAAACCTTTTAATAGGAGGAGGATCTTAAATAATAGATTATATATTTTGTGTGCAGATATAATATAAAGTCCATGAACCTAGATTTTTAGTTCATGATATATTTTGTACTTTTGAAAGGGTGGTACTCCCTTTGGTGCGTAAGTCTATTGAATTTTATTCACTGTCACTATTTGAAATTAATAAGACTGTTTAGTGGGAGAGCAATTTTGCAGGCAGAAGAACTGGGATGGAAACTAAAGAAGAGAACATATTTGATTATTTGGTTTAAATAAATGGCAAGAAAAGTGGAGAACTTAAATGCTTATGCTGATCCACCATATGATTGATCTTTGGAGATGGGTGCAAATGAGGAGGGAAAGGTCCATCATGATAGGTTTTCTTTATCTAATCATTAGCCTTTCATTTCTTGGCTGAGAAACAAAGGGACAAATGCTTCGGCATCTGGATGCCCATCCTCCATTCTTTTCCTCCCTTGTAACATATGGTATGCAAGTAATGTCAGCAACCAATATACATTGCTGAATTCACGGGGAAACCATGGTAGCTGAATTTTTTTAGGTGGTTTGCTTGTAAAATATTACTGCTTTTTTCTCCTAACTTTGATTGGCAGCATAGAAATAAAGTGGAGATGCATTCCTGGGGTTGTGCAATGGGTAACTTAATTGTACTTTGACCTCATAACTGCCCTTTGAAGTCCTCATAATACCACCACCGAGCAATCCCCTCCTCTTGTTCACGGTAATGACCAAGAAATCCTTTCACTAGAGGTTAAGATTACATTGACTTGAATTATACTGTGGACAATATTATTTAAAGAACTCGCCTGAATGTTAAGTTTCCTTTAGCATAAGGTTATTAATGAGGATTATTTCCTAGAATCAATGTATAGCATTACAGTAAAACATTGGGACTATGTGTGTGGTTCTCCGAATGACAACAGAAACAGCACAGCAATTGCATTGAATCTGAATTTATTCAAGTTGCAGAAATCATGCAATGCCATTTTACTTATCTAGACCATTTTCATAGTGGGAAATGCATCTATCATCTTGACTTTCATAATGTTGCACTTTTATTATAGCTGCTGTTACTTGAATGTTTTGGCACATGCTTAACATTGAACTTGTCATTATCTTAACGTAGCATGTATTTCTAGTGCATTGTTGGTTGTCTGTGCTGGTGAGTAGTCAACTAACCTGCCAGTCCATGTTGTTGTTTAGTTTGTACCCAAGAAAGGCGGGACCCCTAAGAAAGGTGAGATCATTTTCACTGCTCCAACAGGGGAAGAAATTGCAAGCAAAAGACAGTTGGAACAGTACCTCAGAGCACACGCTGGTGGTCCAGCAGTATCTGAGTTTGACTGGGGCACTGGTGAGACTCCAAGGAGATCAGCAAGGATTAGCGAGAAGGCAAAGGTGACTCCTGTGAAAGAAAGTGAGCCTCCAAAGAAAAGAAGCAGGAAATCAGCAGCTTCAAAGGAGAGCAAAGAAACAGAAACTACTTTTGAAGGAACTGAGGAGGCTAAAGAGGAAGCTGAAAAAACTGAGATGAATGACATGGAGGTAGAAGAGGGAAAGGACGTCATGAAAGAAAATCAAGATGAAAATAAAGGACCATGTGCAGAGACTCAAACAGAGGCAGCTCCTGTTGAAGAAGCTGGAGCTGGAGCTGGAGCTGGAGAAGAAGTTAAAACTTCTGCTAAAATAGATGAGGAAAAGGTGCAAGAAAAGGATGGGCAACAACAGGGTGAGGCAACTACAAAGCAGGGATCCGGCGAACAAGAGAAAACAGGTGCAGCCATTGATGATGAGAAAAAGGATGAAGCTGTAGATGACAAAGAGAAACTCAACAGAACTGCTCCTGAGTCTGAAGGAGAGATAAAGGGTAAAGAAGCAGAGAATTGCACTAGTGAGAAACCTGATCATACAGGTGTCGATGGGATCAAAGAAAAGGTAGATGCAAAGGCAATTGAGAATGGCAGCAACGCTGGCGAGGTTAAACCTTGAGTTACTACATTTAGAGTAATTTAATTCCCTGTTTCGTCTGTATCACATCTTTCTGACCTTTTAGTCTGTGAAGTTCTTTAAATCACTGTAGCTTTAATGTTGTAATAGCTATCTGATTGTTGATTCAGACATGCTTTAATACAGGCACAGGTTAGGCGTATAATGTAGCAGCCCTTTGCTAAACTAGTAGCCTGCAGTAGTAGTCATTGTATCGTCATGGCATCAAATACTGGTTGTGTAATATTATCATGCAGTTATGTAATAAGTTGCCGTTCGAGATTCTACGTGGTAGTATTCTTCATAGTTTGTTTCATGATGTGGTTTGGAGTTTACTGTTTTTTCCCTTCTAAATCGACCTTTGCCTGCTCAAGACTCAGGCCGTGGAAAAAATTATAGTAGATCAATTTAGAGTAATAATATGACTATATATGAGGGGTGGTGCTGGTAAGGTTCAAGATACTGATTCCCTGTTTCTTGGATAGTAGCAGAAGAATGGAGGAGCAAGAATTGGGATGAAGACAGGTGAATCATGACCGATGAACCTGCTTCGGTCTCTCTAGTACATGTCGAAGCTGTACAACATTAGGATTCACATACTTTGTTTTGAGTTCGCGTTCTAATACATGTTCCTTAATTTAGTTCACTTTGACTTGAAATTGCTTCGCATGAAAGTAGCCTCGTGTCACCAATAGGTGAATATTTGCAATGCTTGGTGAAAAATATTTTTACTCGCAACCGAAGCTCAGAAACATTGGGCATGGAATTACAACACGCGTGCAAGCAAAATAGCATGTTGATCTTGAATTGTAGGAACTACTCGGACTAAGAAGAAAAGAGAAGAGAAGAATTGAATGATATGAGCCAGGGTGAGAAACCAGTGAGCTTCAAATGTTCCTCGCAACAAAAAGGAAATGAACAAAGAGGATCGTAACCCAGATTCCTTTCAAAGCCCTTTGAGCTGTCCAAACAGCCCTGTCAAAGTTGTCCATTTCTCAAAAGCAGTGGCTGATGATACAAAAGCAATTTTGGAGGATTCAATGTCATTGCTAGTAACTGCAAAGTGAAAACAAAATCAAGTTATACAATCATTGATGTCTGCTGGACTACTGCCAGAGACCCAGATTGTAATGACCATGTTCAAATGTGTGGCAGAAATCAAAGTCATAGATCCCGAGTGAAGACAGTGGGAAAATAACAAACCTGATGAAATTAAAGAAGATAGAGAGGAATTAAAGGTGTCCACCTCTATCTTTTCTTCAGGGCTAGAGCTCAGCTGCAGAGAAACGGTACCGAAGTAATCAGAATCTATCAGAAAAGAATCATGCTATACACATGGATTCACAAAAATTTCATCATTACGAAATGGAGACTTTAATACAAAAGGGGGATCTCAGGAATGCTGAAACATTAATCTTTAGTTCTACAGAACAGCATTTTTTTATAGAATCTAACGGTTGGACTCTACCCCTCCAATGATTACCTTGGTGAAGGCAAAGGCACCAATGGCAGCAAGGGATTTCTTCAAGAAGAAGAACAATGCAGGCAACTAATATACAAACAACATCAAGAACATAAATGATTGCCTTTACCTTGGTGAAGGCAATGTTAGCCTTCTTAACCCAATCAGTATCAGTGCTACCCCCAAGAACCGAACTAGCAGTAGATAGATCATTGTTGTCTATGGCTTGCCCTACTTTACTTAGCTTGTACACAAGATCTTGCAAATATCCTGCAAGAGATCATTTTATTCCATAAATTAATACCATATATGTCACAGAAAACATCATTCAATCAGAAATTGACAATGCGCTGAGTAAGATCTTAAAAAATGGTCCTCGGTGAATCACTAAACTGAGTTAATGTGCTTACTGCAGAGAGATAGAAAAAATAACTCAAGTGCATAAATGCATGGTCCGCGGTGAATCACTAGACTGAGTTAATGTGCTTACTGCAGAGAGAGAGAGAGAATAACTCAAGTGCATAAATGCTGCCTCCAGATTATGATATCAACAAGTTTATGCTCAAAACAAACAATAAAATAAAAGGGTTCAATTGTGGTGACTGCAATAAGATAATCTTAACCACGTTCTTCATGAGAAATGAGATGCATAACACCCCAATTTGAAAGATCCATGCAGTCGAGACTTGCAAGAAGGCAAGTCTCTCACACAGCCACAAAGAACAGTAGCTGAAACAGTACATTATAGTCAAGCTTCATTTTCAATCATTGCTCCATATATATTTATATAGAGAGAGGAGAAGATGACAATCAAATTAGAATGAAGGCACCAAGAATTCATCAATAATAAACAGAATCAAGAAAAAACAAAACAAAACACGGGTCCAATCAAAATTATACACATTCTAGATGCATGGCTAGCTATGAAAGAATCCAAAAGGATATAACCTTTTTCCTTGTTAGCTGAGCTAATAACTCCTTGTCTTTCTAACCTTTTCTTTCTGTCCCTCTTAACTTTCTCCAATAACTCTTCATCATCATCAGCTTCTAGTATAGCTGCATTGGAACTAGAACAACCTCTACTTGCCAATGAGAATACAAAGCTGGTTAAGAAGCAAATGGACAGGCTTCTTTTTGTTATAATAATTGGAGAGGCAGCTGGTACTGGAAGTGACTCGTCACTGAGAGCTTTGCATGAAGTCAATGGTCTCCTGGGATTACATTTTTGTTGTGGACAAGAAAACAGGAGAGGTCTATTTGTTAGGGATGATAAAGAAGATGGTGTTGAAGAGGAGAGGAAGGGTTTTGCAGTCGAGAGAAATGTTGTCTCCATTTTTCTTGATTTTTTTTTTTTGTTTCTTGTATTTTTTGGTGGGAAAAATTAGAGGTGTTGATAGTTTGGAAGTTTTTATTCTTGATGATAAGGTTTGCTGGATTCCGTAATCTGACCCAGTCATTTTTCAAATGCTTAAGGGAATTCTTGTCTGGCAATCTTTTTATTTATTTATTTATTTTTGCTTCAAAACTTTCAACTTGACATAGAAAATTTCCTTTTTTATTTTTTGTTTATTTCCCCCATGAAAGAGGAACCAAAATCATTGTTATATAAATTTTGTCTTTTTCTTTTTCACAGCACAGAAAAGAACAATATAAACTTGAATTATAAAATTATAAGTAAATTTTTTAAGTTAAATATATATCAATAATTTCATCCAAGCAGTGAATAATAATGGTATAATACAATAAAAATAAAAATAAAATAAATAATTCAAACACCTTATAAAAATACATAAAAAGTTAAAAATAGCAGGGTAACCGGTCAACCAGTTTATGGAAAACTCAAAACCGATCAATCAGTTATTCATACAAAACCAAAAAAATCACTTATCTTATACTTTTTATAAACTTGTAAACTCAGTTCGATTTTACTGATTTTACCTGCATGAAGTCTGATTTTATTGTTTTTCGAGTTTTTAGTTTGATTTTGCATGTTAGATATTATTGACTCATAAATAACCGGTCAACCAGTTTATGGAAAACTCAGAACCAGTCGATCAGTTATTCATATAAAACCAAAAAAATCACTTGTTTTATACTTTTTATAAACTCGTAAACTCGGTTTGATTTTACTGATTTTGCACGAATGAAGTCTGATTTTATTGTTTTTCGAGTTTTTAATTCGATTTTACATATTAGATATAATTGACTCATAAAATTGTATGATTTTATGAGTCAACTCTCGATTTTGACAAGAATGATTTCTAGTATTATAATATTATTTATTTTAAGAATGAGTGCCCTTGCTAAATATTTTTAAATGGATGTAGAGCTTGTTTGGAAATGTGATTGGCCGCATGTTCCAAAAAAAATTTAATTGTCTTTTTGCTTAAATATGTTTTTTTATTATTATTATTTTGATGTGCTAATGTTAAAAAAAATTATTTAAATTCATTTCTGAATAAAAAATACTTTAAAAAACAACTTTTACCACAATAACAAACCTACTTTATAATATTCTTTTAATTTAGTTTAAGGATATCACATTAACTACAAAAGAATATTGTTTGCAATGATGTAAGTTTGTACTACCTCAATTATTATTTTTTTTATTTTTTGTATTAATCATAAAGGTATTATTAGATAGAGTATAAACATCAAATTTTGATCAGTTTTAAATATATCATTAATGCTTAGATCAATACATTCAGAAATATTAATTTTCATAGAGCTTTTTTTTAGATTGAATTTTTGGATGATGATATGGGAAAAAAAATCCACTTATTTTTTAATAGGATTAAGCCTCTGAAAATAGTTGAAGCATCAACCTTATAAAACTTATTCTTGCTAAATATATTGCAAATTTTATTACCTAGCAACAAGTCAAAGATAGATGATATAGCAATTAATTTACTTTTATTATAATAAGAATTATATTAAATGTTAGAAGGTGCTCCAGTGATATATGTTATCAAGTTATTCAATTTTTAATTTTTCACATTAAAATATCTACTCCAAGCAATTTTAGAATTAAGAATAAACTCACCTTTAATTAATCCAAGTTAACAATTGATTATCCAAATCAAGATTAAATAATATTTTTTAAAAAAAGTTAAAAATTATAATTTTTCTCAAACTCAAATTTTTATCACAATTTAAAATGAAAAAAAAGTTTAAATAATAAAAATAAAACATCTTTTAAATTATAATATGATCTGAAAACATTACCAAACAATGCAATGTATGTCATGGGCTGTAAGTCAAACTTAGATAGTTCGCCTCATAGCAGAGCTAGCAAATGGGTCATTAGGCAAACATCTTTTTCTTTGTAGCGGAGTTTTTTTGTTTTAAATGGCAGATCTCCCTGCTAAAAGCAAACGCAGCAAAAACAAATATACATGAATATTATTAAAATAATATATTTTTTTATTTTTTATAATTTATTTTTCACATTAACATTTTTAAACAATCTAAAATCACCCAAAATTTTAATTTAAAATAAATAAAAAAATTTCAACTTTTGTTTATAATCACTTTAAAAGCAATACAAATACTATTAAGATAAGAAACCGCAGTAATTATTTTTCAAGGTATTTTTTGTTTATAAATATATTAAAATAATATTTGTTATTTTTTAAAACTTACTTTTTACATCATCACTTAAAAAAATCTAAAATTATCCCAAAAAAATAATTTAAAATAAAAAAATAAAAAATTTTAATTTTTTAAATCACTTTTAAAATAATATGAATAATATTATTAATGTATTATTAAGTTGAAGTTGTTTTTATTATTTTTTTATTAATATAAATATCTGAATCAACTTACACATATCACAAATAATTCCACATCTCAATAAATATCTTACAAACCTAATAAATAAATAAAGCATCACAGGATAACAGTTCATGCACACACAGAATCAAAATCGAGTCGAAGTTATTGATGCTTACTGTGGTGGTTGGTGGATGCCACCCTCTTCCAAAAAGAGAATCCATTAATTACAAGGGACTCGTCAAAAGATAATGAAAAAGTAGATTCCCCT
>Ga0325414_1000958_pt1 | contig 26386 bp, 11 predicted proteins | sample PopdelMetagenome_8_FD_206183 | JGI IMG/M metagenome (GOLD analysis project Ga0325414, IMG submission 206183) | Populus deltoides microbial communities from Bellville, Georgia, United States - Leaf-PdKOR-R3 | ecosystem: Host-associated > Plants > Phyllosphere > Phylloplane/Leaf | place: USA... | reverse complement strand
ATATTTCCTATGATTGTTGTTGATGATTGCTAGAGCGGACTCTAAGTTATTGTTGTGAACAATCTATTGCTAAGTTTAATATCAAAACCGGAGTTGTGATATATGAACTTGTGAAGCAACTAAGCTTAATAATTGTAGCGGAACTACGTTATTGAACTTAGGGAGAACATTTGAACAAAGTGACACAAGCCGCGGACAGCTTGTATGTTAATCTTGATGAAATTATCTAGTTCTTAAAGCTACCATTAAATTAAATCATTAGTGCGGACACTTTGATTGTTTGTTGGTTAGGATTAGTTATACGGTGGATCCGTTAATTAATCAACGTTAAGAAAATATAAAATTTCAGAACATAAACTGCAATTTTCGTTTCAAGTATCGGTTCTAATTTCCATTGGTGGATGTGTGCTTGCGACCAAGATTTGTTTTCTTGATAAGTTTCGGTTTTAATTGATTTTATTTGCTAGTTTAATTGCTACCATAGTTTAGAAAATCACAAACCAAACCCCCTCAATTACATAACGTACAACATAAAAATCTGACTTGAAACTTCCTCGTGGGATCGACCCCTTGCTTGCTCTATACTATCTTGTGTGTTGTGTTTGAAGCTAGGGTAATTAATTTGTGCGACCGCGACATCGCAACAATTATGCTATTAATAAAACCAAAAGACACAAGGTTTCACAAATGAAGGCTCAAATCTAATCTAAGCTTTTTACGACTTTCCATAGTTGACCAATTTATGCGACTCATGAAGGTATCGAGTACAGGGATGAAAGATTGTAGTTGGTCAATCAATTGTTCAACAGTAGCAATAGATATTATGATTTATCGTGCCAAAGATGTTAGAAATTTATGTTACACAGCTTGATCAAAAAAAGACAACAAATTATCATAAAAACCATTAATATTTAACAAACCTATAGGTTTATGGTGAATGTGCAGTTGGGCCTAAGAGGAAATATGAAAGATCTCTTCCAATGTGCCCAGACCACCTGGTAAAGCAATGAAGGCGTCAACATGGTTAAACATTACATTCATTCGATCAGACATTGTGGAGATTTGTAGTTCTTCTTTAATTGTTTTTTCAATGATGTCCCCTTTTGCTAAAGCTTTGGGGACAACCCTCAAAACTTGACTGCCTCCTAAAAATACAGCTATTGACACACTCCTTATTAACCCAAGGTTGCCTCCTCCATACACTAAATGAATCTTTCTCTCAGCTAGTACCTAACCAAGACGATTTCCTAATTCTAAAAACTCTTTTTCTTTCCTAGGACTAGATCCACTGAAAACACAAATATTTCTTATATGATTACTTGAGGAACCTAACATTTCTACACACTTCTATATCTGTTGAATGTGTGGGTTGAGTAGAAATGAAGGGAAGGAAGATTTTATAGATAAGAAATTGAAAATGCAATCATACCACTTATATGTAGGCCAGCTGGAGTCTCTCTCTTTCTCTGTTTTTTTTTTTTTGAAAAAATATATATGTATAAGTAGTTGTGATTGTGGCTCACATCTTCCCTTGGTTTTACATCCAAGAACGACTTAAACGCCCTTTGTGGGTTGGGGATAGGTTTCCCATCCAGTTTTCTTAAAAACTGACAAACAGGGTCTCTTTTAGTCAGATTCTCAAGATTATGATGAGCATGTTCTTTATGAAAATGGGGCCATAAATCATGAATTGCATGATGCACATCTTCACTATGATGAGACTTAAGAGTCGATAGAAGATTATCTAAAAACTCTCTATGTTTTGAAATAAATCCCACCTTTTGACAATTTTCACAGGTTTTGCAGAATACATGTGAGTCTTTGAACATGGTGGGCCAGTAAAATCCACTTTGTAAGATTTTTGCAGTTGACTTTCTTAATGAGAAATGGCCCCTACATGCCTCGGAATGATAAAATTTTATGACACTACTTGCTGCTTTGTCAAGAATGCATCTTTGATATATTTGATTTGGACAATATTTGAATAAGTAAGGGTCATCCCAATAAAAGTTATGCACGTCGCTCAAAAACTTTCTTTTGTTTTGGGTATCCAAATGAGCTGATAAAAATCCTAAAGCAAAAAAATTGTTAATATTAGCAGACCAAGGTATTGAACTAAGAGAAAGTAAAGATTCATCAGGAAAGTAATCATTAATTGGTGTGATGTCAGATGTCGAATCTATTGTCAATTTTGACAAATGATCCGTAACAACATTTTTGATGCCTTTTTCGTCCTCGATTTCTTCCTGTTTGAAAGTTTCAAAGATTTCAGAATCGTGATTGACTTCCTTTTGTTTGGTTACGGCATGAGGAAATGGAAGTACTAGTGGGGAATCAGTCTTTTCTTTGTAATGTTCAGATTCAACCCCTTCCTTACCCTCAGAGATTAATTCATCATCTTTCTCACAAGGTTTAAGAATAGGTTTTTCAATAACCTTCCCACTGCGAAAAGTGATGACTGATTTGACTTGATCCATGTGTTGGCTTCCGGAACTACTTACATTTGCATTGTATTGCCCCTTGGGATTTTGTTGTGGATGAGATGGAAACTTACCTTTCTCTTAAAAACTAAGAACAAATGTGAATTTTGCAAGAGTATCTTTAAAATCTGTTATGCTTTGAGCAAGTTGAGTGTTGATTGTCTCTTGCTTTTCAATGAATACATGCAATGTTTCCTCAAGATTTCTTCTAGGAGGGGGAACATAAGAAGGTACAAATCCATGAGATTTTTGAAAATTATGGTGTGCTTGAAAAGTGGCTGTGAAGTTTGTGCATTATTATTATCACTCTTCCAACTGAAATTTGGGTGATTTCTCCAACCAGAATTGTATGTTTACAAGTATGGGTTATGATTGCTTTTGGAAACTGTTTAAAGCATGGGCTTGTTCATGGAGGCATTCCTTGAAAGAAGGCAAAGTTGGACAATCATTGGTTGAGTTTTCATTGAATTCACAGATTTGACACACAATGTCTTGAACATATTTTAATTGACCACTCTTTTTCAATTCTAATGCCTTGACTTTTCTAGCTAAAGATGCAAACTTGGCTAGAAGGTCATAATCTTCCCTAAGGTTGTACATTCCTCCACTAGATGTATGAAGTTGAGTTTTACCTGATGCCTCATAAGTCCTGTAGTATTCCAATTCTAAGCATTTTCAGCTAACAAGTCCATGTATTCCATTGCTTCATTAGGGTCTTTATCTTCAAAATTTCTATTGCATATCAATTCCACCATTTGTAGGTGTTAACCTTCATAAAAGTGTGAAACCAATCTCCATGTTTCAAAACCATGATGAGGATAAGTATTAAGCAAGTCTTTATACCTATTCCAACATTGGTAAAATGTTTCTCCTGGTGTTTGAGTGAAAGTGGTGATTTGTCTTTTGAAAGAGTTTGTTCTATGAGAAGAGAAAAATTTCTTTAAAAATTGTTGTTGCATTTCATCCCAAGCACGAATGGAACTTAGCCTTATTACTTTTAATAACACACCAAAAACAACTTGCAGTCATTATCTTGACCAATAAAAGGTCTTAACATATATATAAAAAAGGAAACCAAATAATTAAACTTAACTTTAAGACATTAAAAACAAACATTTAAGCATACTAACACATGATTTTTACAATAAAAAATCAACAAGTTATATACTCAAAACCATTTTTTAACTTACTTTCTTAACAACTGCATATCACATCCAAGAACAATAATATGCTAAACATAGCTTCTAAAATGAAATGAAATCAACAAAAACAATAATAAACAAACAAAAATATTAACATGGAAGACATTAAAAAAAAGGTGTGCCTATTGGGCTACACTATCTCACCAAAATTTTAGGTTTACCTTATTGAATAATGTAGCTTTCTTTTTATGGATTTTGTTACTTCTTTTTCTCTTGTTTTCAACTCCTTAGCCTATATGAACTTTTTCTTTTCTCCTTTTCTCCTTCAAATTTTCACATGATTTGCTTTACTTTTATCTCTATTTATTCAAGAATACTTGTCTGTTTCTCTCTATTATTTATCTCTCTCCAAATCCACCTTCTTTCTACTCAAGAATAGATGCCCTTTTATAAGCAAACAAAAACCAGAAATTGCAAAAGCATAGTGGTTTTTCTAAGAGGTTTTATGGAATAATCTCATCCTTTCTCTTCAAAATAGGTGGTGTCGAGTCCCCTTTTTATCCTCTTGTAAATTGAAATCAAACATGAAAAAATAACCTTGGAGTTTTTTCTGTCATGATGAATTTTTCTTCAGTCATAGATGATTGGGTTAAGTACTTTGTTAAGATAATTGTGGAGATTGAGCCATAAACATATCATTGCTAGACTTAAACCTTGTAGAGGTGATGTGAATATATCATTAGGAACAAACCACACTTGATTTAGAGGTCTAGAACTTGACATTCATTGATTGGAAGGTTGGCCCTCGATCAACTTGAATCTGTCGATGTAGGGGTGACTTATTAGGGACAAAACATTGTCGATTTTGTTGAAGCAAATAAGATGTAAATGTTTGATGGGAGTAGCTGATCCTTGTAGAAGAGATGTTTCTCAGTCGAGTGGTGGTGGTTAGAGCCTCTAAGGTGGTCGGAGTTACTACGTTCATTCACCTGAAGGTGGCATCTCTATCAGCCTTCTTGGTTGAAGAACAAGACATAAGGACAAAATGGTGTATCACTTATTTCTTCACTAAATTTTGAGTGACATGTCAATCATTTAAACCCTACAGAATAAGGTTTTTAAATTGAATTTTAGAGAAATTTCAATTCAATCCCTACTTTTCCAATTTTAGCATAAACATCCTCAATTGATCCTGAAACTTCTCAATTTTTGCAATTGCACACTGGAAACCTTGATTTAAATCCTTTAGTTTAAGCACCTTTTACAACTTAATCCCTGGTTTCCAGATTATGCAATTTGAACCCTATCAACCATCAAACTTTCAATTTCTTTCAAATTGACCCTTGATTTTATTAATTTCAACCCCTGAACTCATGCACCTCCTGCACTTTGATCCTTGGTTTTGAAATTATTCAATTTGACCATCAATCAACCTTTAATATTTAAATTTCTCTCAATTGAACCCCTGTTGGCATCAATTTAGCCTTTTAAAGTTTAAATTGTGTCCCTAATCAATCAATCTTTGTGAATTGATCTAAATTAGGCCTCCAAACATGATTTTCTTTAATTAAATCCGTGATTGAATCCATAAAACCCATTAAAAATTTAATTAAGTCTTTAAACTTAATTGATTCTTTCAATTTTTGCCCAAATGATTTTCAAACTTAATTTTTCTTCAATTAAGTCATTGAATAAGTCAATTAAACCTATTAGAAGTTTAATTAAATCCTTAGATTTAATTAATTCTTTTAACTTTGGTCAAGTCTGGATTTCAACTTCAATTTTATTTTTTTTCTTCATACTATATTGTGAAAATATCCTCAATCTAGCTATTCTTCTAGCATTTTGGTCTGTTATGGCTTGATGATTTATCTCCTTGTGTCCCGAAAATATTTTTAGATTTTAAATTTTTTATTCTTTTGGATTTTTGAATAAAAGAAGAAAAATATGTTTTTTTATATAAAACAAGATGGGATGAATAAAGTCTTTTGGGGATCTAAAATTGGGTTATGATAGCTTTATTTTTTATAAAATAATTTTTGAGGATCCAAAATTGGGTTATTACGAGGAATAAAGTCTAGTGGAAAATGTTTATTAAGGAAGATAATGGGTGTGTGTATGGTTATGAAGGTTATTTTTAGGGATTAATATCAAAATCATTAAAACCGACAAAATCGTCTATCTTTAGGGATTAACATCTATTTTTTTTCAAAATCGAAGAACTCTCCGACTCTTAGGGACCAACACCGTTTTTTAAAATAAATCCAGAATAAGATTAGAAATAAAATTAGATGATTAATAGCATGATAGAATAAACTTAGAAAAAAAACACATAGTAAAGATAACTTTTCATTTGAAAGGATGCCATAAGAATGACATTAATATTCTGTTAGGTATAACTAACCCAACACTTAAATATCTAAGATAAATATCTATTTAAAATTTTTAATTTTCTTTAATAATTAGGTGATAACTTCATTATTTATTTTATTTGATTTTATAGAGTATTGTATGTGACGATGTGATAAAAAAAAATAAACTAAGAACAAATGGCTTCATTGATAAAAAAAAAAAAAAAAATTCAACTACGGGTTAGTTGATTTGTGAACCATTGATCACAAGATTATGATTATTTTTCAGTTCGACAGATTCTTCATAGATAAACACGAGAAGTTGAAAAAAAAAAGTTATTTAAGTTTTTCATTTCTCTCCTATAATCAATAATCTAATTTTGGTTTTTAGTACAAAATAAATCTTAATAATTGATTGCACAATGACAGGCAGGCTCCGTTTGCCAGTCGCACATGTAAAAGGGATGACACATGTTGACGAGGCGGAGTGTAAATCGCACATATATATATATATATAAAATAAAATAAGATTAAAATTTAATAGTTAAGAAATAGCTTAATTTGTATTCAAGGAGGGAGTGGGTGTGGGTGTGGCGATGACCACCATGGCGGTTCGCTCTGCGAGAAATGGAAAAGTTGTCTTGTCTTCATGGTTGATTAATAAATCAAATAATAATAAGAAGTCAGCCATCTTTTGGAGGGCGGCATCGTCTTCTTCCATTCCCAAAATTGATGGTGATAAGGACAAGAAGATAAGGGAAGAAGAACGTCTATCAGCTGTAATTGACGCTGTCAATGACCGCAAGCTCCCTCCTGAACTCCGTGGCCAACGCAACTCTGTTAGGTTAGTTCCTTCATGCTCTCTTCTGCCTGCTTTTATTATTTGTAATACTAACAATTCATGCTCGTTTTTTTTATTATTATTATTTGGCTGTAAGAAAATAAAATCCGTTTGTTTTGAGTTCTTTTATTAAAGTGCTGAGATTCTGAATTACAACTACTACTGCTATCTTCTTTGTTCTACCTTTAATGTTCCATCAAAGAAAATTGTGCCTTATCACGGCGATGCAGGGGGTGCTTGGGGTTAACAAAAGAACTAGCTAATGTTGTAGAAAAACTATATGCGCTTGGGGGGTTATCATACTGCCACATTTCCTGTGCGCTTAGGATTTTTACGCACAGGCTCAGGCTGCTTCTGCCTTTAATTATTAATTATGCGAGTACTTGGCTCGGCAGCATCAGTGGCCTTTCAACTTTACCTCCTATCTCATTGTACTTGAAAATCTTAGCTCAGTTCACCAAAGAATTGCTGGTTGATGGCACATAATTGCTATTATCCTACCAGAGATCTCTCTCTTCTTTCTTCTTCTTCTTTTTCCAATTTGATTGTCATGATTCTGGAATATGATGTCTGGTTGTCATTTGGACAGGTCAGAAACGGACATTATCAACGTTGTAGAGCAAAGAATATGGCACTCAATGGAAGAAGGCCAATTTGAGAATTTACCAGGGAGAGGAAAACCCCTTAACCTCAGTACGAATTCTCATGCTGACCCAGCCGAAGACACCTTGTATAGAATCCTTTCAAAAAATGGATGTGCACCCGAGTGGGTTGAGCTTAACAAAGAGATAAGGCGCCAGGTATCTGAATGGCGTTTAGCATTGAAGAAAGCTTGGATGAGCAAATGCAATGGGGATCACTCCAAATGGATTGAAGGGTCAGAGATTTTGCAAGTTCAACTGCGTCATATCAACAATAAGGTCAGCACTTCGTTACCCATCTCTGCCTAATGTTAAATTTTATGTGGCCTTTAGCTCAGTTGGAGCTGTTGAACCTTGATGCGCCGCCTTTGGTTTGTCTCCCAGTTGTAGATGCTTAGCTGCTTAACATTTACAGATGGTTGAAACTTCCTATAAGAGATGGTCCTAATTCTACTAAGTTAAAACATTTGTTGCACTGTCTTGGGCACAATTCTGTCAATGCCCATGTGCAGCTAGTGGCAATGGAGCATCTCCTTCTGCTGTTACTATTTCATCTTATCCCTGTAAATATTCTCCTCTGTATGGTTGATATGCACATGACTTGAATGTAGATGATGCACTGCAGGTTTTCCGCTACAACCTCATCGTACCATTTGGGCGACAGATGTTTGGTCTTAAGTGGGAAAAAGAACTAGATCGTGTAAGAGAATGAGACCTTTTGTTATCTGGCTGAGTGGGATCTGAGATAGTTTCTGGGACCTGTTGATTGCTGATATTGGTAGGATCTCATGAACATGAGTAATCTCTGTTCTATTTATTAGTACCCTTGACAAGAAGCTCATTTCTTTGCTTAGCCAACTTTATTATCTTTCGTTATCATAGGTTATTTGTAAACAGTTGGCCAAATAATAGTACATGTAATGCAAATTCTCGGTAGGAAAGATAAGGGATACTTTCTATCACATGGTTATCCGGTGACAATATGTATATTTGGTAATAACATAGCAACATATGGTATAAGTTTGTTTCTTTAACATTATCTTGAGTCAAATGACTTTCGAGTCTAAATCAATATTTTTACTTATAGCAAGATTTAAACTTGAAGGTACAAGTTTATGGACCTAAGTTAGAGAAATAATGTTAACAAGATCAAGTGAGACAGCTATGATTAGAGTGCATCTTTTTCCCTTGACGAAGTTGCACAAAAAGAAGAAGAATTTAAGAGCTACCATCTCTCTTTCATGTTCAAAAAATAGAAACCCTGTTTTATTTTCCATAAGGAGATTTCCATTGAAATGTACTTTTACTTCTTCCTCTGCAACTAGAGTCCAATATAATTTGTCAAGCACATCTAGTTTCTGCAAGGATTTGACCCTGCAGTAAAGGATTTAGAAGTTGAAACCACTAATAACCTGGCCAGATACGGGTATCTGGTTGCGTGATGATAAAAGATAGGTGGAACTTGACTGCTATAATTTTGTAACCAGGCCAAAAACCAGTCTTTACCTATCCTTCTTTAAGTTCCCAGAAGCTATGCATCTTCAGAGTCAATAACCTTTGTTACTTATAACAGGGTCTGACGCATTTGTTCTAATCGTTTCAACGTGAGACAGAAATCATTCGTGACAAAAATTATACGGACACAAATAGTAAACTCTACTAAACATCTCCCACAAGGGTATGAAAAACATAGGAAACCTTCATGAGCTTTAAAATCCCTTTACAAACACAAATTATTATCATTATTTTGGTAGTTCCCTTTAGTATTTGTTGAAACGGATAAAATTGGTGAGCAGAAAGACAGAATCGCACCAAAAACTAATAACAAATGATAAACGAACATACTGAAAATATAATGCGCGAATTATACACCGCCATGTCGAAAGTACATCAGAATATATGAATCTACTACACAAACAAGTTAACATGTGATCTCAGTGTACTTGTATAAATTCAAGTACAGGTCACCCAGTCGGAGATGCTTTTGCTGCAAGATGGATGAGTGCTCGTTTGTGATAGGTGGTACGGAGTTTTTTGTACTTCTGCACAAAAGCCCCAAGATCTATCTCCTTATCAAGGAACTGCCTATGGAAGGCGTCAGATTCCTCCTCTGTCTTATTCATTGCCTCTGCAGATGAGGAACATATATTCAGATCATACCTAAGAGAATGCCTTTCATTTCTCATTTTACCATATGTTTTGAGCCTTCAAATGGACTGACTTTAATTTCAAAGTGTACCTTGTAGCCTTTGCAGGAAGGAGGCGGGAGAGCAGGACCTCAACAACTCTTCTTTCTGTTTTTCTAGCTCATTTAGTTTTTCCTGAGCAGCAGCCAGCTCAGTTGTCCGAATTATCCTGCACTGAGCACACGAGAAAAGGAAAAATGGTTTCCAGTTCAATGCATTAGATTAAACAAGCAAGCATGGAAATGACAAACGGCACAAAACCTCACTTGATTTCTTAGCTCCATTATGCGTGGCTCTTTCTCCAAGTTCTCTCCTATACATAAAAAACAATTAGATGGCATTAGTTCATGCATTTATAGCTAAACCACTTTAAATATTTCAAAAAAAGGCTCCAGCAACTTACTGGCAAGCTGCAGAGTTTCCTTGCAAAGCTCATCTCTTATCTGATGGAAACAGCAAAAGAAGCAGTCACAAACAAGTATGCGGACTTTCCCAAAGGTGGGAAGGGGAAGATGAGTTTTGATTTCCCCCTCTTCTTGCAAGACTAAGGAAACAGAGGTATGACTTAATATCACGCAAAAGACATGGCCGTTTTGCATTTTTTGTTGCAGTTATGGTGCGGTTCAGAAAAGCACACATATGTATCCAATCACATCAAGAAAACACAAGTCAGCTGATTTATTCTGATTTGATGAATGCCTACATGCTTCCTTGGGTATGAGACCATGTTTGTATGAGCACGCATTTCTGAATTTACATACTTGCCTGACTTGTTACCATGGGAACAAAGTTACTCTTAAGACTATAACTGCAAATTTTGCAGTTTATTCTACAGATACACAAACAGTGTTATTCCTTGTGATAACATCATCATCTTCACTTTTGATTCTGGAGAAAGGAAGAGGAAGCTAAGTCTATTTGCATACCTACCAGAATGATAATAATCGACTAATTGAGTAAGTGAGTGGCAGGGGATGGGGCTAAAACTAAGGACACAAGAAGAGAAATGAAAAGAAGCAAAGTTCATTTGGCTGGAATAATTTGGATGCTGTAAAGATACATAGAAGTGAGATAAATTTACAATAGGAGGTGGCTTGTTCCTTGTGTAGATATATTCAGAGTCAGTTACAAATTAGGCATACTTTTCAAGAGAAATAAGTGAATCGAGAGGGAAATTATAATCATTATTTTTTGTTTCTTACCTCCATTTATCTCCTTGTTAAAGTATCCAAACAGAGGAAATTGTTTGAAATTTTCATCCACTTCTCCTAACTGGTAATAATGCTAGACAATTCTCAAAATCTGAAGATCTAGTGAAAGAAAAAATGATGTCTATTTACTAACTACTGTTCAGTCATCACTTCTTGAATTGATCATTTAAAGAATCAACAAAGAATACTGCAAGTTCCTTGGAAAATGAGATCCCTAGAAACAAACAGCAAGATGAGGGCAAGAAGGCAATAGCAGCAGGTAACTAGGCTTTTCTGATCCTACCAATTTGAATGGAGTCCACTAGTGTTTAACCCATACCACTCAAGGGGTAAAATTCATTCTAAATGCAGATAATGGGAAAAAAGGAAGGAATTAGCTCAACTTACATTGTTTTGAATTTTAACCTGGTCAAGTGAAAGTAAAAATTGATGGTATGCATCCTTATCAGACAATAGCTTCCGTAGCTCATCAACACTAGACATAATTTCAAAGAAAACAAGTAGTTAGAAAATGAACAAAACACGACATCTTGTAATGCAATCAGATTACCTGTAGTAATTCTCCCAAGCTACAGAGGCAATTATCTATTTTGATCGAAAACATTCCCACCAAAGACACAGACTTAAACTCTCCTCCTTCATATGTTTACAGAAACAAGTGCGTAACGTTTTCTTTAATTACTTTTATTCATTTTGGTAAAAGAAATTATTGTCTATAAAGGCGGCAATATTTATCAAAGATCCATACCTCGATGTAGCAACTAACATTACAAGATAGAACAATAAAAAAATCATGGGAGAGAAAAACCTTAAAGAAAGCTAACTAAGAGATTCAGAGAAAAAAAAACATAAAAGCTTTGCCTTGATATTGGCTAAAACACAGAAGCAGATGAAAAGGGATTTAGAACATTATGAGCATATCAGGTAGAGAATAGCATGCAGTAAGTTTATCCCATCTAAACAACAAACCTCTTGTCCTTCAAAAGAGTAATAATGGCAGCAGCTTCAGCAGGTGAAGAAGAGAGTGGGCGTTCAGCAGGCCTTTGTAAGCTGTGGGAACTAGAAGAGCTACTTGTTGGTGTTGCAGGGCGTGAAGAAGGAGAAGTAACTACAGATGGAGGGTACCAAGATTGTGCAGGATTAACATCTTGTGGACGCGCCTGCTCTTGTTGTTCCTGATTACCCCTGTAGGAAAATGAACAGAAAAAACACAAAACCATCAATCAATCAGGATTTCAGCACAGTAATTGTATAAATAAAAACCATTTTCACGGTATGACAACAACAACAACATAATCAAATCAAATCATATCAAATCCCTAGAAATTCAGATTAATCTATCAAATCCCCAGATAGAGAGGGGGGGGGGAATACCAGAACTTGAACATAGCTGCTTGAAGAGAGAAAAGGAGATCTCGATCCTCTGATTAAAAGAAATCAAGTCTTTACAGACTCTTTCTCTCGTGTTGGAAGAAATTTTGGTTGATGCTTGGAAGGATTTTATTTGACGGTTGTCTTTTTTAACTTGTATTCGTGGCGTCGTCTTAATGGTTACGGACACGTGTGCCCGAAGCTTAAACCCCTCGCCTCCTGGCCAAAATTTTCCCGAGAGATAAAGCAGCAGCACATCCAGAACCGCGTTTTTTATTTTTCTCCCTTGGTTGATAACACCTCACATACGTTACAAGCAATTGGTTAATAACACCCTTCTAACAATTTAAATGTTAATTGAATCCTTCTTCTGAATTAAGTATTAAGTAATACTCTAAAAGGAGTGAGAAAATTTCCTACGCCTTTTACTTTCCCATCTTTAATATATTATATTATTATAATTATTATTATTATATTATATTATATTATATACTAAAATTAAATAAAACGCTAAATTGTTGTTTTTTTAATTTTTTTGTTTTTTTATGAATTTTTTTGTTTGATCCAGGGTTTGATGGGTTAGTCTGATTTGACGAGTTAACCTGGATTTTTTTCTTTTTAATTAATTTTTTTCATTTAGTTTAGTTTGTTAATATTAAATTTTTTTATATTTAATTCTCAGACTTTCATGACACGTATCCCGGACTTGACAGGTTAACTTGGTTTGACGGGTTAACGCAGTTAATTTTTGGCAAACCAGTCAATTGTTTTTTTCTATTTAGTTATCAAACTTTCATGACGTGAATCCCAGGTTTGACGGGTTAACCTGGTTTGAAGGGTTAACCCAGTTAATTCAGATTTTTTTTCTTTTTCTTTATTAATTTTTTTTCTTTCTATTGGTTTTTTTTCCTTTGTTTTTTTCTATTTAATTATCACACTTTTATGACCTTATAGCCAGACCCACATCCAATGCTCTAGGGTTCAGTGTTGCAGTCAAGCTCACTTAAACTTAAATCATGTAAGTTTAATGTTATTATTAATATTATAAATAGTATTCTTGGGTCAAGCATTGCAATTAGACCCAAGGCTTTTGGGTATATCTTTACAGAAAGACCTAACACTCTTAGATCTTAACATTTTTTGATATTTTTTATGCAATAAAAAAAAATTAACCCGTGGCGTATACCTTTGTTCCCCCCCCCTTTTTAAGCCTTTTACTTTGAATAGCATGTTGCAATCCACAGTGAAAAAACTTATACCTTAGTTTATTTTTTTCTATAGTTTCTTAATATTAAATTTTTTATGTTTAATTATCAGGCTTTCATGACACGGATCCCAGGTTTGATAGTTTAACCTAGTTGATTCAGATTTTTTTTCTTTTTCTTCATTAGTTTTTTCCTTCCTGTAGGTATTTTTCTCTTTGCTTTTTCCTTTTTAATTAATATTTTTTAAAAAAATTAGTTTATTAATATTAAATCTTTTTTCTATTTAGTTATCACACTTTCATGACATGAATCACAGGTTTGACAGGTTAAACTGATTTGGAGAGTTAATCCAATTGATTCAGATTTTTTTTTCTCATTAGTTTTTTTTCTTTATGGTGGTTTTTTTTCTTTTTAATTGATCTATTTAATTATCACACTTTTATGACACGACCTTGCAGTCAGACCTACATCCAATGCTATTAGGTCTGGTATTGCAGCCAAACCCACTTAAACTTGGGTCATGCAAGTTTAATGTTTTATTAATATTATAAATATTACTCTTAGGTCAGACGTTGTAGCCAAACCCAAGACTTTTGGGTATAGCTTTGCAGAAAAACCTAACACTTTTAAATCTTAATTTTTTTTAATATTTTTTATGCAAAACAAATTGACCCGCTGCATCGCGCGGGTCATGTAACTAGTAATACTCTAAAAGGCATGGGGAACCTACTGTAGCTTCCCCACGCCTTTCACTTATTAATATATTATATTATTATAATTATTATATTATATTATATTATAGAAGTGTTTTTTTTTCATTTTTAATTTTTTTTGGTTTTTTTAATGAATTTTTTTTGTTTGATTTAGTTTGTTAATGTTAAATTTTTTTATTTAGTTATCAGATTTTCATGATACAGATCCCGAGTTTGATGGGTTAACCTGGTTTGACGAGTTAACCCGGATTGTTTTTCTTTTTAATTAAATCTTTTTGGTTTAGTTTAGTTTGTTAATGTTAAATTTCTTTCTATTTAATTATCAGATTTTCATGACACATATCCTGGGCTTGACGAGTTAACTTGGTTTGATGGGTTAACCCAGTTAATTCTGGGTAAACCCGTCAATTTGTTTTTCTATTTAATTATCAAACTTTCATGACGTGAATCTCAGGTTTTACGGGTTAACCTGATTTGAAGGGTTAACCAAATTAATTCAGATTTTTTTCTTTTTCTTCATTCATTTTTTTCTTCCTGTTGGTTTTTACTTTTTAATTAATCTATTTAATTATCATACTTTTATGACACGACCTTATAGCTAGACCCACATCCAATATTCTTGGGTCCGGTGTTGCAGTTGGTCTCACTTAAACTTGGGTCATGCAAGTGTAATGTTATTATTAATATTATAAATATTACTTTTAGGTCAGGCGTTGTAGCCAAATCTAAGACTCTTGGGTATAGCTTTACAGAAAAACCTAACACTTTTAAATCTTAGTTTTTTTTATATATATTTTATGCAAAAAGAAAACCTGCGACATCACGCGGGTCATGTAACTAATTAATTTATATAATGCGTTCCCTCTGTTAAAAACGTTGTCGTCAGATTTTAGTTACATGACTCGTCGTATTTTCATAAAAAAGTTGGTCCCACATAAAGAATCTAAGTCTATTTTGAATCCTGTACAGGCAACCTAAAATTATGTGCGTTTTGCAACATTCAGAATTCAAGGATAGTTGAATTTTGGTACGCGCTGGGTGTGCCCAACCTACACACAGGCAGTTCAAGCATCATGTGTGCGTAGAAATATATCCAGCATTGAGGAAGGAGTCCAAACTCCAAACACCAAGTGTCCCCACATGGTTTTTTTCAATAATAATAACAGTTTTTTTAAAATTATTAGTGATAATAATAATAATAATAATAGTAATAGTAATAGTAATTTTTAATTTTACTTTTCAAATCAAATCTATAGTTGTTTTTCAATATTAAGAATAATTTTTTTCTAATTTAGTAATTATTTTATTAATAATATTAATTATTATAAAAATAATAATATTTATAACATAAAAGATAATATTTTTAATACTAATTCTTTTTATTATAGTAAAAACTAATAATATTCATAACACAAATAATATTATTTTTAATTCCAAGAATACTTAGAACACAAATAATAATATTTTTTTATATTAAAACTTTGAATTATTATAAAAATAATAATATTATAACACAAATAATAATATCTTTGATATGAATATGTTGAAATAAAAAAAAATTATTTAGAACACAAATAATAATATTTTAATATGAATATCTTGAATTATAAGAAAAATAATAATATTTAGAACACAAATAATAATATTTTTTATATGAATACTTTGTATTATAAGAAAAATAATAATATTTACAACGCAAATTATAATTTTTTTATATTAATACTTAGAATTGTTGAATTTTTTTAATAATACTGTGCCGCGAGCTCCCTTTTTATTTTAATAAAAAATATTTTCTTTCAGATTTATTAATTATTTTATTAATAAAATTAATTATAATAAAATTCTAAAATAAATAATATTATTTAGAATCCTAGGATCTAGGAACCTTGAGTCTTGATGAAGAACCCAATCGAAATGGGTCCTAACGCACGACCCATTGATTGTGGGTCCTAACACCAGACCCATTCCCCTTGGGTCCAGCACCATAACCCAAGCGTCAGGTGTCCCCAAGTGGAGAGCAGGCATGGCTCACTCCCAACGTAGGGCAAGCGCCACGTGTGCATCGGGATGCCTAGCCCCTAGGCAGGTAGCCCAAACACCATATGCGCGCTGCAGTGTGCCTAGCACAGAGGCACCCGCCAGGTCTTGGCTGGGTCTCACCCAGGCCGCGGGTTAACCCGCCGAGTTGACTGGGTTGTTGTACTGACCGGTCTTTTGACAAAACCAGACCGGTCCCGGCCCCGGGTCGGTCGGGTCCTAGGTCAACCCTTTGGGCCGGTTCGGGTTTAATAACACTGTAAGATACTGACCCAATATTAAAATACCTGTTTTTCACGGAAATTTCAAGAAATTTCAAAAACAAATCTCTAGAAATTTTCTCACTTCAAAAAATAATACAAAAACATGTTTTTATAATTGTGCATATGGTCAAGTCTCTCAAAAGTGTAAAAAATCATATTGTATTTCCAAAGTTCAAAAAATATGTATTTGCATGTATTTTTGGATTTAATAACCAGTTTATTAAAGTCATATGAATTGGGTCTATATTTCAAAAATACTAAAAAAAATATTTTGTTTTCAGTTAATATCCGGGATTATAAACTTATACATAATACATATTTTTTTATATTAAATAAAAAGATAATTTCTTTTGTTTTATATTGGCATTAGAATGGTTATGTTTTTAACTAGATAAGATAAGAACCTCCTTACTAAGGATGACTTTTCTTAAATCTTAGAGAGATTAACGATTAGAAAACATAACAATATCTTAGTTTATATCAGACAAATAAACAATACAACTTACCCTAGGTAAGATATATTAGAAGTGTTAATACCTTTCATTTACGCAACTAGTCTTCTTGCCCGAACTCTGAGACCAGTTAGGGTTTCTAGTGACAAAAATATCAGGTGGCGATTCTCATTTCCCTCTTTCTATTGATAAAGGACAAAAATTCATTGTCATTTTCACCCACACCATCCCTAAAAATTCATGATCTAAGAGGATGATCGCCACGATGTCGCACATGTGCAACAAAGTATGTATGCTATGTTAAATCATGTTTGTTCTCTACATAATACTCATTGATCGTTTGAATAAGATTTGAAATTCTTTTGAAATCTCGTTCCACTTTAGCCAAGAATTTCTCAGTTAATACTATTTGAGAACAAATGAAATATTTTTCCTAATTCATCTAGGGTGATCAATCATCTCTTGATCATTCAAGTACCTTCATATACTTTATGTTATACCCAATATTTGTCTCCTTGTTACCTCAATTAAGATAACATATAACAGGATTAAAATATATATAAGATAACTTAGTGATCTCAAATTTAAGAATCACTTATACAACTGTCACGTGAGCATTTCCACAAACATAGGTGATCTCTCATGCAGGTCAGTCTCTACAGCTTTAATAAATATTTAGTATTTAAAAGAACACCAACCAAAAATATTTTAGAAACAATACTTTGATGCAATAAAAATCTCATAATTATAACAACTTTATAATTTTTTTTATAAAGTATTTTTGTCTCATATGCTTTATCTTTACTCGAGATTTATAAATCAAATATTAAATTTATTAATTTAATATTATATAAATATTAAAAATAAATTAACTTTTTTTAATAATAAATATATATTTATATAAATATAATAATATTACATGTAACTGACCGACCGACCGACTATATAGTATATTAAATTAAACTAAAGCGAAGCAAATAAACCCTGGGATGATAAACTTGGAAGCAAATAAATTTCATAATAATAAATATATGTCCAATCAAAATCTATCACATGTATTCAACATTCAAAACTGAGAAATTTCCATGCATACCAAAATCTAAGTACAAAATTCAATTGATAGAAAACAACATGTCACGAACAAGAAAATTAAGACAAAATCCATTCTCAGCTTCTTCTTCTTCTTCTTGCGCAAGTTCATGAAATGCGCTCCTGCCCATGAAAGTGCAGTTAAAAGAACTGTGTATGCACGGGTTGCTACCACCCATTTGCCTTGAGATAAACTTGTCTCTGTAAAGACACTGAGGTAGTTGTCTTTTCGTAAGCTGTCGGTTTTTGAGATTGAGACGGAGTTCCACTACACACTGTCTTTAACTCCTTTTGCTCTCTCTCTCTCTCTCTCCCCTTTTTTGCCAGATGAAGATGTTGCCCCGAATTTGCTTAGGGTATTTTTAGGATAACGTTCTGTAAGGGAAATTACCGCAGCAAATCAAAGGGTTTTTTTTAGTAATTGCATACTATTTAGAATTTAAATTAACATCTTCAAAAGAATTCTAAAGGACAGAATTGATTTAACATTACGTTGGGGGGATAAAATCCTCATGAGAGTACCAATGCTTTTCCCTTTTGTTTTTTTGTTTTTATAGTAAATTATAATAAACTTTTTACGATTTTATAAATTAATTATATTTACCGTCCAAAAGTATGAAATTTTGATATAATTCTTCTTTTATATTCAAAATATCCATAATTATTTTTCTTAAAAATATATAGTTAAATTGAGAACAACCTTGTAAAGTTGTAGGAAAATATTTAAAAAAGATCATCATTATTTTCGGATAGATGAAAAATATTAATTTTGAGAAATTTTGGTAAGTAATGGAAATTTTGGTATAAAGCAGGGGGTTTGTAGTATTTTTCAGGGGGTTTCTAAGAAATACACAAATTTTTGGTGTTGACTATAATTTTCATGATAATTTAGGGTCATTGTATTTGACCTTTTCTTTATTCTTTTTTTTTCCACGTTTAGGTATTTTTAGCCATATTGGACTATATTTAAATATAATTTGATCATTTAATTAAAGTTATTTTTGTTTTATGAGAAATCATTTAGTTAAAATAGCAATAACTAGTCTTGCTACTGGTGCTTTGCATTGGGGCGACACAAAATCAAGAGGAAAAAAAGCTCAAATATGTATTTGATAGGTTTATTTAGAGCATTTGGGCTAAGGAGAATTTCAAGAAAGCTATCTTCAACCAATGATGATTAGAACTTAGATAATTTAATCTATGTACAAGAGATCGATAATTAGAGATTTATTTTTTATAATATATAGTTTTACTCTATCAAATATAATTTTTTATCTAATTGTTGGATTGAGCTTAACATTTACTATAAGTTTTTAGAGGTCTTTTCTATATTATGTTAAAATCTCAAGGCAAACAAACATCAAAAAAGCCTTGTGATAAGATCCAGATGATATTGTATTATAATCATATTAATTAGTGTTCTAGTTGATTTAAGATTTTTTTCTATTTTATTTAAAACTCTTTTATTATTTTTCCAACATAGTTTAAGATGTTTTACCTATTATAAATAAGATTATTTAGCTTGTATTTGGGTTTTGTTTTTGACAAACTTTGATTTCAGTAATTATTATTATGCATGAAAGGTTTTTCTCATACTTTTTGGTTCTTCATTAAACTACTCTAACTTATCAAAGAATTAACCAAGTTTTATGATGTCTTTTATACTTCTCGTTCGTGTCTCCTTATAGATGTTAGGTGGGGGTTTGACTGCTTATAGTCTTGATGTCATGATATAGGTTATCATTGCAATGGATTTCATTACGTGATAGCTTTAAGATTATACTTTAATCACATAATAATAATCTTCATTAAATGTGCAGGATTTAATTATGTGATAGCTTTAAGATCAAAATAAGTGCAATTGATTCATGATAATTAAACATGCATCTCATCAAGACTTGTGTTTTCCAAGTAACAAATACTCAAACATGGGTTTGAAAATTAGTTATCTCTTCTACTTAAGTTAATCAGTCATGCATCCAACATAAACCAATCAATAAAAACATATATAAAACCTGAAAATATATGCTACGTATCATTACAAGTTTTAGTCATCAATAATCAAGTTTAATCATTGAAAAACATAGGATATTCATGTATTTAGATATAAAATAATTTTAAGAACAAATCCTAATGATAATTTAAGATCTAAGAGTATTAACATTTTAAAATTGAAAACTAAGCTAGTTGCAAATTCAGAAAAGAAAAAAGATAATAATTATAAAAACAACAAAATCTCTCATTCTCTTCTTATATTCTCTGAATGTAATTCCCCTTCTCTTTTAGAGTTAGGGTTGGTTATATGGAATTAAGAAGGCGGAGAAGTTTCCTAGTTATTAACTAATTCATAATCACCTTACTTTAAGATTTTCTTACACAATCTAACTCTAATAACTTCTACATTGACTTTGAACTTTTAAAAAGGTTTCCTAGTCATGTGGGACCCTTGCCATGTCATTAATAATTTGCCATGTCATTATTAAAAAGATGAGCTAGATTCATACTAGTTTAATGGTGGATTTCAAGCATGACTTCAAAAATATTGTTCTATTTCATCTCAATGAGTTACCAGACCTATATATATATATATGGATGAAAAGTTTGAAATGCCTAGTGCTCATCCCAACTATAGTGTAGAAAACCTCTACTTGTAGTTACAAATATGATCCACAAAGTATACAAAAGTCTAGTTTGACCAATCCTAATCCTACTAGAATTCCTTGTTCAAGTTGGATTTCTAATGCAATTAAGATTTTCACTTTTTAGCTCCAATGATTCGTCTTAATATGCTCTTTATAATTCCTTACTTGAAATTGTGTTAAAAATGTTTCATTTAACTTATTTATACACATTGCATATAGCACTTTTAAGCACAAAACAAAGTAAGTAAGTTATTTTAAGACATAAAACATGCATAAAAGATTAAAAATAAGATCCTAAAATATAAAATAATATGATTATATCATTTATTATCTATGTCAAATTAGGGTGTCTTTGAAAAGCCTAGATTGTGAGATTAGAAAGTTTTCCAAGTATGATCCAATTGATTCATATATTCGTGCGCGCATATATATATAATTGTACTCATGGATGATTTATACTTCTTGTTTGGTATGGTTATACCACCACTAACCAACATTATTGCATTTATATGTGGTTTTAATATTAATTATGTTAGTGAATCTCTTCCAGGTCTATATTCATATATTGTATGACATACTGGAAACTACCTAGCATAATAAAGTATCAATAACCTTATATTGATATGTTACTCTTTTTTTTTTTAAGTAAACCCTATATTGATATGTTACTCTCTCTTTTTTTAAGTAAGAGATGCATAAGTTTTTTCTTTTTTGTTTTCCTTGAATGTTATATAGTTATATTATACTTAATAAACAACTAGTTTTGTTTCTCAAACGAAACAAAATTGCTTGATGCTTCCTAAACTATATATAAAGAATCCTTCATTGGTCAAGCTATCTTTAGTATATTTTATAGATTGCAATTATTTGGTTTAAATATAATTACTATATCTATTAAAAGAATTGGAAAATATTATAGTGTTTCACTGTTTATATCAGTAGTGAAGCATCTTATTAAAAAAAATTTCAATTTTTCCCTTTTTTTTACATTCTAATTTTTTTTCTTTTTAATTTCATCATTTAACATTTTATTAATTTTTACTTAATTGTCAAAACTTTTTTCATTTTTTATGAGGTTATCATACTCTCAAATAAACATCTCAATATTTAGGTGGTACTAGATTTTTACAAGCATTTATTTTTGTTATTCACATTATAGTGCTTTAGTGTTCATATGAACAGTGAAACACCATAATTTGTTTTCAAGCTTTTTTTCCTTCTTTTAATTCTACCTTTCAATTTGTTTTCTTTTAATTTCATCATTTTACATTTTATTGATTTTAAGTTGGTCATCATAATTATTTTTTTGTTTTCTTTCTATAAGATTATCGTAGTCTCAAACAAACATCCTAATTTTTGATTGATACTTAATATTTACAAACTTCTAATTTTGTTATCATATCATTAAATAAAAAATTATTTTTTTATTAAAACAAAATTTATAAACTAGTGGAGTCTATAATCCAGGTCGCGGGTTTTGCAAGTTATGCCACAAAGCCTTTTTTGATCCAGTATATTGTGATCTCAATAGTAAAAAAAAGTCATGAAGTCAACTCTCATGCGAGTTAATTTTAAACTCGGGCTAGACAAGAAATCAGGTTGGGAGGTTTTAAGGTTGACTTGTTGAGTCTGGTTTAATAACAATGCCAAATAGGGTTTTTTTTTTTAAAGTTCCATATTCCTTTTTTTTCTTTCGATATAATCCTCTTTGCTTTTTTTTTTTTATCAATTATATCCTTCAACATTTAGTTGATTCTGATTTGATCTTCATAATTTTATTTCGATTTATTTTCTATGAGGTTATCATAGTCTTGAATAAATGTTTTGATATTTTATTGGTACTCAATTTTGTGACTGTCTATTTTTGTTATCATATCATTAAGTAGAAAATAGTTTTAAAAAACAAAGTTGTTAAAACCCACGGAGTCCATGCTTCAGATCACGGGTTTGGTGAGTTAAGCCACAAAGCCTGAATCGATCTAATATATCATTATCTCAATATTAAGAAGAAGAAAAGGATGTCATCTTAAAAACATTTTAAAGCCAAACAACGCTTCTTACTAGTTAGCTGGGTTGTTTTGAACCTATCAAGTCAATTGGATCATGTTAAGGCAATTTTCATGGAGTTGGTTTTAAACAAGGGTTAAGTAGAGAGTCAAGTCGGGAGAATTCAAGGTCGACCCATTAGTTGAGTTTAAAAACAATGTCAAATAGTTCAGTGAAACTTGAAAAATTTTTGTTTAGGTTTAATAGCGATTTGATCGAAGCGCGCATTGTTGTGTTGCGCAAGTCAAAAAGCTAGTTTGTTAAACTAAAATATATAATACTAACTAAAAGTATAATAATTAAATTAAATTAAATTGCATGCATGTATATAAACAAAAAAATAAATATTTAAACTTGCAATTGAATTAAAACAAATAACTAGCATACATACTTAATATATATATATTAAAATATTCAAAGTTGTAATTGAATCAAATAAGATTCTTGCATGCATATTAATACATAAAAAAAATATTATACTTAAGAGATAAAATATTAAACTAAAACCAGTACAAATATAATGTTAATGTACTTACTTGTTGAACATTGTTGTCAATGATTAAACGGTTTGCCTTCAAGACTAAAATACGATTTCAACAACGGTTTCTTTCAAACTCTACAAGCCAAATAAATAATTAGAGTTAATATCTCAATAAAAAGTAGTAAAACCAAATTTTAATGCTCTTCTTTTCTTTTTGAAGACGTACGGTTCTCTGTATTTTGTTTTGGGTATTTTGCTTCAGGTGCGAAATAATACCCTTACCCTTTTCTTTTGACTGAGGTGTAAATCTATTTTAACTATGCATTTCGTCTTAACCGTATCGACAGAGGTTAATGCACATTTGGGTGTATATTAATAAAGCAGGAAAAGATATATTTGGTACATATTTAGAAGGAAATATTGATTATTATTATACATATACTAAAAAAAAAATTGTGTTTTCGTATAAAAATTATCTAATTATAAATTTTCCCAATTGTTTATACTGTATTAGTACTGTTTGTAATTTTTTTTAATTTAGAAAACAAGTTTTTCTTGTATTTTTTTCTTTTTATACTAGAGATTTTTATCATTTTATACTTAGCCTATTTATTACAATTTTTCTTCTTATCTTTATTTTTTGTAATATTTTTCAAGTTTTTCCTTTTTTTTCTTTACATTGTTTTAGAAAAAAATATTATTTTCTATTTTTTTTTACATTTGGCCTATTTATACTATTCTTTTTATTTTTATCTTTATTCTCTTGTAATTTGCTTTTTTTTATTTTTTTCTTTACATTTTTGTTTTGAAAAATTATTTTACAAAGACTAAGAAAATAGTATTTCATTATAGTAATTTTACATGTTTTTATTAACGCATATGATATTTACTATATTTTATTATATATAAGCATCGACTTGCACTAATAACACATACACATTAATTTTTTTGTATTATATAAAAAAATTATTTCAACTTGCAGCGAGAAGAGTTGAATAGAGATATTAACACTTTATTTTTTTTATTTATTTGCACAAATAATTTTTGATATATTTAATTAAATACATACATAAGTTTTTGATTTATAACCATAACTTTTTAAAAAACTGAATAAATTTTTATATTTTTTAAAATTATCTAACTTATATCAAAACCCGGGTCAAATAACCAGTTTAAACTAAATATATTTTATAATTGGCTTACAATATATACACACACATACACTTTTCGTTGTAAGAAAGGGAATAGATAATCCGTGCTTTGTAATAGTCTCTTTTTTTAAAATAAATAAATTAATTAAAATCAGTCATTTAGACAACATGAAGCTTTTATATTCGGAGTAGGTAGAATACGAACTCACAATCTTTAGATCAATAAAATTTAAATTAAATTGTCACGTGCTTTTGCATGCCTGTTTTGTATCTCCTAATCGCCACTGGAAAATTCAAAAGTCCATGCTCATCCCACACTCTTTTTTTTTTTCTTTTTTTTCTTTTTTTTTGAAGTAAGTACTCATTAGCAGCTATGAGTGCCAATTTACCGAGGAAGGAACGTGAATTCTAAATTAAAGTGTGATTGTTATTTTAATTTCCCTGTATACCTCAACAACAGCCAGGACAGTAAGATGGGAACACGTGGCAGAAACATAGGAGGGAGATCTTTGGTGTGAAGAGGCTAATCACAGTCCACGCGTAGCCAAGTGGCCGACCACGTAGAGACGCAAAGAAGATCCAAAGTAGCGAAAGCGCCAATCCCACCCATCCTTGTCTATTTGATCTAAAGGCTGTAGACGATCTTTAGCCACCACAACTGATCTCAGGCGTTCAATTTCCAACATTGCCCCATTTGTGAGTCCAGGCGTCGTTTTGTAAGCTGCGGGTCATTTTGTTTAGGTTCTCCTCCTCTCTCTACTTCTTCTACCTTTTGATCGTTAAGCTGATTAGTCCTCTCCGTTATCATCTACCTAGACAATACAATCACCTTTTTTCTTTGAGAATCTCATTAATGAGGCAAATTCAGCTTTGAAAATGGTACTGTTGATCATTTACTCTCCCTCTCACGATTCTCTTTACCTTTTCTTTCTTTCTTTCTTTCTTTTTTGGGTTATATGTGCTAATTTTTTTTTTTTTTGGGCTGGGGAATTTTGTTTAATAGGATACAATGTTGGTACCACCATGGTTAGAGTCATTGCTAAGCACATCTTTTTTCACCGTGTGCCGGACACATGGAGATGCAGCAAGGAATGAATGCAATATGTATTGCTTAGACTGTGAAGGTGGTGCATTTTGCTTCTATTGCCGTTCTTCTAGACACAAGGATCATCAAGTGATTCAGGTCATTTTGTTCACATTTTCATTATATCTAGTTCTAGGACAAGAATGAGGCTCTGTCTGTCTCTCTAAGCTAGGTTTATCATTTTTTGTAATGATTTTTTCTTCTTTGGCAATTGGTAGATAAGGAGATCTTCATATCACGATGTAGTGAGGGTTGCAGAGATTCAAAAGGTATTGGACATAAGTGGAGTTCAAACCTATGTGATAAACAGTGCTAGGGTCTTGTTTCTCAAGGAGAGGCCACAGCCAAAATATGGAAAAGGAGTTGCTCATATTTGTGTAATTTGTGGAAGAAGCCTTTTGGACCCATTTCGCTTTTGTTCATTAGGATGCAAGGTTAGTTCTTGCCATTGATCTTAACCTTAATATTGCATGAATATATATATATTTCACTTTCTCACAATTCATCAGATCATGGTTATAATTTGTCAGCATTGTCACCATTTTCGTCATGATAAAGAAAAATATCCCTACAGTTAATTAATGACAATTAATAAATATAAAAACATGATACTGATTATGGATGGTTTTGTTAATTATATGGGATCTGTTGGTTTGTTTGACATTTTCTTTAAAAACATAGCTTGTAGGAGTAAAACGAAATGGTGAAGCAAGCTTTACCATAGAGGCGAAGAATGAGGCATTAATGGAAAGGAGAGAAGGCATTTCGAGAGGGGAAGAAGAGTTGCGTGAAGGCTCACAGCAACAGCAAGACATATACCCGCCCACGCCTCCTCCACCTCCTTCCAGTGCGAGGAGAAGAAAAGGCATTCCTCACAGGGCACCTTTTGGGTCCTAGCTAATTTACCCTCACAGTCATACAAACGAGGAGTAGTTGTACATTGAGTATTTGTTATTTGGTTACAACTTTCTTTTCAAAACATTTTTAAATTGTTTTTTTT
>Ga0325414_1000957_pt1 | contig 26389 bp, 6 predicted proteins | sample PopdelMetagenome_8_FD_206183 | JGI IMG/M metagenome (GOLD analysis project Ga0325414, IMG submission 206183) | Populus deltoides microbial communities from Bellville, Georgia, United States - Leaf-PdKOR-R3 | ecosystem: Host-associated > Plants > Phyllosphere > Phylloplane/Leaf | place: USA... | reverse complement strand
CATCGAACAGCTGTTGTACCTGGCTACAAGTATAGTATTAAAATTGATTTTATTATCTTCATTGTTAATTAAAAGGAAGTTTTTTTTTTAATCTTGTTTAAGTTTCTTGTAAGCATAAGACATCATTTTTTTTATTTAAATGTTGTGTCGCATATATATGTCAATATATAATATATTGACATATATGATATTTAAATTTTTTTCTTTATTTAAAATTGTTAGGAAATAATAGATCGGCATATGTCAATATATAATATATTAGTATTATTTTTATCTAATATAAAGATAAGAAAACCAACATATATAATATTTTTAGAAAAATATATACAAAGTCATGTCATACAATAATCAAATATAACAAACATGAAATTTTTATTATAAAATAGAATAGCATAAAAATAAATTTATTTTCAATGTGTGCTTCCGAACACCAAAAAGTATCTTCTATCTATTTTTTATAATATGGTCAAACATAAAAAAATATATATAATTTTCTTAAAAATGGTTTTTATATATAGATTTTTTTCCAAAGAGTTTTGTCTCCTTAAGTTTATCAATCAACGCTCCTTCTAGGCTTTCAGCTACCACAAGTTTTGTTTTTTTTTTTAAATATATTAATATTAGCAGACACAAGTTGATAGAAAGTGTCGAGAAATACCCGACTAAATGCTTGGCTATGAATTATTTAACGACAATTATTAAAACAAAACATCATCATCAACAACAACATGATAATAATAATAATAATAATAATAATAATAATGGTCATGAAAGTCACCCCACGAGAGAGGCGACGTCGTCGTTGGCGCAGTCATAATTAACAAAACACCAGTAAGCCAATTCCTGACGTGTTAAAGATGGAGACAACGTTTGCAACTTGCGGTCATGACATTTTACTTGACGTACCAAAACTAAACATTCGATGTCTGAATGATTGATGTGAGTTACAGTGGTGGTTTTCTGGTGGCTTCATGGAGCTTTTGCATCCTAAGGCCCTACTCGGGCACAAGTTCATCGCAAACCCAGCTGTGAACTCTGTTACTTTTAACCCACTTCCAGTTTATTTTAGTGTTCTTGGTGGTAATTATGCCTCACTTCCAGTTTATTTTAGTGTTCTTGGTGGTAATTATCGAACAAACATTCAAAACACATTGATTTGGATCGTCACTTTGTGAGAGAATTGGTGGCTTCGAAAAAACTTCAGATTCACTATGTTCCAACTAATCTCTCAATTACAGACATGTTTACCAAGAGCCTTGGTCGATCTGCTTTCATTTTTCTTCATTCCAAGCTACGCATTTTGGACAGGCTTTAGAGGGGAGGGTATTTCAGTTATACAAGGATCCAAAGAATCCACCTCAAATCATGTTTGTGACAACTCCTTGACTGTAGGAGATAATATCTAGTATTTGAATTTGTATTTATTTAAATATATTTTATTATATAACAGAATTACTATACACCACAAAGAATTGTACGGTGATTTCATAGCCTTTTCACTGCTATTACCTTGGAATCACATCCCAAGTCCTCTCTGAACACTTGAAATAAAAACCATCGTCATGCCATCATGAGAACATTTAAAACAAAGCTGTGGAAGTTCGGATCAAATAATGAAAATGATATGCTCCAACAACCATGTGATTATTTAATTTTTTTTCTATCCGAGAAACAACCCTTTTTGCTCAAGCTTTCTAATGAATACAAGTGAAGAAAGAAACTTTTTCAGAGGTTAATTCCATACTCGATTAACGAAAGCCCTCCAAATGGGGTAGACTACTCTCATGTTCGATGTTGAGGAGAAGGGATGGATAGAATTGATAGCATCAAGCTTCATTCATGGGAAGCTCACCACTTTCAAGGATCACCACTCTCTTTGTGGGACGGTCTCCTCTGTCTGTCTCTTGTGACTCGATCAATTTAACAATGTCCATGCCTTCCAAAACTTGACCAAAAACAACATGCCTCTGATCTAACCATGGAGTCTGTCATTTCCCGTGAACAGAAAAACAAAGAAACATGTGTCAAGCCATTTAAACGTGGCATAAATCTGCAAAGATTTGACCACTTGACAAAGCTTTTAACTAGATGGAATTGATCAACAAAATCAATAAGCATTTGTAGAACATAACCTGTCTCCATTAGTGAGTACTAAAAACCACGTCAGCTATAACAAATAGGTGCTAAGCCAGCATGAAAATGGAAGCTACTCTAAGAGAATGGAACATTGTTGGTGAAATTTAGATGATATAAACCATCAGCTACCACAAACAAAAAAATGCATTCCAGTCTTCAAGACCTACATATACTATCTAAATGCAGGTATGGTCAACAAGAAGTTGTGTTAAATATAGACTAATTCTGCTTTCTTTGTAATGGCCACGTTGCATACAGAAAAGCCTGGCAGGCAAAACCACCTGCATACTTTCCAGCAGAAAAAGGGGGGTAACCCGGAAAATACCCTGCTGAACTTTTCATCCTAATCCTCTTTCCTTCTGGGGAGGTGTTAAGTTAAACCCAATTTAACAATTAACAGTTTTTAAAACTACCCCCCCCCCCCCCCAAAAAAAAAAAAAAAGAAAGAAAGAAAAAAGAAAGAAAGAAAAGAAAAGAAAAGAAAAAGAAAAAGAAAGGCAGAATGTTAAAGTTGGCTTCAGAAACAACCACCTATCCTAATTCTATTGATCACTTCTCCAGTATACCTCAAATCAAGTAACCATGACAATTTATTTTACACCATAAACACCACCAAACCCAGCTAGTAGCAGGGACATTAGCTTCCTAACATGGCAAAGAGAGAGACCCTGGGAAAATTTAGTACATATAGGAATTATTTTCCTTCTTTAATCTCTCTATTTGAGATTCTGCACCGATTATATTAAAAAAACACATCAAAGATTCAAAACATTCTCAGCCAAATCGAAGAAACTGTAACAAGAGGATATCACGTGTTTGTCTGCCCAGCCACAAATGACCATGCCTCTACACACATGCATGAGGAATATGTGTCTAAATAAAATGACAATATCTACCTTGACAGTGCAGATGAAAAATTGGCTTCCATTGGTGTTGGGCCCTGCATTTGCCATACTAAGAATTCCTGGTCCAAGATGTGACACTGCAAAAGATATGATATTTCATAATTAGGCATGCAGGGGCACATAGATAAAATATACAACATCCAACACCAAAATTTAAAAATGATGACCAGGAAGAATCAATCACTCATATGGGGAAGTTTCAGTTCAGTGACTGCTCAATCTCAGACACAAAGAGAGTGAGAGATGGAGAAGCAATCATCTGTCTTCGACCAAGGAAACATCCTAGGTGAGATTTACAGTTTACTGAGCATGGGTTTCCAAACTAGTACAATAGATACATGAGAAGTATCAACTTACACTTGAAGTTTTCATCTTTAAATGTACGGCCGTATATGCTTTTACCTCCAGTGCCCTGCAAGTCTTTCCAAATATCAGAATACAAATCTAATTGAAAACGCTTACAATACCCCAAGTACAAAGCTAGTTGGCAGTGGCACAGATGCATGTACAAGATATAACATGAGCTTGGAATATCATTGACAATGTTTCATTTCTTAACAAACACACGGAGAAACAAAGGGGAACAAAAGCATAGAAATTGAATAAAGAGCAAATTTCAAGGGTCTCATACACTGAACAACACACCTCCTGCACTATTAAGAGAATTATTCAATAGGAACTTGAAAGATGAAAATGTTTAGGAGGTTAGAAAATAGAGGTGGAAATTAGACATTGAAGTTCTCATAGCATACCAGCTCAAAATTCTTGGTTTGTCATTGGATATTAAGCCAATTACTATTTCTAGCAAGCCAATAAAAGGAGGTGACGATTGCCTTTAAAAATAACAAAGGGGTCAAATTTGCATCGAGTTACAAAAACATATTTGTTACTATTTTTTTAACCTATTCAGTTTATTTATGTTATATATAGGTTATTTAGGAGTTAAATAAGTGTTTTCATTAATTTTTTCTGATGTTTTATTTCGAGTCTCCGTATCGTCCATATTTTGCACAAATTCGTTTTGCTACTTGCGAAATCATAATAGTTTTGTTTTGCTTGTTTTCAGTAACTTATTGATTCTTGATTCACTTTATATAATTTTTAGGAGAATTATTCGATAGGAACTTGAAAGATGAAAATGTTTAGGAGGTAAGAAAATAGAGATGGAAATGAGACATTGAAGTTCTCATAGCATACCAGCTCAAAATTCTTGCTTTGTCATTGGATATTAAGCCGATTACTATTTCTAGAAAGCCAATAAAAGAAGGTGAAGATTGCCTTTAAAAAAACAAAGGCCTCTAGCACGGCAAATTAGTTGGTATCTTTGACTGTATGTATACTTAAAATTTACAAAACAGGGATTCAAATCTCAGCTAACTAGCAAAAGAATATCCTTTTAGTTGAGATGCACCCAAAAGTGTGAAGAGAGAACTCACATTTCCTTTGTCAAAGTCCCCTCCTTGAATCATGAAATCTTTGATGACACGGTGGAAAGCAGAATTTTTGTAGCCGAAGCCCTTCTCTCCTGATCAAAATACACAATTGAAACCAGATTTAAGAAAATATTCAAAGCATTGATGTTTAGAAAAGAAATAACTGATGGATAGTGTAGATCTTAAGTTCATATGACAACCTGTGCATAAAGCACGGAAGTTCTCCACCGTTTGTGGCACATCATCGCCATATAACCCAATGACGACTCTCCCAACAAGCCTCCCTACCGGATTCCCAATCCCTATATCAAAATACACTTTGTTGGTCACCTTTGACTGTAACTCTGCAACCTGAAATTTTTTTTAAGAACAATTCAAGACATGGGTATGCAAAACCACATACAATTCAAACTTCATCAATCCAAAAAACTAATTCCACGTCAAAACCATCACAAAACAAACTCTAATACACATTTCACATAGCAAATCAAATTTTCTGATCCCAAATTTGTTCCTTGAACACAATGAACAGTTGCGTATATCTCTAAGTGCTCAAAATAGTCGTCAGAACTCAAGAAAGTTTTTTTAAAAAAAATTTCACTAAAATCTAAAAAAATCTCATTGTCCAGGTCTCGAGCAAAAAAAAAAAACTCTCAATCAATTGAACCGATAAAAACCACGTTATAAACCAGAAACATAGAATAATCCCAGAAAAGGGGGGGGAAACCTGCAAAAACCCTAACCTCTGCACTAGCTCGAACGGAGCTGAGAACACGGGATTTCTTCGGAGAAGAGGTTGTAAGAGAAGCAAAACGAAGCGGACTCGAGAAGAAGAAGCTCGATGAAGACGAGGAAACATTTGACGGTAACACATTTCTAGTGGGAAACCTCACAGCATTACACTGGGTGGATCTTACTGATTTTACCTGCAACACGGTATTTTGTGGAGTTGGTAGTGAGCCCACATTTGTCTGCAAAAAAAAAACACATTTTTTGGTTGGGTCAGAAAAATGGGGTGTGCTTGGTTACTGAGAAAATAAAAGGGAGAAGGACTACCAGGGTTGTAAAAGAAGCCGCCATTGATGGGTATGTCGTTAGGCGTGATTTTCCTTGGTTTTAGTTTGTAGAAATAGAAGAGAAGATGATGCGACGATGATTGTGAAATTACAGATATTGTGTTTGGGTTTGCAAAAATGACAAGTATGTCCTCTCAGAATCTCCTGGGGTAAGTGTCGAATATCCAAGGACCATAACCACACCAATCAAGGGAGGCCCCATTTTTTTTTCAAAAAAAAAAAAAAACTAGCGTTGGGCAGCTGAAATTAATGGTAGCAAATCACTGCACGTGATATGTTCTGTAATGATCGATGGCTTGGATTTTTTATTTTATTTTTACATTGGATGGTATATCAGCTATAAATATCAATTAGATTTTAACTTGAAATTTTTTTTATTTTTTTCATATAATTTTTGTTTAGAAAAATTTTTTTCTTAAAAATAAATTAATAAAAAAAATCATAAATTAATCTCTAAATAGTACAAATTTAAAATAAAATATTTTTTACATTGTTTTATAATCATCTCATCACAAGTTTTTATCACACTGCTATAAACTAGTATCATTATTCATCAATTATAAATATTTTATTATTAATATAATTATTATTTTACTATTATTTTCATGTAATTTTATAACACTATCACCATTACAATCATTATCATTATCACTTTACCTCTATAACCATTATTATTATTATCACTATCTTATTTTTAAAATAATTATAATTTCATCATTATTAACACTAACACAATAACCATTATTCTATGAACATTTATTATTATCAATATTATTGCTATCATAATTACTATAATTATCTTAAATTTTACCACTATATTCATCACCACTTGTATTTGTCTTTTATTACTAATATTGTAAATTTTTTTATCTTACCATCATCATTTTAAAATTATAATGAGAATTGATTTACTTCACAATAAAACATTTTTTTTTTACAGCCAAACAATGCAAATAACTCATTTTCTATTAAAGTATTTTCCATACTACTTTTCAATGTCAAAGAAAAAACACTAAAAATAATTCAAATAAAATATTTTTCAATTAATTCCTAACAAGAAAAGTATTTTAACTTCTCAAACGAGATAAAAAGATTTTTCTTAACACTATCAACTCATAATATTCATTATTACTATTACAAGCATCATCACCGTCACCACCATAATTATCTTTTTTATTGTTAATATAATCATTGTTTTATTATTATTTTATTATCACCACCATCACAATACCCACTACCATCACCTCACCATCTTATTATCAATATAATCACTATGAAGTTTAATACATGTCAGGTTTTAAGTTAAATTAAAAAAATATTGACCTTTTGAAACTCGGTTGACTCGATTAAATTTGGTGAGTTGCCAGATTTTTAGTAATTTGTCAAATCCAATTAGGTTAACATTAAGGAAATTAGAAAAAAAATAAAATGCATTTATTTTGATAAAAATAATTCATCTGATTTAATTGGTTAACTTATAGGTGAAATTAGATCAATTATTAAAGAATTAATTATGAATCAGTAAATCATTATTGTTGACTGTGGACACTTAATAATCTTCAAGGCAAAGTATACTGCAGATAATGCTTATGATTTCCTTAGCTATTTAAAATCTAATTATACCATGAGCATGAAAGAGCATGCTTATAGAGATTCTTTTATTTGAAAAACCAATAACACGACATCGTTCTATCGTAATATAAAAAGGATATTCTTAATATAATCATGAAAAATTCACCGCATAACTTCAAATTATTGTTTTTATTACATACTATAACGTTCTTAAAATCCAAATCTTTCTATAAAAAGGTTATTTTATGTAAATTATAAAAAGGTAAAACGAGCCACACAACTTTATATATTGTTTGGTTACTATTCGAGATAAAAAAATAAAAAAAATATTTAAAGTATTTTTTATTTTAAAAATACAGAAAATCATTCTAAAATTGTATTATATTTATTTTATATTTTTATTTTTTCAATTAAAATGTTTATGATTCTTTTATGTTCTTTCGTTTGTAGACATTAATAATCCAAGCAACCTTAATGATACATAATTATATTACAAATAGTATAAAAGGCACGGGAAAATATTGTTCCCCCATGCCACGTGGACAAAAACTCGTGAGTATTGCGGATTCACTGTGTTCGTGAGTTTTTTTTCTAGTAATTGTTTTTTTTTTGTCTCACCTCACGAGGGCTTGATGGAAGGCTGGCTTAGCTAAAATTGTTAACAAATAGTAAAATTATAATGTATATATTTAATTTATTTGTACATGTTATTTTAATCCATCAATAATTTTTTTTATGTTTTATATAAATAGTAAATATTTATTCTTTAATAATATTTACGTGTAACTTTATATAATATTTTTTTATCTTTTATTTTATTCAATCAATTTTACTTGTGTTTATTTATATTATATTTTTATTAAATACAAATTTAACTTTGATAAACAAAATCTTTAAATACATCCGGGTCAGAAACATATGTTGCAATGTCAAATATCTTTATTTTTATATGTTTCTTGATTTTTTCATTATTATCTTTATTTATTAACAGTGATTATTTTTTTTATTTATTAACACTTATAGTTTTTGATTTATTTCATTATATGTATACATAAATTTTTTAATTCACATTTAAATGTTTTTTTATGTAAAAAACATGAAAAAAAAATTGTGCATATAATTTTTTTAATAAAAAATATATATCCATTTGCATGTCGCGACTCGAATGACTAATTGTAATATATACTAAAACGCATCAGTGTTTTACTATAAACTACACAGTGCAGTTTACAATAAAACATTAATGCCTTTCTTTATTTATTATTTTTTTTTTGCTGAGCTATCTTTTATTTTTGTTTTTTTTGCTGTTTTTAATTTTTTTTTGTTTTTAATGCCTTTGGAGTTTTTTATTTTTTTTATTTTTTCTTTGTTTTTTTCTTTTAATGAATTGTTTTTGTTTATTTTAGTTTGTTAATGTTAAATTTATTTTTATTTAGTTATCAGACTTTCATGACACGGATTTCTGGTTTGACGGGTTAACCTGATTTTACGAGTTAACCCAAATTTTTTTTTCTTTTTTTCATTTAAATTAATTTTTTTCATTTATTTTAGTTTGTTAATGTTGAATTTCTTTCTATTTAATTATCATACATTCATAACACGTATCTTAAGTTTGACGGGTTGACCTGGTTTTGGACTATATAGTGCAGTTCACAGTGAAAAAGCTGAGAAGTTTTTTTTTCATTTTTCATTTTCATTTTCATTTTTATTTTTATTTTTATTTTTATTTAATTTTTTATGCCTTTCAGTTTTTTTTTCTTTGTTTTTTTTATTTTAAGAATTTTTTTGTTTAATTTAGTTTATTAATGTTAAATTCTTTTTTTATTTAGTTATCAGACTTTCATAACACGGATCCAGGGTTTGACGGGTTAACCCGGATTTTTTTTTGCTTTTTTTTTTGTTTTAATTAATTTTTTCGTTTAGTTTAGTTTGTTAATGTTAAATTTTTTTCTATTTAATTGTTAGACCTTCATGACACGTATACCGGGTTTTACGAGTTAACCTGATTTGACGGGTTAACCCAGTTAATTCTGGGTTAATTCGTCAATTTTTTTTTCTATTTAGTTATCAAACTTTCATGATGTGAATCCTAGGTTTGACAGGTTAACCTGGTTTAAAGGGTTAACCCAGTTAATTCAATTTTTTTCCTTTTTCTTCATTAGTTTTTTTTTTCTTCCTGTAGGTTTTTTTTCTTTTTAATTAATCTATTTAGTTATCGCACATTTATGACACGACCTTGCAGCCAAACCAACATCTAAGACTCTTTGGATATGATGTTGCAACCAAACTCACTTAAACTTGAGTCATGTAAGTTTAATATTATTATTAATATTATAAATATTACTCTCGGGTCAAACGTTGCAATTAAACCCAAGGCTCTTGTGTATATCTTTGCAAAAAAACCTAATACTCTTAGATCTTAAATTTTTTTATATATTTTTATGCAAGAAAAAAAAGTAACTCGTGGCGTGACGTATGCCTTTGTTTTTTTTTTCCTTTTCTTTTTAAGCCTTTTACTGTGGACTGCACAGTGCAGTCCACAGTGAAAAAACTGATGCTTTTAGGTTTTTTCTGGCTTTTTTCTTTGTTTTTTTAATTAATTTTTTTATTTAATTATCAGACTTTCATGACACGGATCGTAGGTTTGACAGGTTAACATGGTTTGACGGGTTAACCCAGTTGATTCATATTTTTTTTTCTTTTTCTTCATTAGTTTTTTTCTTTCAATTTTTTCTTTTAATATTATATGTAGTCCACGGTGAAAATATTGTGCCTTTAAGTTTTTTTTTCTTTTTATGCCTTTCATTGTGGACTCCACAGTGCAGTCCACAATGAAAAGGCTGATGTCTTTTTTTTATTAATTTTTTTATTTAGTTTATTAATATTATTTTTTGTTCTATTTAGTTATTAGATTTTCATGAGATAGATTCATGGTTTGACGAGTTAGCCCAATTAATTCAATTTTTTTTCTTTTTCTTCATTAGTTTTTTTTCTTCTTATAGGTTTTTTCTTCTTCTTTTTTTTCATTAATATTTTTTTTAATTTAATTCATTAATATTAAATTTTTCTCTATTCAGTTATCGGCTGATGCCTTTAGTTTTTATTTTTTTTATTTTTTGCTATTTTTATGCCTTTGACTATGGACTGCACAATGCAGTTCACTGTAAAAAGGTTGATGTCTTTTGTTTGTTTTTTTAATTAATTAATTTTTTTAAATTTGGTTTGTTAATATTAATGTTTTTTATTTAGTTATAAAACTTTTATGACACCGATCTCAGGTTTGACGGGTTAGCCTAGTTAATTCAGATTTTTTTTCTTTTTCTTCATTAGTTTTTTTCTTCGAATAGGTTTTTTCTTCTTTGTTTTTCCCTTTTTAATTAATTATTTTTTAATTTAGTTTATTGGTATTAAATTTCTTTCTATTTAGTTATCAGACTTTCATGGCACGGATCTTAGGTTTGACAGGTTAATCTAGTTAATTTAGATTTTTTTTTCTTTTTCTTCATTATTTTTTTTCTCCATGTAGGTTTTTTTTCTGTGTTTTTTTTATTTTTCATTAATTTTTTTGTTTAATTTAGTTCATTAATATGAAATATTTTTCTATTTAGTTATCGCATTCTCATGACATGAATCTCAAGTTTGATGGGTTAACCTAATTTGACTGGTTAACCCAGTTAATTCAATTTTTTTTTTCTTCATTAGTGTTTTTTCTTCTAATTTCATTTTTTCTGTGGATTGCACTATGTAACAGTGAAAAGGTAGATACCTTTTAGTTATAGGTTTTTTTTGTTGCTTTTTTCTTTGATTTTCTTTAATTAATATTTTTTTCTGTTTAATTGGGTTTGTTAATATTATTATTTTTTCTATTAAGTTATCATACACTCATGACATAAATCCCAAGTTTAACAGGTTAACTTGATTTGGCGGGTTAAACCAGTTGATTCAAATTTTTTTGTTTTTTTTAAGTAGTTTTTTTCTTATAATTTTATTTTTTAATATCGATTTGATTAAGAATTAAAATTTATGATTTGTTTTGTTTACTTTTCATTAGATTATTATGATCTCATGAGGAGATTTTGTTGTGCCCCTTCTTTATTCATTGGAATAGTGCTTTGTTTTGTTTTTTTTCTTTTCAATTAATTTTTTTTGTTTAATTTCATTTCATAATATTAAATTTTTTTCTATTTTGTTATCACATTTTAAGGCTGTTGGGTCTGATGTTGCAGCCAAACTCACTTAAACTTGGGTCATGTAAATTTAATATTATTATTATAAATATTACTTTCAGATCCAAAACTCTTGAGTATAATTTAAAAAAAAAACCTAAAATTCTTAAATTTTAACTTTTTATTTTTTTTATATATAAAAAATTAACCCGCAGCGGGAAGCAGCTAGGACATTCCTAAAATCCAAACCCTTCATGAATTACGAAAAGGTGAAAGTGAGCCTTCCACACACACACACGTTTTTTAAAATATTGCCAAAACCCAAAGTTCTCCAACGACGATAACAATTATAACTATAATTTCATCTCACCATGTCAATGACATGTGGCCAATGGTTGTTGAAGCCCTTGATATCAGCTGCTAGTGCAAGATCCTCTCGCTCCACCCACTCTTATCTGTCTACTGTTTCAGTGTTCAAGCTCTTCACTAAAGAGACACCAACCCAAGTCTCAGCAGCAAGAATGGCCACCAGTAGCGGAGCTGACAACAAGACAAACCCCGCCAAAGTCATTGATTCACACTTGCACGTTTGGGCATCTCCTGAAGAGGTAAACCCAAAATCCCAATATTGGAGACACTTACAGCCATTTCTTTCGTTTTCAATCTAAGATAATTGCTTTGCTTCTTGCCTAATGATGAATACCCACAAGTGCTACTACTTACAAAATTCTCCGTACTGGCCTGATTTCTAATTCCTTTTATTCTTCTTGTATATTTGGTGTGCTGTGCTTGAAGGCTGCAGGTAAATATCCTTACTTTCCAGGTCAAGAACCCACTTTACGTGGAGATTTAGATTTCTTGTTGCAGGTATATATGTCTTTACATCAACCTACATGATTGTCTGGGTTTAAGGTTGCCTATATATTATGTTGAGATCTTTGAAATTCAAGAATGTCAGTTTAGAAATTAAGTCACTGTTTATTCTCGTATTAAATCGGTTTAGAAATTAAGACACATTGTGGTCATATTAAACTGATTGTGCATCAACATTTCTTCCTTCGACTTGGTGAAATATGATGACTTCTTTTAACTTCTTTGATCCCGTTGTGCTGCTGTAGACTAAATTCATGACGAGTCATTCCCTATCCCCGTAGTTTGTTTTTGAGTATCTTGATTTTGTTTTCAAGACCAAATCAACTCTGTAAGTAATGTAAATGAGAGAGGTTGCTGCTAACTGAAACCAATCCTTTCATATTTGCTATCTATCTTGCTTGTTAGATGTTCATGTCGATAATCTTGAATTTCAAACTCAAATCAATTCATGTAATACATATAAAGAAACACTGCTCCCAACCTAAACACTTTTTTTTTTAATAACTTTCTTGTAATACATATAAAGAAAAACTGCTCCCAACCTAAACACCTTTTTTTTAATAACTTCCATGTAATAACTGGATAACTCGTGCTGTTCTGTTTTGCTCCGCTACAGTCCTTGGAAGAAGCAGGTGTAGACGGTGCACTCATTGTACAGCCCATTAATCATAAGTTTGACCATTCTCTAGTGACAAGGTTTGTTGAAGTTGTATGTTTTCAGTGTTTATAGTTAGTTAATCTGGATGTCGTATATTGCATTTGTACATGAACTGGCATACTGGTAGAAAGCCTCATAAATATGTATGGAACATCCACTGTAATTAATACAGCGATCAGCATATAAACAATACAGTTTTTCTGAAACCCCTCAATGCTCATATGCGATAGATATATGTGATAGATAGAAAGACAGAGTTCAGTAGTCTGGGTTTAGCAATGTTTGATAAGTTATTCTGCTCATATGATTTTGGTTAAAGAAATGGCATTTTGATATTTATTATACCCCCTCCAAAAAAAAATCTGGTGGTTCACATAGCATGGGAGCATGATCCTTAAAGACGAGGACAATAGATGATACTTTTCCTCTAAAAACAAATTTCATTGGCTGTTTTCTATGTACTTCTCCAAAAGTGCTATAAGCTATTGTTTAATGACAGAATTTTCCTTGGCCAGTGTCCTGAAGAAGTATCCAAACAAGTTCGTTGGTTGCTGCCTTGCAAATCCTGCAGAAGATGGAAGTGGACTCAAGCATCTCGAAGAACTTATTTTGAAGGTGTATTCCTGTTATTTCATAGCCGTAACATTGCCTTTGACAGATCATTCTGACATTTTCTCTGGTGTCTATTTATGCTAGGATGGTTATCGTGCTGTTCGCTTTAACCCATATCTGTGGTCATCAGGAGAAAAGGTAAAATTCTTGCTCGTGGTTACCTGAAATTGTCAAGTTTCTAATACATTTGTAGCTCAATAAGTTAAAGGCAGGAGGGGAAGATTTTTCTGTGGCTGCTTTCTCTTGCTGTGGACTGATAGATACGTTTTGAACTTGTTATTGTTTGTCTTCATTACAAGAAACACAGAAACAAGTGGACTGTTTAACTTCTGTAGTTGGACCCTTTTAAAAATGTTGTACATTTGTGGGATATGAATCTGCTTTTCTGAGCTAACGTGGGTTAAGAAGGAAAATCTTCAATAGCAATTGAGTACACTGTTAAGAGATGGGGCTTGAACTTCCATGAGAGTTATCAATAATTTTTTTTTATTGCTGGGCATTAGATTAAAATAGAGAAGTGCTGGGGTTGGGTTGATCTAGGTCTTCGAAACTCATAAACTACACGATTAAGATGCAATGTAAACTCCCTTTTGAAATTTGTAACAAACATCAAATCTTAATTCCCTGACATACACAGTGCACCGAGATAATTTCCAAGAAAGCTGTATTCATCGAAGTTGGTAAATTATGCAGATGACAAATGACATTGGAAAGGCACTGTTTTCCAAAGCAGGAGAACTTGGTGTACCAGTTGGTTTCATGTGCATGAAGGTATAACCATTCTTATCCAATCTTCCACTCAAACCAAAAGCTCAAAAGAACTAACAGAACCCTATTTCTCGTCATGTAAAATTTACTTCCAAGTGCACTGCAATATTTGCCTGAATGTTTGGGATAGCATTTACAAGGTAAAATCTTTTCAGGGTCTCAATCTCCATATTTCAGAAATTCAGGAATTATGCACAGAGTTTCCTTCCACAGTTGTATTGCTTGATCATTTGAGTTTTTGCAAACCACCAACGTAAGCTGTCTCTTAACTTCTCTTGATTTGGTGAAGCTTTTCAATCTTTATGTGGGTGGAAGACACATTAGCTGTTTTTGTGCATGTTATCGTGCAGAAATGATGAAGAAAGTTTTGCCTTCTCTGAGCTTCTGAAGCTATCAAAATTCCCTCAGGTATGGTTTCGATGCTTGCTTGATTTGCATTTATGACTGATGCTGCCATTTGGTGAATCCAAGGTTGCCTAAATTTTAATCAAACCCAGAACAGTGGTAGACAGCCTCTACTTTCTTTCCTTTTGTTTTCCAGTTTTTTTAGGAAAAGACAATCATAGATGGCATGAAATTAAGACAAGTAGATTTTACTTTCTATTAGATTTCCTTTTTAGATTTCTCAAGCTCTATGTAAGGTGTCTTAGACTTTCTCATTAAATATACTTATCTTTTTGCAGACATCTTTTTTTGTCTCCTCATTAGGTTACACATAAAGCTTCCGAGATAATCAAAACATTTCAATCGAATTTGAAGTTAATTTCAATTATTAGTTACACTGTTAAATGCCTTATTCTGAACCTTTTCATCTATTTAATTACTTTCCCTCCACATAGCATCCAAATCATCCAGTTGATGACACAGATTTTCCTTCGTTCCACTATGAAATTCAAATCATCCAGTTGACTCCACTGATTCTTTATCTGTAAAATGAAATTCTACATGTGCAGGTTTATATTAAATTCAGTGCCCTGTTCAGGGTGTCAAGAATGTCATTCCCATACCAGGATCTGGCCCCCCTCCTCTCCCAAGTTGTTTCGAGCTTTGGCGCGAGCCGAGTCATGTGGGGCAGGTAACTGCTTTATCTATCATCTTTCCTATCACCCTAGAGATTAGAGAGAGGCATGCACAGAAACATCAATGGCTATTCTTGACATTTTCTTTTCGCTCCAGCGATTTCCCCTATGTTGTTCCTGAATGCGGTTACAAAGGTGGAAAAGAAGCAGTACTATCCATCGCCAATCAAGTACCTTTATCATCATCCGAGTTGGAGTGGATAATGGGTAAAACAGTGATGCAACTCTTCGAAGGCCAATGGGTTCCATGAGCTTGTACAAAAAAGATTACCCCCGCCATGCAAATCACAACAGAAGATGGCTAATTGTATGGGAAATAATTGAGGAATGTTTCTCGTAGCCTTTCACAGGCCCATGCTTGATCCTAAGTCTCCATGTTTTCAGAGACTTTTGAAGATGCTATTGGATGGTATGGGCTGAACATATCAAAACTTACCAATCCATCCCGCCCTTTCAATTTTATTTTTTATTTTTCCTTTTGCTAGATCATTTAAATCGTAAGAAAGGTAACAAGTTTTCCATGCCCAGATGAAGGTAACGCTTATGAGATATGCAATACGAAACTTACTAGGGAAAAAGACTTTCCGTCAATGGAATTATTCAATCAGTTGCGCTAGAGCTGGACTGAAACTTACAGAAGGCGGAGGAGCGCAAAACACATTAACAAACATTAAAAAAAAAAAAAAAAAACTATGCATGTTCCGATCTACAATTTCTTGGGTGTTGATTCCAAACAATCCAGTAACCCAGCAGCATTCCTCTTCTTCTTCCTTCTCCTCAACTGATCACATATGTAAGCCCTCTCCAGTTGCTCAACCCTCTGCGATAGCGAGCTCAACAACCTTGTTTGCATCTCATTCCTCTCAAATAACTCAGCCATCAATCCCATCATTCTCTCATTATCCTCCATCATCTTCTCCAGTAACTCTTTGCCCCTCCTCCTTGTACTCTCATAATTGCTTTTCACTTCTCCTTCATCCCCTTTCTTCTCAATTTCCACCCCACCGGAATGTTCTTCTTCTTCATCATCTCCCTCCATCAAACTCGCAGAGGAATCCGATTGACTTTCCGTCTGATTCGTTCCCATACAATCACCATCTTTATCAACTTGTTTTTCCAAATCTCCATCTTCTCCTTGGCAAGCCGTCTCATCATTCTCCGCCTCTTTCAATTCTACAGTTTCATTAACCACTTCCAGCACCCTCTCTGGTTCACAGTAATCACTCATCGACGTCGGCACATCACCATCACATTCCATTTTCCTCTCACCTTCACTAGCCATGTCAACATTCTCCAAAGTTCCATTAAACTCTTCCCGGGCCTCTCTTGAATCAGCAAGCACAGAAACAACAGCCTCAGAGTCAGCAGCACCATTCTGCAATTCATCAGCAGCATTAGCAACACTGCCATCTTCTTCCTCTCCTTCTCCCGTTTCATCCACACCTTTCTCTCCAGCCGACACAACAGAATCATCACCATTAGCAGCAGCAGCGATAGAATCAGTAGTCTCCTGCAACGCAATCGCCTTTTTAATAACCGCCTCCCTACAATCCCCGACACCAGAATCCACTCCTCGCACCGAATCACAATAATCACTCATCGATGTCGGCACATCACCATCACATTCCACGTTCCTCTCACCTTCACTAGCCATGTCAACATTCTCCAAAGTTCCATTAAACTCTTCCCGGGTCTCTCTTGAGTCAGCAAGCATAGAAACAACAGCCTCAGACTCAGCAGCACCATTCTGCAATTCATCAGCAGCATTCCCAACACTGCCATTTTCTTCCTCTCCTTCTCCCGTTTCATCCACACCTTTCTCTCCAGCTGACACAACAGAATCATCGCCATTAGCAGCAGCAGCGATAGAATCAACAGTCTCCTGCAACGCAATCGCCTTTTTAATAACCGCCTTCCTCCAATCCCTGACACCAGAATCCACTCCTCGCACCGAATCCAACTTCAACAACAAACTCATTAGCATCTCATTAATCTTCAACTTCTCCTTCTGATCTCTTCTCATTAATTCAACAGTCTCCTTCATCAAAATCCTCTTCTCAATCTCATCCACTTGTCTCTTTGTCGCCAAAATCTTCTTCATGCTTTTCCTCACCAGGAAGCCTCTAAACACCTTCTGGATCTTGATTGCAGATTCGGATCTGCTCCGCTCCGACCCGACGTAGCGGACTGGGATTGAAACCACTTTCTTTGGAAGGACCGTCGTCGTTCTGTGATGAACTGGAATTTGAGGGGAAGAGGAAGGGTAGTTACGGCGAATCCTGTAGAATGGAGTATCCATAACTGAAATCGGATCTTGTTGGGTTGGAAATTGAGATTTTCTTCTTTTTTTTCTTCTTGCTTTTAGTATGCGAAGATACTTTGTGAAGATTTCATGGTGTGAGATTTATAGAGAAGGATTTTACATTCGTTCCATTCCGGATGGGACTGGCAAGTTCCAGAACGTTTTCCTCCGGGTTCTACTTCTAGAAAACAGTCGAATGTTCTATTTGCGCGCGCGTCCAGTGAAAAAGACTCTGACGTGTCGCGTGACGATTGCTTGCTTATTTCCTTTCTTTCTTAGTCCGTCGTCGGTTGCGTGTTTTTGAGAAATTGAGTATGTAACCCTTTTGTATTGTTTTTTTTCACTCTGGTGCACCAATTTCTTTCGATTTTGCCAATCAAGCACTTTCCTCAATTTCTAATTTTCCAATATGGTTTTTCTAGTAGAAGTCCCTCCAAAACGATAATATATTTAATTAATAAAAATATTTTAAATTAATAAATGAAAATATCAGCATCCCATCACTTAAAATTAAGATTTCACTGAAATGTAAAGCCAGCTTTAGCTCTTTTCTTTTTTGAAAATAAAAAAGATGGCAAAGATGATTTGCCTCTATATAGAAAGGTCAACATCTAGCCAAACTACCATCAACCTCGTTAAATCTATGCCAGCTAATGTGTTTTTTAAGATTAAATTGTAATTTTAATTTTTTTTAATTAATTTTTTTTGATATTTTTATATCGTTTTGATTTGTTAATATCAAAAATAGATTTTAAAAATAAAAAAAATTTTAGTTTAATGTATTTTTAAGTAAAAAATACTTTAAAAATCAATAGTTACGGTACCAACAAATTAACACTACATTAATCTTTACAAAATCAATATTTTTTTAAATGGCGATTTGGGGAGAGCCGATTTTGGGTCCAAGACTCATCTTCTCTCGTTAAATATGAACTCCTTAGGCAAGCACAGCTGTGGTGTCATCTGGGTTACAAAGATTAGAGGAAAGAAGAAACATGGCCGTTTATTTTAGAGGAAAGTTTTGGTTTGTTATCCCTGTGCTGTGCTTTTAAGCTGAACAGCATCCTTTTCAGGAAGAACAGCAAACATGGATCAGAACCTTCAAAGAAAACAATTGGAGGACATCAATTCATTCTGTTGGGTATGCTGATACCAGCGCTCTTCAGAAGTTTGCCAGGAGCTTCCTCTGCCGCTAACACAACTTCCCTATTCTATTTTACAGCAATTTGCAATCAACAATTTCCCTAAGATATTGCAGTACGAAGTAGCTCATCCACATTCAAATTCCTTCATAATCCATTTGCTATTGCACATTAAGAAGACAATACTTCGCACCTCGTGTTATACACAAGGCCTGAAATGCTACAGAATACAGATTAAACAAATATCAAACCTCATGACCTTTATGTATATAAATATATATATATATATAAAGGGGATGGCTTGCTGCCGTTTGGGCCATGCCCAAACAGCAAGCAATGGCATGCAGTTTGGGTCAAGGCCTAATAGCAGGGATGCCTATCCTTCAAGGCCCTCAACAACAAATCAGGCCTAGTCCCAACCAAATATCAAACCTCGTGTTATACACAAGGCCTATCCATTTGCTATTGCACATTAAGAAGACAATACTTCGCACCTCGTGTTATACACAAGGCCTGAAATGCTACAGAATACAGATTAAACAAATATCAAACCTCATGACCTTTATGTATATAAATATATATATATATATAAAGGGGATGGCTTGCTGCCGTTTGGGCCATGCCCAAACAGCAAGCAATGGCATGCAGTTTGGGTCAAGGCCTAATAGCAGGGATGCCTATCCTTCAAGGCCCTCAACAACAAATCAGGCCTAGTCCCAACCATTCTTACACCGAAAAAATTAACTAAAACAAATATTTATTTTCCTAAAACAGCTACTATATCAATCTTTTCGGGTTGGCAAGAACTCATCATCGAGTTTAAGACCTTAATCAAAAATCATTATTCACCATGGGTGTCCTTCTATATGTGGTTCACCGCATACCTCTAATATTTTTGTATAGAACATCCTATCATGGATCTATAACATAATATATTTATACCATTTTATTATAAATCCTATCATCAAGATTTTTAATAACAATAACTCATACAAACATAAATAATACACTAGTTTTAGAATGTTTTTTTCCGAGGAAAAACTTCCCCATCCCTTCAACTGACACATACAGAAGCAAATGATAATAAAATTTGTTATAAAATCAAAACACTCAAAGATAAATAATATCATACCTATAGGGAAGATACCGAAAATATTTAATTTTTATTTATTTAAGTTTTATTTTTCAAAAAGTTATTATAACCCTTTATAATGAAAAACTAAAAAAACCCTTCTAATAGAAAATTTTAAAAAATCCAATAATGCCAGAATAGGGAAGCAAAAATAAAAAACAATAAAATTAACTAAAAAAATATATATATTTTTTAAAAATCCAATATTAAAGAGTAATTTTTTTTCTTCATCACTCCGCTCTTATAAAGAAAGTTACTGTGAACAAGACATATAAATGTCTTGGATGACCGGTTAAACGAAAGAACAAGTTCATTCAATAACACCACTTGGAACAGAAATCGAGGGGAGGCAACTCAAGGCCATTCAAGGGAACTCGACTACTCGAGGCTGCACGATCATAATATGCAAAATAGACAACACATCCATATATATTTTTCTCTCTCCTAAGCTCTCATTTTTCTTGGGGCTATTCTTTCCTTTTCTCTTATAATTTACTGACTTAAACATGAAAAAGTCGAACTTGTTATTGCATGAGAGCGTGGAACAACCCGGCCCAAGCACTTCAGCCAATCTTCACGGCTTCATCAAGACTATCGAACCAAGTATATATATCGAACAAATGCCGCGCTTCATTCAAGAATAGTTCCGAAGAAAAAGAGGAAAAATTAAACAGAAGGAATGTGCTGCAATTGTTGGTGGCAACACAGAATACCTGACACTTGTTTATAATTCAGATTCTAGATACACCTCAAAAACCCTAAATGAGAAGTGATATAAGCATTTACATATGGTCAATCAAAAGCATGCACGATGTAGAGGTTCGAGCAACTTCTTTGAAGTTTAAGGCACTGAGAACATGAGATGAAGAGCTATAGTACTGTTGCAAAAACTTCAAAGCTAATTTCATACCAGTCATGAACTGGAACCATGGATCATGAGATGGGATGGATAACAGTAATGTCAGCTTACCAAATCATGAGAACAAAGATTGATCAGATTCAATTGTCTGGAAAAGCAATAAGAAAAGAAATAGTTGTAGTTTTGGAGAAGCTAAATCTCTAATTGTAAGTTAAACAAGAGAGAGGATGGAAGGGAGAGATCAGCAAGGTAGACGAGGAGGGAAAAAGCGACTGATCTAAGTTAGATTCCATTTAGGACTGCAGCACAGTCCTAATTAGCTTTAACAGTCCACCCTTTTTCTAGATTTCAAGGGATCCTATTTCATTATCCCGGATCACTGTTTTTGCATCATTTATGGTTGCCATTCTGTAGGATCAGTTGTTCACTTTGCGTGAGCTTCCCGTTCTTTGTTGATCAAAGAAGCTAGATACATCTCATCAACTGCAACCAGAATATTTCCACATAAACTTGCAGCTACTATTATCCCAAGGACCAGGGAGAACTCTGACCTTAGTGTAAATATTTGATACAACTTGCTAAAAGAACGAGCTTGGAAATAGTTGTTTTATTCAAATTGAAGTATGGTTTAACATCGACGAGTCTTGTCACACTAACAGCTGCTATTTATTTGGCAAATTCCACAGTCCATCTACACTTCCAAAACAAAAATGTTTTGAGACTTGAACAAATAGCAAGATGCAACAATAAAATGTATGTTTGTGTGTGCGGCTCAAAAGAAAACATGCATAAGAAAACAGGACATGAAGTGAGGACTGATACTTAAATATTCTCAACCAAGAAGACTGCCTTGAAATTTTCAATGCCGAGCGTGAATTTTGAGGGTGGAGAGTGAAAAGAAAACAACCACGACAAAAATCCGTCCATCACAACCCAACATGACAGTGTATACTGTATAGAAGAAGAGGATGCTGCAGGCAATTGACAGCACGACAGGAGAAATTTTTTGACCACTAGGTAATGCTTCACGCGCCACCAAAACTCCATGGAACGTTCCACGCACCTCCATAAACCTAGTTTTTTTGGCGATTAGATGGAGGACAAGAAAATCAATTAACTACTACAATCCGCGATAAACTCTCTTTAATCTTCAGTAAACTTTCCCCGCCATTTATATTTTTGGTAAATAGTTTATGATTTCGATTATATATATCAACACAAATACTTGTCGTTGAGTGGGAAATCACGGACACTCGACTTTTAACAAGATTATAAAGTAGGATTACATCTGGAGTCGCATTTTCATCAGATCTCATAACTCTCTTTTTAGCACCTCACTTGCTCCTTCCAGAGGAAGAATAAAATTTATAAGAACATTTGAAATTGCAAGGAGCTGAAACCCAATTGTATTTTCACAGTGATTTGAACTCGAACTGCCTAGCAGCTCAGAAATTGATGCCTATAATATTCAACATATCGAAGTAATGAGCTCCCCGATTTCAACAAAAAGTTTATGATTACAGTTATTCGTAAGGCCCAAGACGTAGGCAAGCCCTCATGAAAATCCACAATTGAATCAGTTAACCAGGCCCGCAAGCCCAATTTGTCAACAGCTCGCCCCTTCTTCAGCAAAGCAAGTCACCTATACAAATTAAAATAAATAAAAGAAACTTAATTCCGATTTTTTTTAAAAAAAACCAGACTCCCGGAGTCCATCGTGACGATCATGGCATTTTGGATTATCGTCACCGAGTTGCTGCTACTGCTCTTCGTCTCCCTTTCTCTCGCACTCTGTGCTTGTGCTCCTGCCTCCTGCTTCACTCTTAGTTTTGACTTCCGATAATTGCTTCGATTTTTAAGGCTTAGATCGCACCGTTTTGCAGATGTTTTAGGGTTAAAAGTCAATTTCATCCTTGTACTCGAGGTTTATTCTTAATCCCATCACCACACGAATTCTTGTCATATAAGATGCAGAAAATTATAAATAACCAAACAACAACAATAAAATTTTAGATTCTTCGGCTGGAAATTTATCATAGCAAAAAATGCTGTCGAGAAGCTTATATATATATATATATATATATATATTTTAAATAAAATTATTGGACAAGCAGAACACATAATCAAATAGCAAGTTTTTACTGAGACACCAACTCAATTATGCATTAGCTTGTGGGGGGCGATGCACCATAGTGATTTTTTTTTTTAAAAAAAAATCTTAATAACAACACTATAAGCCTTAATTTCGCAAAAATCATACCAGTTTAGTGAGTCAGCTTAATAAAAGACTCTTAGTCTCTTGAGTAATACTGTTTCAAAAAAGCTTTAATGTTTTCAATAATACTTTTTTATAGTATTATGCTCAACTATACCAATAATTGAAAGGAAAAGGTAGAGAAAAAGAAAAGGAAAAAACATGAATAAGTGACATTACCGAAAGGGATTTGTAGACGATTAAGGAACAGAATCAATGTTATAAGCAAATAGTTCGGGTAATTCTTTTTTTATTTTATTTTATTAACATGGATGTTCGAAGCAGTTTGCACTTCTCTCGACTAGTCACACAAGTCCTGAAGTTAATAACTATATAAGTCTCTAGTGATTATCATATTAACAACCACATAACTTGAATTTAAAATTATAAAAAAAACAAATCTTTTAATTTTAAATTTTTATTACCAGAACACCTCTGGTTGGGAAACAAGGAGATTCTTATTTAATCTATCCATCACAATTGGTGCGATATATATGAATCTAATTAGCTCCGTACATTGATAAAACTATTTTATGTTTCGTCCATAGTGTGGGGATGTAAATCACCTAATGTTTCTTATCAATCATGGAGTTAGCTTCTCGTGTCTTAAGCCTGAAACTATTATGTACATTATTACAAGAGAACAAAAACAGTACCATACAAAGACACATTTCATTGATTGTTATAACAGTGGAATGAAACTTTTGTCATTCTCAGGAAAACTAAACAAGCTTTGCAAAATAATTGATTGAGAACAAATTGGTGAGTATATTTTTTTTAATACAGTGAAATGACTTTGTTTCTTTTAAAAGTAGTAAAAAAAATAAAAAAAAAATCTATACCTTTCGACTAGGGTTTTCTTTTTAAAATTATTTAAACAGTAAAATCATGCTACTACTATTAAAAGCAAAATAAAAATAAAATATACTTGCACATAAGAGCTTATTCATCGTTTTCTTTTGTTTCAAGTGACACAATTACTCTTTAAATTGCCGAAAGGTTTTTAAGCCACCTTTTGTTTTTACATGTCAAAATAATTCTTCTTAATCGATCCATCATTAGCTAGCGATCATCATATCATCATCCTTTTTTTTTTTTTTTTTTGCTTAAGTGTTCTATTTCCCCATAGCATTGTACATTTAAGACCGGCTCCTATACCATATATCACGTTCTGAGAAGAACCTATATATTATCTAAACACTGTAAAAAACAAAAAATTAGATGTTTTTTTTATAGTGTTTTACTATTAATTAATATAAATAGTAAGGCATTTTAATATATTTTTTAAATTGTTTTATATTAATTAAGGGCATGCATGGGTTTAATTATCATTGGGAGTGTTCATATTTGCTAAATTGTAGCAGACAATTTGTCCCTGTGACATTTTTTTTTCTTTCAAAAAGATAAAGTTAGGCCAAGTGCGCGACCTGCCTGATACCGGTGAGCTTGGCTCTTTGCTGTTTTTTTTTTAATTATTATTTTGACACTCAAAATTATTTTTTACTGCATCCACTTATTTTTTAGTTTTTACATAATCTTAAAATATTATTAAATTTTTTTATTAGAATTTTAATAATCTTTTTTTAAAAACAATAACACTAATAATAAATTATTTAAATCAAAATTATTTTATTATTATTAAAATTCTTAAATAGATATGGAACATGATTTTATTATTTTTATATTTTTTTTTAGCTTTCAATCATATAAAATATAGACATAATACTATGAGATTGTTTGTTAATTTGCTTTAATAATCATAATTTTTTAAACATAAACAATTATTCCAATTAAAAATATTATGTTGACTAAGATAAATAAGAGATACATTAATATAAAAAATTATCATGATATTTAAGAAACAAACTATTATATTTTCAGGTTTAATGACAATGTGAATGAGTTTCTTGAGACATGTATATATTTTTATATTTAAAAAAACTTGGATCCGGCCCTCACAACCTAGCAAGATCATACAAACTAATTATGTAATCAAAATAATTGCAATTCATAAGACGTGTGTGATACTTGTGAATTGAGATACTCCATTTAAGATTTAAAAGAAATCATTTGTTATACATAGGTGGTTTTCAAGCAATTTATTAAATGTTATTTAAATAAGTTATGTGTGGTTAACATCTCAAGATAAAAGAGATGTATTTGTATTTGATTAGAGAAATTAAGATAGAAACATAAAATAAATCTATTTCTAAACTAATTTTGGATAAATTCAGAACATAAAATACAGAGATATATCCATTCCATCTCTCAATTGTTTTCATCATTTATAGATTACAAAAAGGGGGGATACGGGTTTGCATCTAGAAAAAGAAAAGCAATAGAATGTTACCGGGTGCATATAGCAAAAACCCCTGGAGGGTCGATTAAAAGTTGAGATTTCTTGCAGACAGCTAGCGTCTTCATGCATTATAAGATCTGAAGACATGTGATATTAGAAAGTCAACTTGCTTAATGCTGGAGATGGATCTATGTACTTGTCTTGGTACCGATAATTCTCAAGTGTTCGAGGGAAGAAGATTCGAAGTGATTGGATGTATGACCGAGTCAATATTGACGTGTAAATGAAATTGGTCCTCGAGTGGTTATCACTCCACGATGCAAATTAGTAAAAGATGCACCAATATTTCTCTCCTGCGATGTTTCCAGGAACAAGTCATGAGATGAAAAAGGTTAATGATGCTCCATCAATTCAATGAAATATACTCCGTGATTAACTTTTGTTGCATAAGTTTCTAAAGGGAATAGAAAATCTCATGCACGATACTAGAAATAAAGCATTTGCTTCTTTCTAGTCAGCGACAATTGCTAATGGTGTATTAATCAGAAAAAAAAGAAGAAAGAGACACTTGCTAATGGTGTCGCATCGATCGATTACATCCACATCAATCCGTCATGACAGGAAATGGTACATATATTGTATATTATATTATATGTAAAACTAAAATAGCTCATTGTTTTAGCTCACAATGAAACTACTTTTTTGTTCTTGGGTGGCAATTTTTTAAAAAATTTAAAATTTGGTTCTTGTATTTTTTTTTTACAATTAAGCCCTTTTAATCCCACATTATAACCCAATTACATATTTTTGAGGGGTAAGGGTTCGATTAAAAAAAAATTGATATTAAAAAAAATAGATAAAATAAAAGGTGTTTTTGCAATTTGCTTACAAAGTTCATTTTAGTCATTTATTTTTTTAAGTTGTTAATTAATCAATCCTTAAAATTGTTAAACATTACATTTTAGTACCAAGTTTTATTTCTCTTTTGTTTTTTAGTTTTTTTTTTTTTTTTTTGTGAAGAAGAAAAGGAAGGTCAATGGATTCCAACTTTCAATTTAGAGAGAGAATATGTTATATAAAAGTGAAGTGATATATAACTATAATTTTATATTATTCTTGTGCA
>Ga0325414_1000956_pt1 | contig 26389 bp, 22 predicted proteins | sample PopdelMetagenome_8_FD_206183 | JGI IMG/M metagenome (GOLD analysis project Ga0325414, IMG submission 206183) | Populus deltoides microbial communities from Bellville, Georgia, United States - Leaf-PdKOR-R3 | ecosystem: Host-associated > Plants > Phyllosphere > Phylloplane/Leaf | place: USA... | reverse complement strand
TAACTAGTTATTTTTCGGTCACCTCTAGTGACAAAACAAATTGAGGTCCAGTTCTTAGCCTCTATAAACCCAAATTGTTTGCTTATTTTTACCCAAAACATAATATAAGCTTTGAAAAAAAAAAAAAATACTTACCAACCCCAAACCACTCCAAAATCAATCTCAAAAATAAAAAATCAACCAAATCATAAAAACAAATGAACCTCGATTTACTTTTATTAGCATGTTTAGAGGAAAACACCACCTTCATTAAATTTCTATTGAGAAGAGAAACTCATTGGCACAAAAATCATCTTTTTTGGTAGTCGAAATGAAGATAACCGATAACTTTTTTTCTCCTTCATTATTTTTCAGCGAGTTTTTCTTTCATCTTTTAAACCCAAATGTTAAAAAATGTACAAAATAAACTTTTGGATGAAAAAAATTACAAAAAAATAAAGGGAATGAAAGGGAGAAAAAAGGAAATTAGGTGAATTAAAAAGCATTTTTTCATGAATTTTAGATTCACCATGTAATTTTCTAGTATTTAATGGTTTGGTTCCCTCACTTTTAACTCGTTATTTTAGTTCTTTTAATGTATTTGTTAATAAGAAAATAGTAGGATACAAATAGTTTATTCACAAAAAAAAAATACAAATACGCATGTTTGTATTAGTTTTGGAGTACAAAAGAATCCGTCGAATACAAAAGAATTTGATAAATTCTATTTACGATGAAACCAAGCTCCCCAAATTTAAATCTCTTCTCACTTAGAACTACAGCTTTTGTACACTATCAACTAAAAATCCTATTTTATGGATTCCCAAATATAAAATAGTGGTTCGAAAAATCTTTTATTCCACTTCTTCAATTTCTATTAAAGTATTCACTATCAACTCACAAAGCGGTTAAAAAACATTTTACTCTTAATATTATTCAAGATATTCTAATAGCTTACAACCAATATTTTTCCAAGTGATTTAATTATCAGTTAAACTTTTACAATATTTATGTTTCTCACAAGAATTCTCACACCTTACAATGAAGATAAAGATATCAATAAAATTGAGCTCAAGCATTTAAAAAAATAATGATTTGATGTAAAGAAAGTTGAAAGCTTTGTAAAATTTATAAAATTAATAAAAGTTTTTAGATAAGAGAATTTATAAGCACCAAGTGTGTTATCTCACGAAGTGAAATGGTGGTGTTTATAGATAAAAAAAAAAAAAAAAAAATTCACATATGGCCATCAAACATTTTGATTTTTTTTTTGAGTGTTCTTCCTCTTGTTAGGAATGCCATATCACCATTTTTTAGAGAAAATGATTTCTTGTAAGAGTTTGACTATTAAAAAAAATTAACCACTTTAGACAAGTTAGCTCTTGTACAAGATGTCAAGTGCAACTTATAAAAATATTGCAAGTTTACAACTTTAGTTAAATTGGTTAAAAAAAAAATGCAAGAACCCATATGATGAGGACTTTTAGCTAAAACTGAATAAAATTTTTTTTTGGTGATTAAAAGTGTAAGAACACATGTGATAAAGTTCAAAACTGTGTGGTAATACCAAAATTTTTGATAAAATAATTTATTATAAGATATTGTTCACTATGTATAGGATTTTGAAATAAAAAAACATTGATGGTAACAATTTTGGATAAAATTTATTTTTGTGATGCTAAATTAAATTTTATAAAGACTTGATTATGTTAATATAAACTTAGGCATCTTCAAGTCATATTTATATTAAGGAGTTCATATTACTTCAAATTAATGTAAAAAGATTCCTATAACATTAAAACTTTGACATATATATTAAATTCACTAATTTTGTTATCATCAAAATAATTAATCCATGATGTTAAAGACCTTTGGATTAACAATCCCTCTTTTTTTTTTTATAATGACAAACAATTCATGCAATAAGAATATAAATATGTTATTTAATATTATCTCCCCTTTATAACAAGCAATTCATGCAATAAAAAAATAAAGATGATATTTAATATTATAAATTTTTAAATATTATAAGCTCCCTATATCAACTTGAATATTTAAGATATAATAAAGATATAGCATTACATAAATGTATCACTTGTAAGAACTAAAATTCATGCATATCACAATCCACATTTAACTATAAACACCGCATTTTTCTCTCTAAAATAATAAATATTAAGCATCCAAGCACTACATTTTTCTCCTTCTTTGGCACATCAAAAAGGAAGGCACCAAATAGCAAATAGATCCACGATATTACATAACCAAATAGAAAATTTATAATTTAAATGGAAATAAAAGCACATGAAACATAGTTAAAACCAATATCCATTGATTTAAAGATTGTAAACCAAATCTTCTTGATCTCATTTTATGTCCGAAAATCTTCTCTCATGTTTAGCCAAAGTGCAAGAATATTAACTCCAAAAGTTTGTCTCTTTTCCAAAGGATTAAAAAAGTGTAACCTTTCTAACTAAGACTCATTTTCATCAACTTATAAATGAATGTACAATCAATTTAATATTTTTATGCAAACATGAATTAAGTCTAAAACATATTTTTATATTTTTGAAATGAGAATTTTTTTTTAATTTTTTGATTTTGTTTTGAAAATTTAATTGAAAACGAGTATTTTAATACCAGGCTCACTTCTTATAATGTTAGTATACAATCACTACCAAAAATTCTCTTAATACCAATGGAATTACCGACGGCTTACTTCTGTCGGTACTTTGAGGTCACCATTATCGACGGACTTTTTTCCGTCCGTCATTCCGCCGGTATATACTGACGAACACATTCGGTCGGTATTTACGGACGGAATGACAGACGGAATATGCAGAATTAAAAAAAATGGTTCGCTGACGTGGATTTTTTTGGGTGATTTTACCGACGGAATCACCGAGGAATTCAAAACAGTAGATCCGTACGGTGACGTGACCGATTCACCGTTTAACATCCCGATGGAATCACCGAAGGATTCAAAGCGAAATTTCTGTACAGTGACGTGCCTTGTTTATCGTCAAAATAACCGATGAAATCGCAGACGGAATAATTATGTCGGTGAATCCATAGGCAAAAGTTATATTTCTTGAAGTTTTGTGGTCACAACATCAATGTTCTGATTTACCGATGGATTTTATCAGTTTTTATAAGTAATTCAATCTTTTTAAATTTTAACATTTAAATGACAATTTTGTTTTTTTTATATGTATTTTGTTAGTATATGTACATGTTTTATTCTTATTTCTCAAACAAACTTGTAGTATATGAATGTATAATTTTATACTTGTTATGGTTTGTTTTAGATTTTGTAAAATTATATTTGTTTGTAAATTGTTGAAACTTAATTGAATTACCGAATTACATGTGTTGTTTTGAAATAATTAATAGTTTGTTTAACGGGTTCGTTTTAATTTTTATCAATGGTATTGCGGAGTTGTAATTTCCGTAAATTTATATTTATTAATTTGTATGGACGTTGATAATTGATAATGAATATTTAATATTTACAAGAAGTTGTAAATGGTGTGTTGGATAATTTCGAGGTAAGTCAATAGTTTTGCAAATTTATTTACCTAACACAGTTAATTAATACATGTTGTCATCATAATTTTATAGAGGTTCGATAGAAGTCATGGATGATCGTTCATGTATGTATCAAGATTCACCCCAAGGTTTTATTAATTGCAGAGGATGGATTATTGTAACGGGGTTCATGGTTTTATTAATTTCACAACATCTATTCCCAGAAATTTTACCGGAAGCGGTATTAGGTGTCCATACAGGAAGTGTCAAAATAAAAAGTATCTGCATCCAGATGGTGTAATGATGCATCTACTACACAAAGGGTTTATGGAGAATTACTGGTGTTGGTATGCACACAAAGAAGTATTTGTTAGTAAGAAGAGTATAGGAGAAAGGGTGATTGGGTCAACTTCTAGTGCTAGCAATGTGCATGAAGCGGCAAATGACAACACTAATCCTTATAGGAATATGGTTATGGATGCAATGAGAATGAATCAAGGTAATGTCAGTCAATGTCCAATCATAGAAGAAGAACGTAATACAGATGCAACTAGGTTTTTTAATTTATTGAAAGATTCTGATGAACCATTATGGGATGGTTGCACAAATCATAATAAATTATCGACCGTAGCACAGGTGTTCACCATCAAGTCAGATCACGGGTTGAGTGAGGTCGGGTATGACAAAATTATTGAATGGGCGAGAAGCATTTTACCTGAAGGGAACAGGCTGAAAGAGAACTTCTATGCTGTGAAGTCCATAATGAAACCCCTCGGTTTAGGATACCAGAAAATTAATATGTGCCCTAACTTCTGCATGTTATACTACCTTTAAAACACTGAGTTGATCGAGTGCATGACATGTGGGCATTCCCGTTACAAACCCAAAATTGGTAGGGGAAGACACTAGTGGCATATAAAAAACTTAGATACTTCCCAATCACACCTACACTACAGAGGTTATTCATGTCACCAAGGACTGCTGAGCACATGACATGGCACCAATCACATGATGCGGTTGATGAAGTGATGGTGCATCCTTCTAATGGCGAAGCCTAGAAACACTTTAACAGTATGTATCCTCACTTTTTAGCTGAATCAAGAAACGTGCATCTTGGATTGTGTACAGATGGATTTAACCTGTTCGGGTCATTTGCTGCTCCTTATTCTTATTAGGCGGTCATACTTGCGGTTTATAACTTGCCACTGGGAATGTGTATAAGGTCGGAGTTCATGTTTTTATCTACTGTCATACCCGGTCCAAGCAGCCCGGGTCAGAATATAGATGTTTATCTTCGACCGTTGATTGATGAGTTGGCGCATTAGTGATCCTCCAGAGATTTGACTTATGATATATCGAGGAAACAAAATTTTCTTATGAGGGCGGTTTTGATATGGATTATCAATGATTTTCCAGCTTATGGAATGCTTTCTGGTTGGAGCATGCATGGAAAACTAGCATGTCCATAATACATGGAAAACAACAAGGCATTCACACTAACAAACGGAGGTAAAGCTTCTTTTTCTGACTATCACCTTCGTTTCTTGCCACATAATCACAGGTATAGAAAGAACAAAAATAATTTCTTTGTTGGCAGAGTTGAAAAGGATGTTGCATCCCCGTGTTTTTCTTATGAAGAATTGCATAATGTTGTGTCAGAGTATAGTGACATTGTATTTGGTCTTCAATCAGGTAAGCAAAAGCTTCCTGGTTTTGCTTTGACCCATAATTGGGCAAAACGAAGTATCTTTTGGAAGCTTCCTTATTGGAAGGCCAATCTGCTCCGCCATAACCTTGACGTCATGCATGTTGAAAATAATGTGTTTGAGAACATTTTCAACACCGTCATGGATGTGAATGGGAAGACAAAGGACAACATCAAGGCTAGATTGGATGTAGCTTTGTTCTGTAACCGTAAAAATACAGAGTTAGTTTGTGATGTGTCACGGGTCGCAAAACCAAGAGCAAGCTTCGTGTTAAGGAAATATGCATAACTAGTAGTCTACAAATAGCTTAAGAGTCTGCGTTTTCCCGATGGACATGCCTCGAACATATTAAGGCTGGCTAATACGAAGGAATGCAGATTGTATGGAATGAAGAGTCATGACTACCATGTGTTTATGCAAACACTCATCTCATTAGCTTTTCGTGATTTGATGCCAAAGGGGATATGGAATGCACTCACAGAGATCAGTTATTTCTTTAGAGATATATTTTCCAACAAGTTGAATGTTGATCACATTTTGAGGCCTGAAACGAATGTCGTCGAGACACTATGCAAACTTGAGATGATATTCCCTCCATCATTTTTTGACTCAATGGAGCATCTCCCCATACATCTACCGTTCGAGGTAAAAGTTGGAGGACCGATCTAGTATAGATGGATGTACCCATTTGAATGGTTAGATATTACAGTTGCAATGTAATTCATATATAAAACTATTTTCTTTGTTTTTCTTAATTGAAAACATTTGATTAATTCAATGTAGGTACTTATTTAATCTCAAGAAAAAGGTTAAGAATAAGGCACATGTTGAGACTTCGATATGTGAGACCTATATTATTGAGGAGATCTCAACATTTATCTCGTACTATTTCGAACCTCATCTAAGAACGAGAATCAATCGTGTTCCCCGGCATGATGATGGCGATGAAGTGTCTTCCAATAGGAACTTGTCAATATTCTCCAATCTTGGACGACCCACACCTAAAAATGCCGTAAGAGAAAGATATTTTTCGGAAATAGAGTTCAAACAAGCACACAATTATGTTCTATTTAACTGTGATGAGTTGAGACCTTTTATTCAGTAAGTATATATATGCGTAATACTAATTAAAATTTGCCAATAATATATATACTTGAGTTTATATACCTCGAACATGTCATACTGTCATTATCACTTGTAGGTAACATCGACAATATTTGTTGTCCAATAACTCACAGCTGACCGAATCCAAAATCTTTCAATTACAAGATGAACAATTTGCCACATGATTCAGAACACATGTAAGTACTATCACAAACTCATCCTCACTTGCAAAATTACTATATGCATGTCATTATGAGAAAAATATTTATTATTCATTGATGTACATTACATACAAGGTTTATCAAATGGGAATGAGTGCTGCTAAGTCATTATCTTCACTAAGCCTGGGCCCTAAAAGAAAAGTTAAGTGCTACAACAGGTATTTTGTCAATTGATATGTGTTCCATATTGAAGAATACGGGCATGGAAAAAAGACATACAACAACGGTGTTTGTGTTAAGGGATCGACTAGTAGTGAGTTAGCAGTTGACTACTATGGTAGATTAGAAGAGGTCGTCGAACTGCAATATCATAGCGAGTATAATAGAGTGTTTTTATTCAAATGCTATTGGTATGACACGATTGACAGAGGAATCAGAGTTGATTCGCACTATGGTCTGGTCAAAATCAACTCAAAAGCTAGACTCCGCAACGTAAATGATGTTTTTGTTTTCGCAAAGCAATGTCAACAAGTTTATTACACATACACCCCTTCCTTTAGAAAGGATCGATCAAGAGTGGATTGGTTGTCCATTTTAAAAGCGAAACCCAGGGGTCGTGTCGAGCTTGTTCAGGATGAGAATGAAGACACAAGTGTGTAAGATGTAGTCTTTCAAGTTAGTGAGCTGGTTGAACCATATCGAGTTGCTTCATCAATTGACTTGGAAGAAAATTCAAATTTTCATGTTTTCGATGATAGTCTTGTTGATGTTGACGCAGAGGAGTTGAATGTTGTTTTAATCTATAGCGGACAAGCAAATGTCAATGAAGATGATGATATCCATATTGAAGATTGCGATGAAGGTGATGACTATTCAATTGACGACGAAAAAGAAGAAAATTCTGACTAATTATCATAATGAAGCCTTGTGTAAAACATTTTTTTCATGTAATAAATATTATGGATGATATATTTTGTAACATAAAATATTTATTTTATAAGTTTATGTATTGTTTAAGCACTGTTGTTATTATTTTGTGCGATGGATAGTTTATCATTTAAGTGTTTGCAGGAAGGTAAATAGGTAACACAAATATAATCTTTCTTTACATGAACTATCATTGACGGAATAAGGTCCGTCAGCATTTCACAGAGACTTGAAAAATAATTACTGGAAAATGTCACATTCACCGACGTCTATACCGACGGAATAAGGTCCGTCGGCATTTCACAGAGAGTTGGAAAATAATTACTGGAAAATGCCACAATCATCGACGTATATACCAACGGATTAAGATCCATTGACATTTCACAGAGAGTTGAAAAATAATTACTGAAAAATGCCACAATCATCGATGCATTGGCCGATGGATTTAAGTCCATCAGTATGTTGTCGGCAGGTCAATATTAATGATAACATCACCGACGGATGGTGCGAATTCCAAAGGGCGATGCAATAAATGCATCTCTGACCGTGTCATATTGCCGACGGACTGTGAAAAAGAGGGTAATTAAAAACGATGGGGGGAAATTCAAAATTTACCAACGGATTTTCGAAACTTCACCGACGGAATAATTTAAAATAATATTAATTTTTTATTTCTATTGGTGAAGTCGTCGGTAAAACTACGCTATAAATCCCAGCGACCGTCCTTTCAATTAATTTTTTCATCTGCTTCATTTCATAGTTTCATGTTTTCCTTTCATTTCCTTCAAAATTTTTGTGTTTTTGACTTGTAATCTTTAGTTCAATCTTCAGCAAATTAAAAGGTATGTACTTCCTCTTCTTCATTTCTTTAATATTTTAATTTTTTATTTGTTTTTTTTAGCTATTGTCATTTTTATTATGTTTTTTGTTTTGGTGTATTTTTATAATGTAGATAAATTCTTGAAATAAACACATTATTAAGGTAAGTATATTTCATTCCTAAAGTCTAAATTATTTTTTTGAATTTTTTGAATATCTTTTATAGTTGTGTTGCCATAATAATTGAATAATTGGTTAAATTGTTATTATTAATGTTGAATTTACCTCGTAATTAGTAATTGAATATGTTGGAATAATTATAATTTTACTCTATTATTGCATGATTTGTGTTTAATTATTTCCATTAATTTTAATTGTTAGTCTAGAGTTTTTTTTTTTGAATTTATTGAATATATTTTATTGTTGTAGTTGCCATAATAATTGAATAATTTGTTGAATTATAATTGTTAATGTTGAATTTACCACGTAATTAGTAATTGAATATGTTGGGATAATTAGTAAATTTATTCTATTATTGTGTGATTTGTGTTTAATTATTTGCATTAATTTTAATTGTTTGTCTATATTTTTTTTTGAATTTATTGAATATATTTTATTGTTGTGTTGCCATAATAATTGAATAATTTTTTGAATTGTAATTGTTAATGTTGAATTTAACTCGTAATTAGTAATTGAATATGTTGGAATAATTAGTAGTTTTACTCTATTATTGCATGATTTTTGTTTAATTATTTCCATTAATTTTAATTGTTAGTCTAAAGTTTTGTTTTTTGAATTTATTGAATATATTTTATTGTTGTGTTGCCAGAATTATTGAATATTTGTTGAATTGTAATTGTTAATGTTGAATTTAACTCGTAATTAGTAATTGAATATGTTGGAATAATTAGTCGTTTTACTCTATTATTGCATGATTTGTGTTTAATTATTTCCATTAATTTTAATTGTTAGTCTACATTTTTTTTTGAATTTATTGAATATATTTTATTGTTGTGTTGCCATAATAATTGAAAATTTGTTGAATTGTAATTGTTAATGTTGAATTTAACTCGTAATTAATAATTGAATATGTTGGAATAATTAGTAATTTTACTCTATTATTGCGTGATTTGTGTTTAATTATTTCCATTAATTTTAATTGTTAGTCCAGAGTTTTTTTTTTTTGAAATTAATGAATATATTTTATTGTTGTGTTGCTACAATAATTGAATAATTTATTGAGTTGTAATTGTTAATGTTGAATTTAACTAGTAATTAGTAATTGAATATGTTGGAATAATTAGTCGTTTTACTCTATTATTGCATGATTTGTGTTTAATTATTTCCATTAATTTTAATTGTTAGTCCAGAGTTTTTTTTGTTTTGAATTTAGTGATTATATTTTATTGTTGTGTTGCCAAAATAATTGAAAATTTGTTAAATTGTAATTGTTAATGTTGAATTTAACTCGTAATTAGTAATTGAATATGTTGGGATAATTAGTAAATTTATTCTATTATTGCGTGATTTGTGTTTAATTATTTCCATTAATTTTAATTGTTTGTCTATATTTTTTTTTGAATTTAATGAATATATTTTATTGTTGTGTTGCTATAATAATTGAATAATTTATTGAGTTGTAATTGTTAATGTTGAATTTAAATCGTAATTAGTAATTGAATATGTTGGGATAATTAGTAATTTTACTCTATTATTGCGTGATTTGTGTTTAATTATTTCCATTAATTTTAATTGTTATTCCAGAGTTGATTTTTTTTGAATTTAATGAATATATTTTATTGTTGTGTTGCTATAATAATTGAATAATTTATTGAGTTGTAATTGTTAATGTTGAATTTAACTAGTAATTAGTAATTGAATATGTTGGGATAATTAGTAATTTTACTCTATTATTGCGTGATTTGTGTTTAATTATTTCCATTAATTTTAATTGTTAGTCCGGAGTTTTTTTGTTTTGAATTTAATGAATATATTTTATTGTTGTGTTGCTATAGTAATTGAATAATTTGTTGAATTGTAATTGTTAATGTTGAATTTAACTCGTAATCAGTAATTGCATATGTTGGAATAATTAGTAATTTTACTCTATTATTGCATGATTTGTGTTTAATTATTTTCATTAATTTTAATTGTTATTCCAGAGTTGATTTTTTTTGAATTTAATGAATATATTTTATTGTTGTGTTGCTATAATAATTGAATAATTTATTGAGTTGTAATTGTTAATGTTGAATTTAACTAGTAATTAGTAATTGAATATGTTGGGATACTTAGTAATTTTACTCTATTATTGCGTGATTTGTGTTTAATTATTTCCATTAATTTTAATTGTTAGTCCAGAGTTTTTTTGTTTTGAATTTAATGAATATATTTTATTGTTGTGTTTCTATAATAATTGAATAATTTGTTGAATTGTAATTGTTAATGTTGAATTTTCCTCGTAATTTGTAATTGAATATGTTGGAATAATTAGTAATTTTACTCTATTATTGCATGATTTGTGTTTAATTATTTTCATTAATTTTAATTGTTAATCTATAATTTTGTTTTTTTAAATTTATTTAATATATTTTGTTGTTGTGTTGCCATAATAATTGAATAATTTGTTGAATTGTAATTGTTAATGTTGAATTTAACTCGTAATTAGTAATTGAATATGTTGGAATAATTAGTAATTTTACTCTATTATTGCATGATTTTTGTTTAATTATTTCCATTAATTTTAATTGTTAGTCTAAAGTTTTATTTTTTGAATTTATTGAATATATTTTATTGTTGTGTTGCCAGAATTATTGAATATTTGTTGAATTGTAATTGTTAATGTTGAATTTAACTCGTAATTAGTAATTGAATATGTTGGAATAATTAGTCGTTTTACTCTATTATTGCATGATTTGTGTTTAATTATTTCCATTAATTTTAATTGTTAGTCTATATTTGTTTTTGAATTTAATGAATATATTTTATTGTTGTGTTGCTATAATAATTGAATAATTTGTTGAATTGTAATTGTTAATGTTGAATTTAACTCGTAATTAGTAATTGAATATGTTGGGATAATTAGTAAATTTATTCTATTATTGCATGATTTGTGTTTAATTATTTCCATTAATTTTAATTGTTAGTCTAAAGTTTTGTTTTTTGAATTTATTGAATATATTTTATTGTTGTGTTGCCATAATAATTGATTAATTTGTTGAATTGTAATTGTTAATGTTGAACTTAACTCGTAATTAGTAATTGAATTTGTTGGAATAATTAGTAATTTTACTCTATTATTGCATGATTTTTGTTTAATTATTTCCATTAATTTTAATTGTTGTTCTAGATTTTTTTTTTGAATTTATTGAATATATTTTATTGTTGTGTTGCCATAATAATTGAAAATTTGTTGAATTGTAATTGTTAATGTTGAATTTAACTCGTAATTACTAGTTGAATATGTTGGAATGATTAGTAGTTTTACTCTATTATTGCATGATTTGTGTTTAATTATTTTCATTAATTTTAATTGTTAGTCTACATTTTTTTTAAATTTATTGAATATATTTTATTGTTGTGTTGCTATAATTATTGAATAATTTGTTGAATTGTAATTGTTAATGTTGAATTTACCTCGTAATTAGTAATTGAATATGTTGGAATAATTAGTAAATTTATTCTATTATTGCATGATTTGTGTTTAATTATTTCCATTAATTTTAATTGTTAGTCTAGAGTTTTTTTTTTGTATTTATTGAATATATTTTATTGTTGTGTTGTTTTAATAATTGAATAATTTGTTGAATTGTAATTGTTAATGTTTAATTTACCTTGTAGTTTGTGTGGATGTTATTTGTATTGTTGTTATGTTAAATACAATATTAGAAGAGATGGGGTCAATTGGTTGTGGCTATTGTCAATATTTGCAGGTTTGTGGATTTGGATTGTCTACAGTTTAGGAGAGGTGTTGTCGAATTTTTTTTAACAGTCAAATTTAATTATATAATTATTCATATAAAATTATGTAGATGCGTAGAACGAAATCCACGGCTCATCGCTCACGTATGGTCACAGTAGGTCTTTTAGTAGCGAGGATGACATATCCTTAGGTGCCTCTCAAGAGGAGGCACCTGCGCCATCAACCGATGATGCCTCTTTCAGCGCGGTTTCACAGCGCAGAGGCGGCGTGCCTTTACAGCGGAATCAATTCACCCACAAGTATAAGGCACAGTGGAAGGACGACCTTTTAATGTAAGTTTGTTAAGGTTTTAGTTTTTTTTAATTATAAAATTATTTATGAACAACTAAATCAATATTTCATTAATTTAATTTATTTTCAGGTTTACAAACATTGAGGCCACCCAAGTAATATCATCGGCGTTTAAATCGTCGATGGAGATTTCATTGTGTCAATGGAGTCAGTATCCAGACATTCTGAATGGATACCTCAAATCGTTGCATGATTTGATAGATTTGAAGTTGGTGTTAATTTATAATTTTTAGCTTATTTCTAATAATTTATTAATATAATTGTAAATAAATTATTATTTTTATTTACCTAATTATTTATATACAGCACAAATTCACCTAGGATAGGGCGCATGACAAAGTTGTGAGGAGGGTGTGGGAAAATCACGCAACAACTGGGTAACATCGAAAACAATACAAGATTTTTTTTGAAAAAAATTTATGTTTCAAAATCTAATTTCTCGCTATGGAAGCAGGTTGCGTGATTTTTGGTATGAATCACAAAAAAAGGCAAAAAAGACTGCGAGAGATAAGTGTCTCCAAGGCTGGAACGACGTGGCAGTTTGGAGGTATTTCAAATCAATATACATCCCGACAGATATATGGCCGCACTATCTTGAGCACGTGATGTCTGAGCGGTTCACACGACGCTCACAGTTCGGTGCTGGCAACCGGAATCAACCAATTCATGGCTCAGTGACAACGCACACCGGCGGCTTCGTTCCATTTGCTGCAAATGCGAAACAGATGGTAAGATTAATTTAAATGAAATATATCGTTAAATTAATTTGTTGTTAATTAATTGTTTTCATTATAGGCTACGTCTCTTGGATGTAAGTCGAGCCCAATGGAGCTGTTTGTTGAGACGCACGTGCGGAGTCAAGATCGCCAAAAGGGGGCGCAACAGTTCGTTGACAACCGTGCTCAACACTTTATGGTATGTTTGTTTAACCATTTTATTTCGTAAGTTATTATTTTTATTGAATTGAATATGATGATTACTTTTTCATTTCAGGAGACCTATAATAGCCGGTCGAGGGACATATATGGGAACGATCCTTCGACCCATCCAAATTTCGATTCGGATTTGTGGATGGAGGTTGGATCGTCCGGTGGACCCGATAAAAATCAGGTGTACGAGCTCTTCAACACTACGGTCGAGAACTTGCGAGCGGCCCGTAGTGTCTCAATCATTGGGAGCTCCCAATCAGTATCAAGTACCTAGTCTATATTTATAATTAAAATTAAGAACTAAAAATGAAATTAGATTATAGTTTATCATATTTTTGTATTTTGTATTTGATTATATTTATTCTATTGTATAAGAAAACTAAATTTAGTTTTTTTTTTCAAAGACAAGATATTTTTTCTTTTCAATTAAAATAATTATTCATGTGTTTCAAGAAAAAATAATTGCTTGCATTTTTTTTTGGGTTTGAAAAATAAAGACATGAAATTTTATTATGATATAACATAAAAAAATATTTTTTAATTTTTTACTGTGCTAATAAAAAAAACTATACAAAAATTTCAAAGTTAATGTTTTAAGAGTTATATATATATATATATATATATATATATATATATATATATATATATGATCTACACCATTGTTGTTAAAATCGCGAGTTAACTCGTAAAATCATACGATTTTACAAGTCAACATGTATCTAACGTGCAAAATTGGACTTAAACTCGAAAACCAGTAAAATCAGACTTAACTCATGCAAAATCGATTGAATTTTACAAGTTTATTAAATTTATGATATAAACCAAGTCAGGTCCAAATTTGTCCTTAAAATGTCTGCTGACCAGTTTTGTAAGATTGAACATATCTTTCAAATTATACATTGGATAGAGCTGAAATTTTACAGGAAAATATTAGACACATGAAAATATATTGTGGTAAATGTTTAGGTCAAATGAAGTTTGGGAACATAATATTTCAGAGGGTCAATGTTAGTAGATGAATCTTCTCAAATATGTTAAACTAGACCTTCGTGTACTGTTTGGGACATATCTGAAGCTATTAGTAGAATTTGGTTGCAATTCAAGTTGGGTTGGAAACTAAACATCTGAAGCTTGCCAACCATATATTGTAGGCCAGTAATTCATCCAAATAAGAGAGAACGACATGTTTGAAATCAGGACTCAATTCTAGCAAGAATATACAAAAATTAGAGATTCGGGCTACATGGAAGAATTTTAACATGAAGACTTTTTTTATTATTTTATTTATTTATTTATTTATTATTGAATAATTATTTTTAATTTGATTTTTTTCTAGCGCATTAGACATTGTTTATGAGTTTATTTCATTATTGAATTTATGTTAATTAATTACTTGTTTAGACTTATTAGCTTGCAACCCAAAAGGGGTCTACTAGGACGTATTGTAATGGGAACAATCAAGTTGTTAACAAGTTTATATGAACTTCCTACCATTTAGTGATTTTCATATATTGAAAAATTTTGTTCTAAGATTTTTTATTTCTCCAGGTCATTAATTTATTGATTCATATTATCTATCTTTCTCATTTTATTTATATTATTTATTAATTATAATATTATTAACATATTTTATAAAATTTAATGTAATTTTTTTAATTGAAATTATTAATATATATATATAATTACAAAAATTACTTATTATTTTATAATTTTATATTATATTTTTTATATTATGTCTTGATCTACACGTTCGAATAGCAGTCAAGGAAGCGCCGCGTTACAACTTTGAGAAAACAGAGCAAAGAATCCTAACTGGCAAAAAATACTACTTGAGATTGTCGGTGGAGGATTTTGCTGGATTCACGTGGCACCTTCTTATTGTACCTGCCAGCCTGGCACGTTTTGGAGCTCGCACCCCCACAAGGGCACAAAACGAAAGGAAGGACCCCCACAGTATTAACTAAACAAAAAGTATTTTTGATTTTTTTTATTTTGAATTTTTTTTATGTACTAAAATTAAAAATAATTTTTAAAAAATAAAAAATATTATTTTAATATATTTTTAAATAAAAATTACTTTTAAAAAAATCATTATAACAATCCAAAACACTATGGCAAGCTGTTTGATACCTCTATTTTGGCTTTTAACAATTTCACCCACTTAATTCACGTTAACTACGAAAATGCCCCGGGCTTAGGCTTAACTATGTTTGCTGCCTTTTTTACCATTAGTTTGATGCCGTGCCGACACTGTCATGGCGAATTATTCTATCATCAATCATCCATGTTTGGTAATGGTATTAAAAGCCTTGTTTTAGATTTGAAAAAATTTAATTTTTTTTCATTTTAAATTAATATTTTTTAGTGTTTTTAGACCATTTTGATGTGTTTATATCAAAAATAATTTTTAAGAAATAAAAAAAATATCATTTTGATGCATTTTCAAATGAAAAATACTTTGAAAAACAATCGCAACCACACTCCCAAACGGGACCTAACACTTAACTGAACAACTCAACCAAGCAAGGTTGTTAAAAATGTATTTTTGACATAACATGAAAAATATAAAATAAACTCAGATTATAAAAACGGATCGTAAAATCATAAAATTGTAAGGAATTTTTTTTCATTCATAGTTCAATCACCTTAAAATATATGCTTTAAATAAAAATTTATACATGGTTCAAACACCTTAAAATATATGGTTCAAATAAAAATTCATATATAATTTAAGTAACTTTTTATTAACTAAAAAATAATAAACTTAAAACAAACAATCTGCTAGTGTGTCATGTAAACTAAAACTAGCTTCATTTCCTTCATCTTGATTATTAGTGTCACTACTAGTACCAACACCAATATTATGAACATTAGTGCTACTACTAGCACCAACACCAATATTATCAATGTTATTTAACTCAAAACTCCTTGAATTCTCTAAATTGTCATCAATTTGAATCTCTAAATATCTTCAGTACTATGACTCTCCATTTTAGCATCATTAAGAATTTTTTCTTCATCAATTTCCTCTTCTTTACCATTTTTTCTTCGTGTTGCACTGTCAATGACATCAAGCAAATCAAAGTTTGATAAACTATCATGTTTTTCTCCCTCAGTTATCCAATCATCATCAGATGAAATATCATCTACTACACCAAAATCATCAACTTTTTTTTTTTTTGACTTGGTTACCATTCAATTTCAGATTGAACATTACAAATACCAAGTCATTCATTTTTCTTTGGTGTAAACGATTTCTTCATTTTATATGAACTTAAATAAACAATTCAAATTTATAAGATTTTTATCAAATATATCAACATTTAAAATAAAAAAAACTCATTATTTTAAATGCACTCCAGTTACACTCACATCTAGATGAAGTACAAGTTAAGCTTAGAACTCGGATTGGAAACCTTTATAATTTTGGACATTCATCCCCATAAAAATCCCACCACTGAGCTGAAGTTTTTTTTTTTTTTTTTATCTTTTGCTATCTTGGCAGCCTCAATGACAAACAACCTTTTTGCATCCTTGAATGATTCAAGTTGTAAGTTAATTTTGCACCTTTCAATTGCATTAGGCACCATCCTTTCTAAGTTATATAATCCAATTTTAATGTTGGCATTAACCTTAAAATCGGGATAATGATAATGAGGATTCAAATAATAAGTTGTTGAATGTAAAAGTCTATGGAGTTGAAGTTCCCATCTTGCATCAACAATATTCCATATAGGTATAAAAAAAACAATAAAAATATCATTACAATCTAGAAATATCTCAATTTGAAGTATCTCTAAAGACATTCATATTAATAGATGACAATATTTGAAATAAACAATTAGCAAGATATATACCATTTTTTCAAAGAACCAAAATTCACTTGTATCTTCTCTTTTGCTTGATCCATTGTTTTATATATAAAACTCATAGCTGATTTCTCATCTGAATTAACTAATCGAAGAACTTTAATTAGAGGATATGCTACCTTAATACATATAGTGACATCATGCCAAAACATGTTGTCCAAAACACAATTTGGAATTCGTTTCCCTTCTTCTATTCTTGCAAACCTACATGAACTCCACTATCTGGAAGTAAATATAGTTATCAACTGCATTTTATGATCATTCAAACATCTTAGAGTCAAATATGCAGTAACAAACCGAGTGGAATCAAATCTAATCAAATCTCTTCCTTTCATAAAGTGCCTTAGCATACAAATAATGCCTTATTTGTTTGGTGGAAAGTGGTTTCTGCATTCCTATGTTTGTTTGTTATTAGAAAAATTAGTCAACTGAAAACACTTTCAAGTCAAAGAAAAATTTGGCTTGATTTTCAGGAAAGTGTTTTCCTTTTATTTTGGACGGAAAACACTTTCCAGAAGTTGTGAAAATTTAGAAATATCATATTATTTGCTGATTATAACAAATTTGGTCCTCAAACTTTTGATTGCTATATATTTTGTTTTAAATCTTTTTTTTAATTTCACCCATTAGAATTTGATTTAATTTGATTTTTATATTAACTTTGGTCCTTATTTTTATGATTGTTATTTGCTTTTTTCTTATTATTTTTTTAATTGATTTTTTTATCTATCAAATTTGATCTTCATTTTTTTGATTGTTACTTATTTTAATTGAAATAATTTGTGAAATTTTAATTATTATTATTTTTAATTTAATCATCTTTTAATTTTTTTATCAGTTTGATTTGATCTCTATTATTTTGATTGTTATTTATTTTATTTGAGATAATTTATGAAATTAGAATTTTTTTTCAATTTCATTCTCATTCAACTTTTTAATTTGTAAGTTTTTTTTTATTATTTTAATAAACTTGAAAAAAAATATTAATAAGTTATTTTTCAGCTCATTTTCCATGACATAACCAAACACTAGAAAATATTTTCCAATTTATTTTTCATGACACTACCAAACATCAAAAAATAATTCACTTTCCAGGAATCCACTTTCCGGTGAAACTATTTTTCAGCAAATAAACGGGGTCTAAAAATAGTTCTTGAATAAATATATGAGGTGATTCTCCTTCCCTTAGCAATAATTACTTGATAAACCTCTATCTTCTTCTCAAAATCTTCCAATATCAAGTCAATACAATGGGCAATATATGAGGTGATTCTCCTCCCCTTAGCAATAATTACTTGATAAATCTCTAACCTCTTCTCAAAATCTTCCAATATCAAGTCAATACAATGGGCAACAAACTCTTTCTTTTTTCCATCAATAATTGTCATGCTGCCTTATAATTTACTTCATTATCGGTGATTACTTGGACAACATTTTCCTCCTCAATCCTCTCAATAATGACATCTAACATTGCAAATACCATATCAGCAGTCTTGATCATATTAGAAGTATCCACCGATGACAAAACAATTGTCCCTTTGGGAATATTAACCAAAAAGTTACAAATACAACATCTTTTTTATCTGTCCATCCATCAGACATTATTAAACAACATGTTTTTTTTTTTCATTCTAGCTTGTACTCCTCAAGCAAGTTCATTGTTTGATCAACTTCTTACTTCAAATATTTCTCTCTAATATCATGGTAAAATGAAAGCTTGAAACCTGTCTCATGCTCTACAACCAATTCAAGTGCCTTAAGAAATTCAGAGTTTTTTTACATAATTAAATAGAATTGCACTAGTGTAGAAAAACCTTTCAATTTGTCGGCATGCTTCTTTTCTAATATCCCTTTTTTAAAATTGATTTAGAGTTGTTTGTGTACTTGTGATTTTAACAACCTTGTAACCAAGATTACGAAATGCAAATATTCATTTACTGACAGATCAGAATTTAGTACCGATATCTACTCTCTCTCTTTTTCTCTAATGTAGGAGTATATATTTACTTATTCTAAGTTCATTTACGATAAATTTATGACTTTATTTCTCACAATTTTTATTTACAATTTCATAACGTTTTTAAATAATGCAATATCATATAAAAAAATCACTCTCAACTACCTGTTTAAATTACATGAAAACTTAAGAAAGATATTACGAGTCCTACTAAAAAAAAATTACATCTGGCCTCGGATAGCTAGCTTGATTGATTTTTTGTTCCGAGTTTTAAGAAATTGCACTTTAATTTAATAATTTATATATTGTGTAACACTCTATATTCGTGTGAAAAAATCAACAAAAAAAATAGAATTATTTATGGAATTGTTATTTTTTAAAATTAATGACTAAAAAACATCTACTATATTAAAATAATAAAACTAACACTCCTCTCTCTTTATTGAACATAAAACCCTAACCATTGTTTTTAGTCAGACTATCAAACACCTTGTGTTGTGTATGGTCATGATGGAATTGCCTTTAAGGGAAAACACCTATTGAACCATGATTTGAAGAAAACAATAAGACATAGAGGGTATTTGTGAGTAAGGTAACAATTTTTTTTAAAATGTTTTTTACTCGAAAATGCATTAAAATAATATTTTTTTTATTTTTAAAAAATTATTTTTGATATTAGCATATTAAATGATCTAAAAACAACAAAAAATATTAATTTGAAGCAAATAAAAAAAATTAAATTTTTTCAAAAGTATCGGATTTAGAGGTGGTAACATTAACCCTGGGCTGGGTTGAACTTGAAATGGATTGTGAAATAAGTGCGATGCCATAGGTGGGCATTGCTTATTCCTACCTTTGTTACTTGCAAAGGCTCATTAATTCCTTACCTTTCTAAAGAAAAGTTTAACCACAACACATGATCACTGAGTTTTTCGTTTCTCGCCCAAAAATCAAGCCAACTTTTAGTGTTCCATATCTCTTTGTGCAACCAAGTCTGCTGAGCTCATGGCGTGTGAGCTGCAATTACAGTCCCCGACAACCTTCATGATGAAAACAAGCAATACTTGGTAGGGGTGAGCAAATTCGGTTCGCTTCGGTTTTTACCCGAAAAAACAGCCAAATAAAAAAAAAGACCCGAAACAGAACCGGAATCGGCCCAAATTGGCCGGTTCCGGTCCGGTTTTTTATCCAAAAAACCGGACAAATGGATAAAAAACCGGACAAATCTATAGGCTTATTTTAGGCTTATTTTGGGCTTTTTCATAGGCTTTTTAATGGGCTTTGTAATGGGCTTCTAATAGATTTCTATTAAGCTTACAATTAATGTTGATATTGTCTCATTTTCTTTGAAGATTCCAAATATATTTAATTTTTTTACCCCTAAATATTCATTTATATAAAAATTTTAATGTCAATCTTGTGTTCAATATATTTTTTAACTTACTAATATTTTTCTACTTCCAAAAAGTTTAAATAAATAACACACACTCACAATCACACACCAATAAGTTAAAAATCCAAATTACAAACCATTGCCTTCAAAGGGCTTAACAAGAAAATAACAAATAACATTGCATTATCGTAAAACACTCCAAGCCACAAAAAATAAATCTTCATGTGCACATCGTCTAAATAAAAAGCACTTCATGAGCATTGCACTTTGATTCCTGAAATTCATAATCTAGAATTATAACATGATAAATTAAATCAGAAGATATAAAAATAAAAAAAGATATTTATATCATATGTTTTTAATAAATGCATCACAATTTGTGAACTAATTATCATCCATTGCTAAATGCAACTTTCCATCAAATTCTACAAAATAAAATATTAAACATGTTAGAATAAAAATGTGTTAATTAATAAATCATAAAATAAAAGGTGTAAGTAATTAATTAAGGTTTTCGTAGGTTTCAAAATCATTCATCAAGGTTGTATTATCAGTTGGAATTGGACCATGATGCAACCAATTTTGACAACAAATAAGTGCTTGAACTGTTGATGGAGATAGAGAACTTCGAAATTGGTCGAGTATACGACCACCTGTGCTAAAGGCTGATTCGGAAGCCACTGTGGATATAGGAATAGCTAGAACATGTTGTTCAACTTTCAAAAGTATCTTATATTTTGAAGCATTAATCTTCCACCAACCCAAAATATCTAATTTATCATCATTAGGATCCTCACAACCATCAACCAAATACCTCTCAACCTCATTTCTATTTTCCACACTGTTTTCCTCTAGCAAGTGCCTTTTGAACCGAGCTAAAGTGTTAACATCTATCTCCATGTCATCAATAGCATCATTAACATCTTGTTTATTTCTATTATCATCCACTACTTCATCGGCTTTCAAAGAAAACTCATACAAGCTCACCAAATTATCTCTCACTTTTTTTGTTAACAATTGTCTTTGTCATGATCATACAACTAACCAAAACAAAATTTCACATATTTCAACTTAAGACGTGGATCCAAAACATTAGCCACATACAATAAAAAATTCTGATTTGCTCCACAACCTCAATACTTCTCAAACTTACTCATCATGTTCATCGCCATTCCACTCAAAAGATTATCTCTACTTTTACACAATTGCAACAAGTTTGTATGCATGTAAATCAATTCATTGAAGAAAGAATATGATGTAACATGCAATGAGCTAGAAAATTTCAATGTAACTATGTAAAAGATCTTTAAAAACTTCAGCAAAGTTCTAGTATTTTTCCAATCCACCAAACTAGGTGGCCATATGTTTTTTTTATTCCCCTTTGAATCAACCTCCAAAAAGTAACTCACATACCTAGGTTCACTTTGACCTAACCTCACAAACACCTTTTCAAGATTTTTAATAGCTTTTCTAACATAAGATAAGATGAATTCCATCGAGTTGCAACATCCAAACACAATGATTTCTTACACTCTACATGCAACTTTTCTGCACACTTCTTAAATGCAAGTAGCCTAGAGGGTGAAGATCTCACAAACTTAATTACATTTCGAATCTTAACAACCAAAACATTTATCTCTTTCAAACCATTACATACAATGAGGTTTACAATGTGTGCACAACATCTAACATGAAAATATTCATTTAACAATATATTAGTTGGCCAATCTTTCATCACATTCTTTAAATATGAAATAGTAACACTATTAGAGCTTGCATTATCTTTACTGTAATAGTTAAAAGTTTATCAATCCCCCAATCTAATAAACAATTCTCAATAACTTGACCAATTGTCTCACCCATATGATTGGAAACTTGATAAAAATTTAGAATTCTTTTATGCAAATTTCATTCATTATCAATCCAATGAGTCGTTAAGGACATATAGTTAATGTTTTGGATTGATGTCCATGTATCTGTTGTTAAGCATAATCGTTGACCCTTAAGAGCTCTCTTTAATCTTTCCTTCTCTTTAACATAAAGTTTCAAACAATCTCTCATAACAGTGAAACGAGAAGGAACGTCAAATCTAGGCTGCAAGGTCCTAGAAAATAATCTAAGTCCCTTACCCTCCACAAAATTAAAAGGCAACTCATCAATTATAACCATTGTCACTAGTGCTTTTCTGCATTCATCATAATCATAACATATTGCCTTAAGAGTTCCCACACTTTGATCTCCTAATTCACCCCCTACTTTATTAGGTTCTAATACCAAAACTTTTTGCTTCTTATCAACCACAAAATGAAACTTTTTGCATATTTTCAAATGACTCTACATATTACTTGTCCCATTAATAATAGTATGACATGCATAATCCTTTTCACAATAATTACATTCAGCTCTAGGGGTTGTAAGATCACCATCAAGTTTTGTAAAATGATCCCAAATTTGTGACTTTTTGTTATCGTCAACATTTCTTTCCCTAGATGCAGGGACTTGAAGTTGTTTACCTTTACTATCCGTGGTGGATTCTTCAGTAGTTGATGTTGGGTTAGTGTTTGAAGCTGGGGCATTGGTTGATGTTGGGGTAGTGCTAGTGGATGAAGCATTTTTATTTTAAAGGTTTTCCATCTGTAAATTACCAAATGCAAACATGTTCATTATCACTTGCACAATTCTTTTCAGCACTTAATAAACATAAAGATTAAATCATGTTTAAAAATTAAAATGAAACAAATATTACAGAAGTCAAGTAACATGTCAAAACAAGCTAAGAAAATGTGTCAAAACAAGCTTATAAAATCTATCAATTGAGGAAAAATAATTACAGAAGTAACAGAACAATGAATACAAGAATAACATGATTTTAATGAATACAAAATGCCAATCAAGATCATCCAAAACAGAATAATGAATACATTTTACAGAATGACAAAACAAAACTGAATAAAAAAAACCCATCAAAACAAAACTAGTTTACATAATCAAGTCAATCAACACAAGCTTATAAACATGATTTTAATCAAACTACTTGGCGTGACCTTATAAATCAACCAACACAGCAACAAAATCAACAATTTGTCTATTTTTATTAATCACCCAACAAAGCAACAAAATCAACACAGCAATAGGCTACAGCAACATAATCAACAAAACAATAGCAACAGAATCAACACAGCAACAGCAACAGAATCAACAAACGTTTACAGTAGCATCAGCATAATCAACACAACACAGCAACAGAATCAATATAATCATGTACAAGACAACTCTAATCCTAAATTGCAAACAATTATAAGAACGGTAATTTTAATTAAAAATAATCATAATCCTAAACTGGTAAATCCCTTCTATTCAAACAAAGGAAAAAAAATTCATTTTAATCACCCAAATAGCTCTAAATTCTAATTTAAACCTAAACCAAAATTCATCACCCAAAAAAATTGATTAAAAATAACAATAAGCTTAATTGTATGAATTAATTAGAAAAGGGAAAAAAAATTAAAACTCACTGGTTTTGAGAGGCTCGGTCTGATGGAAACACCGAGTCACCGACTGTGTTGATCCAGTGGAGACTGAGGAAGAAACATATAAAAAATAAGCTTAAATGTATTTAAAATAACAATAACCTTAACTGAATTAATTAATTAGAAAGGAGAAAAAAAATTAAAACTCACTGGTTTTGAGAGGTTGAGGAAACGTCTGTCTGATGGAAACACATACTATTTTGGTCCAGTTGAGACTGAGGAAACGTCGATCGTCGATCTGTGTTTATGTTTTCTTAGTCTAAGGAGAGTGGAGAGTGGAGAGTGGAGAGGCGAAGAGGCCAGAGTGGACGGGTTGTTGGAGCTTTGGTACGAGGGCGGCCTTAGTGGAGGCCGGAGAGGGCAGGGGGCAGGACGGCGGGTGGCTCTGAGTAGTGAGAGGAGAGATTGTTTGAAAATCAAAATTGAAATGTTTAGGTTTAGGGTAAGTGCAGCGGAGAGTAAACTGGAGAGAAGAGAGGGGTGCGACGCAGCTCGATAACCTTTTCTATCTATACTAGGGACCGAACTTTTTGAACCGGTCCGGTTAACCCGGTTTTTGCACTACAAAATCAAAAACCAAACCGAACCGGTGTTTTTTCTACATAATCTAATCGGTTTTATTTTTAGGTTCTATTTTTTCAGTTAATTTTTTATCGGTTTACTTGGTTTATCAGTTTTTTTGAACATCCCTAATACTTAGGATGTCGATTCCTTTATGGACTCTGATTCCTATGCTTCAAAAGTAAATGAGGTAGGAAGAGATCCTTCTCTTGAGAAAACACAACATTCTATCTCAATTGAGGCTATAGAAACTTGGATATAGTTCTGGATTCTGGTAACTAGATACCATCACTAGCTAGAGGCCTTAATTCCTTTCTCTTTTCATGATTAAAAAAAAAAATCTAATTTTGTTAAATCAATTGAATATTTTTTTAACATTATTTGATTTGAATTTAACATTTTTTTTTAATTTGCTTTTTTGTTCCAATCTAATTTTGTTAAATCGCTAGCTTGGGTTGTTTAATAAGCATTGATATAATATTGATGTTGACATTCTATATTTCCCAATTTTAAATTGTATTGCCAAGATGAAAGTATACAATTGTTTATTTGTTTTTTTAATTTTAATTTTAATTTTGATTTGGTTTTGACTTAATTGTGTTAGAAAATTTATTTATAAACATGATCAAATGATATATTTGATATCAAATTAAAAGTAAAGTTTACTCATTTTTAGGGTTAGAATTTCATTTAAAACTATTCCATGACAAAATACTTTAACATGGAGCATTAATATGAGTAAATTATAAGTGAATAAAAAATTAATTTCAAAGAATGTTTAGTTGATATGTTTTGTGAAACTCAAAACTCTTTATCCAACATTCAAAGAATACAATAATTTCTCATATATTATATAGTAGAAAGTTGAGAACTTAAAAATATGCTTGTATGGCATAAAAAATTTTAGAGAAGAAAGGTCCTAAATGAAACGGACTTTAGATTTAGAGAGCTTTGGAAACGCGGGGCACCTGTGTTTCCAAAAAAAATCAATTTTGTTTTGCTAAAAATTAATTTTTATTTTATTTTTTGGATTGTTTTGATGCGCTGATCTCAAAAATAATTTTTTTAAAATAAAAAAAATCATTTTGATGCATTTCAACATGAAAAACACTTTAAAAAACAACCACAATCACACTCCTAAACAAGCCCTTAAAGTTATATGTAGGCGTTCTCTCACTTGGTTGGGCATGGCTCAGACCTTGGATCTCGAGGCTTGAGTTTTGAGTCTTGGGCTCAGGTTTGAGATTGCTATAAAATAATTTATAGGTCAATGAAGATTATTATTTGTCAATCCCATGAATAAACAATTTGAATAGTCTTTTTCTTTAACTGGAATATTTTTTATTTAAGTAAAAAATAGTAGTTTTTAAAACAAAAAACTGTCATGTTAATTTTATTTCGTTACTGGTAATTAAGGATGATAAGTAGCATGAACTAATTATGATAATTAATTTTACATCATGTTTTGTTATAAGATTCACTATAAAAAAGGGTTAAAGAAAAAATGTTTTAGATTATTAAACTCTTCTTCACCTCAGTTTTTTACATAGATTCACTTATATAAAACATTAAGAGTTGAAAAACTATGTGAGATAAGGTAAGGGTACATGTATTCATGAGTAATAAGTATCTGAATTGTTAAAAGAATATTGA
>Ga0325414_1000955_pt1 | contig 26393 bp, 7 predicted proteins | sample PopdelMetagenome_8_FD_206183 | JGI IMG/M metagenome (GOLD analysis project Ga0325414, IMG submission 206183) | Populus deltoides microbial communities from Bellville, Georgia, United States - Leaf-PdKOR-R3 | ecosystem: Host-associated > Plants > Phyllosphere > Phylloplane/Leaf | place: USA... | reverse complement strand
ATGTTTTATTATCCAGGAGTTTAAATTCGTAGATGTAATCAGAGTATGAATCACTCTATGAATATAAATATTTATTTTCTAAGTTATTGAGTTTACTTTGTATTTAAGTTGTTTTAATTATTTAATTATTTTTTCAGTTAAACTACTGGTTGTATGAAGTGAATTTAATCATATTGATACTCGTATAATTCTATAATATAAATTTAGAATTACTTGAGCAAATTTAATATTAAATTCAAAGTTCAAATTATTTAATTTAAAACTTTAATTTTAAATTGTAAAATTCTCTTAAACAAACATAAAAATACCTACATTAAACACCGACCGAGGTCTCCAGAATTTACCCCAATGCTTTGGGGTTTGCTGTTTTAGCGTGGAATTCATGATCATATCATATGGTATAACAGTCGAGGTAAAAAGCATAAAAAGGTGGCTTGCTTTTTGACGCTTCGAAACTCGAAAGGGCTTCGGAGATTGTGTTCGATTTTTTTATTTTTTGAAATCTCTTGCTTCAAATGGTGCGATCAAATTATGGTCTGACACGGTAGTTCTGCTTTAATCACTGCCATCAGGAAGCTGGCAAAAGAGCTCTGCTTCCAATTCATGTCATAATGGACTCAAGACCCTTTGAGACTTTTCTTCTGAGTTTAGCAAACCGTAACCTGCTTGCTTCATTGTTACTGGCCATGGAATCTTTTTCTTATCTTCCTCATGTGATAAAGTGTAATATTCATGCAACAAAATCATGAGATTTCAAGACTCGCGAAACACCAAAGTTGCTGAAAGCATGAAAAATGCGGCATATTTCGTAAATGGTAGAAAGTGACCCTTCTCATATATAGAATGTTTCAGGGCAATACTTATGTCCCCATATACAGTCCATGTATGCAGCGATGGATCATGATCTACTATATAAGATTTTGACCTTGAAGATTGATGGCCCTATTGGCGTGGGTCACAATTATTTCGCCTAGCTTCTCATGCAAAGCACTATAGTCTAGGACACCATGGATATCAGTTAGAATTGCAGTCCAGAGAGCAATGATTTACTGACTTGAAACTTGCACTTTTAACGAAAAAGAAAAAGCAACTAGGGAATGGCCCTTATTAATCTTAGAATCATGTGCTCTTATGAAAGAAAGTAATCTGGTTCTCTTTACATCTTTCGTGTGAATTGTCTTTTCAAGCTTTTCAATTTTTTGATTTGAAAACACCGTTATAGTGTTTTTGTTTATGGATAAATATACGAGGGAACCCATGACAGGTCTTTCAAATATAGGTGTCACAACCATTGGTTATGATCTGGTCGTAAAGTGGTCTATCCAGGAACCATTGTTCGATTCTCACTAATTTCGGATTATGAGCCTTTAAATCTCTTCTGATACTTGGTTTGGTTAAATTAGTGGAGTGTAAAAAATTGAATATCATTAAAGACATGATTAATCGAGGACTAATGCATTTTGTTTTTGATATTGCAAGTGGAGGAATAATTGTAGTGACAGTCCACAAATATCCCACACACTCTCTCTCTCTCTCTCAATAAAAAAAGAAAGAAAGAAAGAAGACTATATTACTGTGTACAAATCGTAATTTTGAGGCAACAATTTGCACTGTAATTAAAAGCAAATGACTTGGATTCTACTTTTGTGTTGGGTTTTTCTTAGATAAAATTCTAGTTTATGTAAGAATTAAAAAGAATTCTAACAAAATTTTTATTGAACTAGTTAATTAGAATACCTTTTAGATGATTATCGTCGGAGGTTTTAATCTATCTATCTATAAATATAAAAGCCAATGTATTTAGAATTTTAAGAGTTCTGAGTTAATCAATAAAATCTTTGGAGCTTCAAATACTTGTTTGTTTAGTTTCTAACATTTAGTATCCAAGTTTAGATTGATTAAGAGATCAATGAAGCAAGATAAACTCTTGGTAGCAGCAGGAAAAGAGTTCTTTTCCAACAATAAAATCTCAGCAAACAAGGCAACAAGTTAGCTTCCAATAACAACAGAAAAGAACCCCAAATAGTTTTTTGGCAATAATTTCAAAATCATTAAAAATAAATAAATTAAATCATGGCTCCGATAACTTTGTTCAACATGACATTCCATATTTTGATGGATATTATGGTAATTAGAGCATGTTAGTGGATAATGTTTTAAGGTCTAAGGAGTATTGAAAAATTGTTTCTCAAAAAATAATTGAACTACCATTTGAATCAACAATAAATGCTGTGCAAAAAAAAAAAAAAAGAAAAAACCAAAGATAAAAGGACAAAAATTGAAAGATTTCGAGGTAAAAAATTATTTTTTCCAATCAATTGACCAATCAATCTCGGAAAGCATTTTAGAAAAGAATACTATCAAAGAACTATCTCAACCCAAAAGCTTAAGCTTTTAGATGAGGTTTCAAAATATGATTTATATTATTCTCTAACACATCTCCTTAAGTGAAAGCTTTTTGGGCTTAAAACTTGCATAGATCCACATTAACTTACTTGATTTTTATCAAATAAATGGTGATGGTGAGATTCAAACTCGTGACCACTCGATCATCAAGACTTTGATATCACGCCAAAGAACCATCTAAACACAAAAATTTAAGCTTTTAGGTGAGGTTTCAAAATATGATTTATATTATTCTCTAATAAATACCTCTAAGGATATTTGGAATCAATGAAAAACAAGAACCAGGGAATAGCTAGAGCAAAAAAGCAGCAACTTCATACACTTTGAACAAAATTTGAATTTCTTAGGATGAATATGGGAGAGTCGGTCACATTCTATTCTTCACAAACAATGGTAACCATTAACAAGATGCAAATCCATGGCTATAAAACAAGGATATCACCATCATTGAAAAAACTCTTCAATTGTTGACACCAAAGTTCAATTGCATTGAATGTTCAATAAAGGAATCTAAGGATATTGATGAATTCTCTAATGATGAATTGCAAAGTTCCTTACTAACTCACGAGTAAAAGTTGAATTAACAAGAGAAGAAAGAGCAAGCTTTATGAGTTTCGTGTAATAATCATTTTTCTACCTCATAAAGAGGTGGTCAAGAAAGAGGAGGGAGCATAGAAAATAATAATAATAATAATAATAATAATAATAATAATAGATTTTATAAAAAAAACTTATAGATAATGAGTCTTCTAATTCTCAAAGAAGAGGAAAATGATATGAAAACAATCATTCAACTTTTTACAAGTTAAAGCTAATGGACAAATCAAAAGTTGAATGCTTCAGCTATCACATGTATGGACATTATAAGTTTAATTATCAAACTAATTTGAATAAGAGTAGTGGTAGAAAATATATTTTTATAAAAAAAAAAAGATGAAATGTCATTATTGATGGCTTGTCATATGAATGAGAGAAATCACCAAAATTTATGGTATTTAGACACTAGTAGTAGCTATCATATAAGTTGAGATAAGTTAGTCTTTCTTTGACTTAGATGAATCTTATCAAGATTTTATGAAGTTTGGTAATGAATCTAAAGTTTTTGTTGTGGAAAAAGGAATGGTAGCACTCAAAACCAAGAAGAATATTGTCAATACTATATTCGATGTTTTCTTTATTCTAGAATTAAAAACAAATTTAATTAGCATTGATCAACTTCAAGGAAAAGGAAAAGGATTTATGTAATAAATGAAGTATGTAGAATTGAAGTTGACAATTTGAGCTTAATTGCTAAAGTTAACATGATCATGAATTAATTGTTTCCTTTATGTCTTCAAAATATTACTCAGTCATGTTTTTCTATGAGATTAAAGAAAGAAACATGATTATGGCTTTTTCATTATGAACATCTTAATTTTGGTGGATTAAAAATTCTACATCAAAAAAATATGGTGATGGGACTTCCTCGAATTATAACTCCTTAAGTTTGTAAAGAATATGTTGTTAGCAAATAATACAGAAATCAATTTCCATGAGGAAAATCATGGAGAGCGAGAAGTCATTGGAGCTTATTTGTTCTGATATTTATAGGCTAATAATTCTATTTTTTAATGAAGGTAAAATATACACAATCACCTTTATTGATGATTATCAGAAAATCCGAGTTCATTTTTTGCAAGAAAATTCAAAGCTTTTAAAGCCTATAAGAGGTATAAAACACTTATTGAGAATGAAGCTAACCAACCAATAAAAATTCTTTGAACGCATTGTAGTAGGGAGTATAACTTTTATGAATTTCTAGTCTTTGTGACACCTATGGAACAAAAAGGAAACTTGCTACAACTTATATGCCTAAACAAAATAGAGTTTACAAAAGAAAGAATTGTACTATTAGGGATATCGTGAAAAATCTTTTGACAAGGAGTGACCTATTAAAGAATTTTTAGCTTGAAATAGTAAATTGGAGCATTCATATTTTGAATAGAATCCCTACATTTTTTGTTCAAGATAAGACATCAGATGAAGCTTAGAGTGGATAAAGATCGACAATTAATCATCTTATAATTTTTAGATGCATTGTTTATGCCCACATTTTGAAGCAAAAGAGGAAAAAACTTGATCACATGGGAGAAAAATTCATTTCTATTGGTATTAGTATATAATTATTCAAAAACTTATAAACTATATAATTCTTATGCACCAAGAAAATTATTATCAGTCGTTATGTTATTTTTAATGAAGCTTAATTTTGGACATGGAGTAATGATGGTGTTAGACATAATATTTTTATGGATTTAAATGGTAAGAATAATGAAAGAAGGGGAAATCCTATAAAGAAAGCTTCACAACTAGTAGATGATCATAGTACACCTAATTGTAATAGCTCGGCCCAACCTGTCATATATTGTCCGCTTTGGGCTTTACCGCCCTTACGGTTTTGTTTTTGGTGACGCGAGCCCATTTTTGAGCTTGACGCCCTAAAAAGAGTATGACAAGTTGGTAACCAACACTCTTAATAAGGCCAACTACTACTCCCTCACCCGCCGATGTGGAACATTACAATCCACCCCCTTTAAGGAGCCTGACGACCTCGTCGGCACAACCAAACAGACAATGAGGTCAGCTTTGATACCAAATATAACAGCCCGGCCCAACATACCATATATTGTCCGCTTTGGGCCTTACCGCCCTCACGGTTTTGTTCCAGGTGACGCGAGTCCACTTTTGAGCTTGACACCCCAAAACGTGTATGACAAGTTAGCAACCAACAGTCTTAATAATGCCAGCTACCACTCCTTCACCTGCCGATGTTGGATATTACATAATAGTCAAAGATCACAATGTATTAGATAAGGCCTCTATGGATGAGTGATTATGAGATAACTAAAATTGATCAATCTGATAATCCTTTTACTTATTTTGCTATATTATTAGATTATGATCCTATGACTTTTAAAGATGTTGTTAAAGGAAAAATGGTAAAAATGCTATGGATGATGAAATTGATGCCATTGAGAAAAACAACATATGGGAGATAACAAAGTTTCTAGAAGGAAAAAGGACCATTGGTTTAAATGGGTGTATAAGCAAAAATTAAAGGATAATGGTGAAATTGATAAATATAAAGCTCGATCGGTAGCTAAAGATTACAAGTAAGATTAAAATGTCAATTATAAAGAAGTTTTTACTTCGGTTGCAAGGCATGATATAATAAGATTAATTATTGCTTTGACAACTCAAAATTCATGGTTTATCTTCTAGTTAGATGTAAAGTCAACTTTTCTATATAAAGACTTTTAACAACAGGTATTTGTTGATTAACCTCCTGGTTATGTAAAATTTGATAACGAGTATAAGATATATAAGTTGAAATACTTTTTATAGGCTAAAGCAAGCTCTAATAACTTGGTATAGTCGTACAAATGCTTATTTTCTGAATGAAGGATTTAAAAGATGTCCACATGAGTATATACTTTTTTGTCAAAATTAAAGAAGAAGGAGAGATGCTTTTTGTATGCTTATATGTAGATGATTTGATCTATATTGGTAATGATAAGACCATGTTTGAGAAATTTAAAAGGTCCATGATGACTGAGTTTAATATGTATGATCTTGGAAAGTTACATTACTTTCTTGACTTTGAAGTGATTCAATCAAATGTCCGAATACTTATTTCTCAAAAGAATTATGTTCAAGAAATTGTAGAGAAGTTTAGAATGAAGAATTGCAATTTAGTGAGTACACCAACTGAGTTTGATTTAGAACTAAATAAGGATCATAAAGGAAATAAGGTTGATGACACATTTTACAAGTAAATTATAAGGAGTTTGATCTATTTGACATCAATAAGGCTAGATACATAGAAAATCCAACAGAATTTCATCTTCTAACTGTTAAAAGGATACTTTAATACTTATACTATAGAGAATGGATTGTTCTAAACAAAAAGAGAAAAAAATAGATTTGATTGACTTTACTAATAACAATTATGTAGGATATCAAGATGATAGAAAACACTTTAAGGTATGCTTTTAAGCTTGGTTCAAGACCTATTTCATGGTCTTTAAATAAGCAATCAATTATCATTTTATCAACCAAGAAAGTTGAATTTGTGGCTACAACTTCATGTGCATGTCAAGTGATATGGTTGAAGAAATTTCATGAATAACTTAATTTCAAGAGACAAGGGTCCATTGTATTTTTTTGTGACAAGAACTCAATAATTAAACTCTCTAAAAATCAAGTTCTATATAGTAAAACAAGCATATTGATGCGGAATTTTATTTTTTAAGAGTTCTCACAAAGGATGAGACCATTGAAATCATCAATTGCAAAAATAAAGATTAAGTTGCTGATATATTTATCTAGTCTCTCAAATTGAAATTATTTGTGAAGCTCAGGAGGAGATTACTTGGTGTTTATATTCAAAGAGACCTTATTTAGAAGAGAGTTTCTTATTGTTAAATTAAGTGTTAAAAACATGAGTTTAAGAGAAGGATTGTTAGATAAAGTTCTAAAGTATGTAGAAATCATTAATAAAAAAAGACTTATGTTAGACTAGTTAATTAAAATTATTGTTTAACTAGTTAGTTAAAATCTTTATTAAATTATGGCGAGAGGTTTTAATCCCCCTAATATATATATATATATATATATATATATATATATATATATATATATATATATATATGCCAACGCATAATCTTAGAAAATCCAAATACTTAGCGTGTTTAATTTCCAACAAGTGCAAAGCATTTCCCTTCTAACACACAAATTTTAATGCGCTTTGCCAACATTGAGATCATCATAATATAATTGGCAGTGCGAAGCTAATCAAAGGGGCTAGTACCTGGTTTGTACTCACAATCACCAAAAAAGAGTAGTCCTTTGGATACGTAAGACGAAAACAAAAACTACACTTGCCCACGTATAGTACACACCATATATTGCTATATATTGCAATGAAAATAACGACAATCACTATCAATTTTTTCACCCTTCAACAAGAAACTAGCAAAACCCCATTATAGTAAGTAATAAATTAACATAGCTGAATCATATATATATATATATATATATATATATATATATATATATATGTCCATGAATTTCTTTGTGCAACGATAAAAATGTTGCCGTTTTCTTATCGAACTTTATATGTTTTTTTTTGCTTTTTTGATTTGGTGAATTTAGGAACTCTCCGATGCTCAAGTAAATATCTTTTTGAGAGAAAAAACTAAGATATTTTAGAGTCTCTAAAAATAAATATGCAGTAGAGAATGAAGATTAATAACCTAGTGTTTAAAGGATTTATTGTATATTTATAACTCATGAGTCTTGTCGCGTTAAGGTGAGAAGGGGCTAAAGTGTAATATCTTCCTCGTATTTTTTGTGAAGAAAAATATCTCTAACTTTATCAGAAGAAAAACAACGTTTGGCGATAAATACTCAAGGATGCTAGGTCTGGTAACCTTTCTAGACCCATATATGATTGAGCTCAGTGTTTGGCTGAGCACAGGGATGCTGAGTTTGGTACCCTTGCTAGACTTATGTATGATTGGGCTCGTCACTTGGTTAAGTCTAATGATGCCAGGTCTGGTAGCCTTTCCAAACCCATGTATGATTGGGCTCAGCGTTTGGCCGAGCCTAAAACACTGGGTTTGGTAGCTTTTCCATACCCCTGCATATTTGGACTCAATGCTTAGTTATGCCCAAGGTCTGTTATGACCATCCATCCCTTGATTCTTCTCAACGAGGATCCAGGTAAAAAATATATAAGAAAAATACTGATCCATCAATTTACATACTACAATCATTTTTACATGTCACTTAATTATGTATTTACATTTGCAACTTACAACAATTATTGTTCCCCAAATTGATTGTTTCATAAACAAATTGATTGTTTCATCAATAGATTGAAATTAACAAAACACTAAAGGGTGTGATTAAATTACTCTAGTTACATCCATAAAATACTATTTGTTTTTTGTGTTTTTTTTCTTTTTTGTTTAGTTTTTTTTTCATCCTTCATTGTTAAGTTGTTTTAGGAATTATGCTTCATAATTGTTTTTAATTTTCTTTCTATTGGGTTATATATTAGTCTTATATATTTAGTTTTTTTTTTCAATTTCAACCTTCAACAATAGATTGGTTGGAAGTGGGGCTTCATAATTTTTTTTATTTGCTTTTTATGAATTTATCTCGATATCACTAACAAAATGCTAAAAGGTGTGGCTAAATGATTGTAGCCAATATGGCTAAATCATTGTAATCACACACATAAAACATTATTAATTAGAATTGTGTTTTGTGTTTTTTTTTTCAATTCATTATTAAACAACTCAATCCTCTTCTTTTTTATTTAGTTTTATCTTTCATTTCATCTTTCAATATTAAGTTGTTTTGGGAATTGTGCTTCATTTTTTTTCTATGGGGTTATATATTGGTATAATGAATTTTTTTCTCGATTTTAACCTTTAACATTATGAGCCTGTTTGGGAGTGCTTTTCAAAAGTGCTTCCGAAAAAATTTGAATTTTTTTTTGCTTTGAAGTAATATGTTTTTGATGTTTTTAAATCATTTTGATGCGCTGATCTTAAAAATAATTTTTAAAAAATAAAAAAAATATTATTGGCACACTTTTCTGAGTGAAAAGTACTTTGAAAAGCAACCACAACCACACTCCCAAACACCCTCTAAATCTGCTAAAAATAAGGCTTCATAAATTGTTTTTGATTTGCTTTATTGTGAATTTATTTAATCTCGCGACTTGGGTCGTGGGTTTAACTAGTTAACCTAGGTTGACTCGAGTCATTTTCTTAGGTTGTTTTTTCTAATTGATTTTTTTAAAATTCATCATTCAATATTGAGCTGGTTGGAAATTGAGCTTCCTAACTTTTTTTTTTATTTTTTTTCTATAAGGTTCTCTCGATCTCATATCCTAGATTGCGGGCTTAAAAGGTTAACTCGAAGTCATTTTTTATTGGGCCACTTTTTTCTAATTGATTTCTTTTCTGATTTTACCTCTCAACATTGAGTTGGTTAGGAATTGAGTTTCGTAGTTTTTTTTTCTTTCTTTCTATAGTGTTATCTCAATCTCATGACCCAGATCGCGAGTTTGGTAAGTGCACCCAAGTTGACTTTCTTAATTTTTTTCTTTTTTTAATCGAATATATTTTTTTAATTATAGAAAACATTAAAAGGTGTGGCAAAAACTCTACAGACTTTTGCAATGTAGACCAAAACACATTTTATTATGGATGCACTTTGCTAAATTTTCTCTTTTATTTCTTTTTTTGGTCATCAAACTTTTTTTTAGGGCGATTTCATCCTTTTACGGCCAAATTAAAGGTTAATTGCTTCATATTTGATGAGGTAGGGTACGATTGAAAAAAAGAAGACCAGAGTGAAAAAAGCAGAGAAAATAGATGGTAGTTTCAAAATTAGGTCAAAAAGTTTAATTTGGTCATCCTACTTTTCAAATCATAAACTTTCAATCACTTGATATTTTTAAAATTCAATTTTAGTTAAAAATTTCATTTTCTTTATTTTTTAGTTCTTGGTTTGAGAGATGATAGAGAAAGTAGCCAGATTCCAATGATAGCGAGAAAAGACTTAGTTGAAACTGATTTCGACCAAAAAAAAGGTTTATTTTGGTGTGAATTGGTTACATTTGATGGATGGAGTTTGCATCGGTGTTCTTCACCCCTAACCTTGCCTAAGATAGTACATATGAGCTATATAATGTTTTTGGTTTTAGATTGATTTTGAGTTTTTAAATGGATTTTTGAGTTGTTTAAGGCCATAGACGAGTTTATTAAGGTTAACGATGACATGAAAAATGAATTTTAGAAAAATAAAACAACCTAAATATCATTGAAAACTAGCCAACAGAGTTGTATGCATTATTATATTTTAAATTAAAGGCGGACAATATATCGTCCACCCTCTAATATTGTGAAAAAAAAGGTTTGGTTCACAGGCAAGGCCTTTTTAATGGGCTTAACGTGTCGATAGGCCCACATACTTGACCTTTTTGTTTTCTTTTCATTTCATTTTTTATTTAAACCTCTTAAACTTAAAAAAAATGCATTATTTTTTTAATGTTTTTTGTTGTGTGACTTGAAAAAAATAACTTTTTTTTTAAACTAATATTTTAAAAAATTAGTGCTACTTTTTATTTCAATCCAACGCGCCACCCTTGTTTAATTTTTTTAAAAAACATTTGTTGTATGATTTAAAAACATTCATATACAACTGGTTGATGCATAATTAAATAAAAATAATTTATGAAATAAATAATTTTTTAATATAATGGAGAGCATCATCTGAATCGCAAGTTTAACAGATTAACCTAGGTTAACACAAGTCTTCTTTTTTTTTTTTTTATCTTTTTCTAAACTTAATATTTTTATTTCTAATCTCGTCTTTTAATATTAAGTTGATTAAGAATTTAACATCATAATTTATTTCGGTTTGGTTTTTATGAGGTTATGATAGTCTGATAACCTAGATCGTAGATTTAACTGATTAACTCGTGTTTACCCAAGTTGACATAATATGATTTCATCTCAATACTTTTATAAAAACAAATCCTCTAGTATGTGTCATATGTGTCAGATTATGAATTCATAACTTATTTTTTTTCTAAAAAATAATTAACAATTACTTGACATTTTTTGTTATATTCAAATTTTTTTTTCCCATCATGCTTTATTTTGAGTGTTTTTTTAATGATTATTGGATTCAATAAGAAATTGATTTCAAGAAACATTATTATTCAACATAACTGGGTCCATTGCCCTTGTTGCGAGATCATATATCTTGACACATATCTATCTCTTAATTTTTTAATTTAGTATTTAATTATTGTTCATGACTTTTTTTTATATTGATTATCATATATAATTCTTGATTTATTTAATTAAAAGCATGAATAAGATTTTTTATTTGTGATTATAAGTTTTTCTTTGTGTAAAAAAAGTCATTGCAAACGATTGCATATTAATTTTTTTTAATTGAGAAAACAATTATCCAACACACGGTAGAGCATGAGTCAAATAGCTAGTTCACAAAAAACTAAAGGAAAACGGATTTTTACTATATCCCTTCTTCATTCAGATTGAATGAGAATTAGACTTCATGATTTGTTTCGGTTTGTTTTCTATAAGATTATCCCCAATTTATTTGAATTGAGTTGTTTTTGTATGTTCTTTTTTAATCAATTTTTTTTATTTCATATTTCAAGACTAGGTTAATCGAGATTTAAGTTTCATAATTTGTTTCAATTTGCTTTCTATCACGTTATCTCGGTCTCACGACCAAGGTCATGGGTTTAGCAAGTTAACCCGAGTTGACTTGCTTTATTTTTTGGGTCTTTTTTGAATTGATTTTTTTTTTCAGTTTCATCCTTCAACATTGAGTTTATTGAAAATCAAGCTTCATAATTTGTTTTGATTTACCTTTTATTAGGCTACCATGATCTCATGACTGGGTATACAGATTGGAACGTTAACCCGAGTTGACTCAAATCAATCCAATATGTTGTTGTTTCAATGTTTATTTAAAAAAATCTCATATTAAATATTTATTTTGACTTGTAATATGTTCTTACTAGTCATACAAGTTGCCTTTAGACCCGCAAAGATGACTAAGTTACATCGGATCAATTCCACACAATTTAATTTTTTTTTTACTAGAAAAATATTAGCAATACCTAGATATTTTTTTTTCATTAAAAGTTTTTTCTCCAACCCATTAAACTCTATTTATTACAATAGTGTTTATGTTTTTTTTTTTTGCTTTTTTAGTTTAGTTTTTTCTTTTGAATTTCGCTCTTCAACAACTAAATCTTATTTTTTTTATTTAGTTTTTTATATTTCATTCTTTAAATAGATTATTTTAGGAATCATCCTTCATTTTTGTTTTTTCAATTTTCATTTTGATGGATTATATGTTGGTCTCATATATTTAGATTTTTTTTTCTTCTTGATTTCAATTTTCAACATTAAATATGTTGAAATTGGGTATTCATAATTATTTTTAATTTATTTTTTATATATTTATCTTGATCTCATGAACCAAGTCGTTGATATAATAGATTAATTCAGGTTGGCTCAAGTCGTTTTTTTGGGTCATTTTTTCTAATTGATTTTTTTTATTTTATCCTTCAATATCTAGTTGGTTGGAAATTGAGTTTCGTATTTTCTTTTCTTTCTATGGGTTATTCTAATTTCATGAATCGAGTTTTGGTTTTGGGAGGTTGATTCAAGATGACCTTGTTCATTTTTTGGTCCTTTTTAATTTAATATGTTTAATTGGGATTTATAATTTTTTTATTTGTTTTCTATGATGTTGTTTCAATCTCATCACCTAGATCGTAGGTTTGACATGTTGACCTGGGTTGACTTGATACAATTTTTGGGTCCATTTCTAAATTGAATATTGTTTTTTTAATTTCACCATCCAACAGCTCAATCTTTTTCTTTTTTATTTAGTTTTTTTTTATTTTTATCCTTCAATATTAGATTTGTTTAGGAATTGAGATTCGTAATTTTTTTTAATTTACTTTTTATGAAGTTATCTTGGTTTCATGAATTTAATTTTTTTTCTTGAGTTCAAGCTTCGATATTGGATTTGTTGGAAATGGAGTTTTATAATTTTTTTATTCTCTTTTTATAAAGATATCTTAGTCTCATGATCTAAGTAGCGGGTTTAATAGGTTAGCTCATGTTGACTTGAGTTATTTTTTTCTTTTTTTTAATTGATTTTCTTTTTTATTTCATCCTTTAACATTAAGTTGGTTGAGATTGACCTTCATAATTTATTTTTTATTTACTTTATATGGTTATCCTAAGCGGATTTGGTAGGTTAACCCGAGTTTTTTTTGTGCTTTTTTAATTTCGTTTTTCAATTTAGTCCTTCAACATTGGGTTGATTAGAAATTGGCTTTCATAATTATTTTGATTTACCTTTTATAGTGTTATCATAGTCTCATGACCCAGGTAGCAAGTTTAACAGGTTAGCCCAAATTGACTTGAGTTATTATTATTTTTTTTTAATTGATTTTTCTTACTTCATCTACAACATTAAGTTGGTTGGAATTGGATTTTGTAATTTTTTTCAATTCTTTTCTGTAGGGTTAACTTGAGCGGGTTTGATATGCTAACCCATATTTATTTGTGCTATTTTTAATTTAATGTTTTTTTTAATTTCATCTTTTAACATTGAATTAATTAGAAATTAGCATTCATAATTATTTTGACTTACTGTTTATACAGTTGTCATAGTCTAGATTTTATAAATTAACATAGGGAGATTTAATATGTCATCGTCTCAATATTTAAAAAATATTGTCTAATATGTAATCGTATTAATATTTTTAAAAAATATCATTCAATATGCATGATATTTTAAATTTATAATTAAAATATTGTTAGAAAAAACATTACCAACACTGAGAAAAATAATTTATATTAAAACAATTAATTTAATTAGCATCGCAACACTAATCAATTTAATTTATTTGAACCAAAAATATTACTTGACTTGGTTAGCGTAGACAAATTAAACCACTGGCAATACACGATTGAGTACTTATAATATCTAGTAATTAGTATTAATACTGAGATTTAATTACTATACCAATTAATTAATTACACGGTTTGGTCTCTACACGAGCCCTATCGTATAATAATTTATCTCTGTTGTTTATGAGCTAATATGTAATTATTCACTGACTCGCTGGTGACTACGTGCTTACTTTACATGGGAAATATATATAATAATATTGGTTATTTTTTAATATTCTTTTCATCTATAAATATATTAAAATAATAATTTTTTATTATTTTTTAAAAATTATTTTTAATATTATTACATTAAAATCATTTAAAAACACTAATAAAAAAAATACAAAATAAATAAACTAATGTAGCTGGGCTGAAACTTATTTGTCTAGATGTTAGGATATTAAAAGCGTGTTTCGCAGTGTGGTTACGGGTATTTTTTAAATAATTTTTTATTTCTAAATATATGTTAATGATTTTTTTATTTTTTAAAAAATTATTTTTAACATCAGCACATCAAAATAATTTAAAACATATAAATTATATTAAATTTTAACAAAAAAAAATTTAATTTTTTTTTGAAAAAACCACTACAGCCGCGTTGCAAAACGTGTTCTAAATCTAAAAAAACCTTTTGAAAAAGCTGAATAGAAATCTTGCTTTATATAATACTCGAGAGACGTACAAGGCACATAGAATCTAAAGCAATATAGGTGGACTCAGCTTCTAGACCTTGGTGGCATGAACTGGTGATATATAGTACCTTCAAACATCTTTCACGTAGCTTTTTAAGATATGATTAGCATACGAAAATTCTTGTTAATTGTAGCTTTAGATCTTATAATCATGTTTTCTCTCTAGGTTTGTGCAGCTAGCTAGCTAGCATACTACAGCACGATAAAAAAAATAATATATAGATTAAAAACGAAAATAAAGTGTGCGAGCAACTTGTTGAATGGCTACAGTGGCCTACAAAGAAGGCCTTATAAAGGAATATTTCCAAAACGGGTAAATTAAAGAAGTAGAGAAAAATCATGATAGATCGCTGCTTTGCCAAATTTATTAAAATTTCATTGCCATTGATGCCATAAAAGAAGAACCAACCAAATGGGAGTGACTTGGTAATGGTCACAAATCACATGGTGATGCCAAGAGAATGAGTTTGTCGGCTCGCTTTTTAGGGCTTAGATTGGAAGGCTGGGTGATGTGTTACGCTTTGTGTTGATACACAAACATTTTGATCATGGTCTATCATGTAGCTCGGAGAGGATATACATTAATCTATAGTTGAAAACAAGACAAGATGGATCAAAAAGTGTAGACAACTCAAGATTAACAAAAGATAAAAATCACTTTGCTTTTTAGGGTATTATGATTCCAAACAATTCTCCATCGTTAACCAGTCTCACATCCCTTTTCATTGTTGTTTCCTCTTGCCTAACTAATGAAGAAAACAAAGAAAAAGAAGAAAGAAAAACGTAATGCTGCTCACCATCATAGTTATTTAGACTATGTTGAGTTACTTGTCCAATCCTAGATGCATATCAGTTTTGCTTATGCTTAGGTTAAAACTTTCAGCCCATCGTTTCTTGTCGCCGGTTAGGCTAGCCGGTGGGTCCTGGCAAGGCGAACACTCGCTTGACAACAAGTACATGAAGAAAAAGATCTCTCTCTTTTGGATTATGATTGCAGCCATATGGGAGGAGGGGGCCATATTTTTTTAGTTTACTTTTTTATTCTTTTTTTGAGCTTCATTACCATCGATTGAACATCATCCCACATTGAGCCTCCCTTTCTTACCCCATTTGATTTGTCTTTGAAAAAACATGGTGTGACAAATTAATAAAGATATAGGAGATTAATTTTGAAGATAGAGAGGGAAGGCAGGGGGGATGCTTGAGACCAAGTAAGGTGGGGAACATATTCATATGGAAGTTGAAAAATTAATTATATATTTATATATGCATAGGCAAGTAGGTTCATAACTGTGTTCCTCACCTAAATAGGATTAGAGATTATCATATATTCCAATACAGTCTTGGGAGGCGCCGTGGACCATTCATGTTTAGAATTCAATGCCTGCTCTCTCTAGTTAGTGCAAGGAACGTGGAGATCGATACAAGCATTTTTTCTGCTATTTATTTGTATATTTTTCTTTTGGCTTATGTCTGTGTTCATGAGGTGGTGTTGGTAGATAGGAGCTTGGGAGATCATTGGTCCCATGAGCAAATGCATCTAAGAAGGGAGGTGGTGTGTCTTGTCCCTCTGAAATTGCCCCCCATGAAGAATGGAAAGGAGAGTGCTAATTATGTCTTGTTTTAGAAATTTTTGGCCCCCCCTCCTCTTCTCTTTCTCGTGGAAGAGAGGTGGAAGAACATAAACACAGCTTTGAATATGCCCCCCCCACATCATATCACCTCCTCAACTGGTTTATGGAAGACGGGCAGGCTTGGGTAAGAGGTATCTGGACAAGACCAAGTGCAATATTGAAATACCAAGATGACATGACAAGTAACATCTTGCCTTCTTCAAAGATGCATTCAAAGTTCAATTTAAAACCCTGCACTGAATCGTCCTCAATCCATGCCGAGCAGTTTTGGCTCCGAACTCTGTTCAAATACAATTATAGGTTGGGGCTGACTGGATAGTTATCATCTATATATTATTGTAAACCAAATGAGTCTAGGGTTCAAGACAGGCCCAATGGGGGGTGTGTGTGTGCGGGCCTGTAGAGATCCACTCTGGAATGGAAACTGCATGAAGATGTTAAAAGAAAAATCATATCACACCTCTCATTATCATATAAATAGACAGGCTGATAATCCATATGGTGACAGAATTTTCCCCGATCATTCAATATGCAACCTGCAACTTGATGATGCCGACTTGAGTGTCATTGTCCTCACTAACAATCCTTTTTCGAAAGCAGCACTCAGATGAAACCGCACGAGCTTCTTCCTGGCTTTTTGAAAGCAAGTGTGGAAAGTGGCAAAACATTCAGAAAACATTTTGTAGATGGCAACCATGGCTAACAGCGTGCTTTCTTGTAGAACAAATTCCAACAATAAGCACATCTATTGATCTCCAGACAGTAGAATTTGAGCTTTAACTGGACAACTTCAATCACTTCAACTGCACTTGAAAAACATCGTGACAAGGAAGCTCCTTTTAACCCTATATTTTGAGGGTCAAAATAATCAATTCTCTAGAAGAGGGTTTATATATATATATATATATATAGACACACACACACACACGCATAAATCTAAAGCTCCGTAAATGCTAGAAACATAGAGCAATTCACATCCTGCATGTCCATTTTTTAGGCTTAAACAAGACACTCGTAATAAAGCTGCATGAACAAGACCAAAGCAAGGCCAGAATAGCAGCCACGGCTCGTTACAGCTTAATTCATTGCTCTTGCCTTTCTATTCATGCGTAAGGTACAAAATGGCCTACAAGATTTGCCTTTTTGTTTGTTTGCTCCAAATTCCCAGGGGAACTGTTGAACCAACCATCGTGAAAATGCTCACTCAAATATTGAAACATCCCCATTCCCACAGCATGAAGCATAAATGAAGTGTTTCTTTGGGAAACATGGTGCTTGGTTCCAAGCTTCCGAATTGTTTGAAGAGGTTAATTTCTGATTCAGTGAAATGTGATATTGATTGATTATAACATGGTTCTGACAGCAACTTCTTAAGAAGCAGCTGCGACAAAATTACCAATTCCCTGCTTTATTTAGCAGAACTTAAAAAACAAAGCCTTGTGCCAGGAAAACTCACTCCCAGGCATTTCAGACAATAAATTAGTTATCCACATTTCAAGGTTCTTGAAGTTGGCCTTTCCTTGAATCTGCGTCATTGAAACTCTAAATGCCTTAACTATGCCATGTGAATTAAACTCCACTCCACTACATATCCTAAAACTACAAGCATTATCATGACAGACAAGACCCCTGGCAATGACTGAATTGTTACAGCTATTTCAGTACTCTGTATCAGGTCTGTTCACCTTGTCCGGATAATTTATTGTGAAATGGCATGGCACGAGGGGCTTCTCCCTGCAATTTTATCACACAAGCGTGATAAAACGGGCTGACGCACGATTAAACCTAAGAACATAAACATCTGGAGTCCCCTAGACACAGGCAACCCTCAAAATCAAAACACCTACAAACAAGGTAATAAAACTGAAAATACAGAAATCCAAAAAATAATTAAAACACATCGAGTAATAAGGGTTGATCATTGATTTTCACTCTGAGTTATTCAACAACCCCCCTCTCTTTCTCTGTTTTTGTTATTAAAAAACATAGCAAAGAAGTGACTATCTGAGCATCTCATGAGCACATGTCTACGCAAATCCACAGCCTGCCTTTCAGGTATTTGACTTCGCGATGCACGGCCCTTTGCTTGTCTAAATGACGATAAAACATCACTGGGTATCTCCAAATCACCAATACTTCCCAGAACTGATGATAACCAGAGTTTGGAAAAAAGAAAAGATAAGAAAGACTCAGCAGCCCTTTACTTAATTACAGTATCTACGTACAATAATCATAATCAAACTCTAATGTTGCACAAAACAATCATGTGATTATTTTTCAGTGGCTAAACAAGAAGCTAGTATTGGCCAATTACAGAATCACTAAACAAAACAAGAATCATATCCTTAAGCAACATGGTTGCTCATCTAGCAAAAAAAGCCAAGGGTGTTTTTTCAATTTTTTTCGTTAGGAGCTCTGGTTTGATCTAGCGAGGCACTGCAAGGGGAATCTTCTAAGGGTTCAATGACCTCTTTCATCCTTTAAATATTCTGACAGGTTAATCCAGTCCTTTATCGATTTAATTTCATAATGTGGTCCTTCCATTCAAATCAAACGTCAAGATTGACCAAAACTGTTCAAGGTCCATACGCTCTGTAAAATCAACAACTCATCAACCCTCGTAGTGCTATGATTGATGATTTCGGGCTCTGCTACATTTGGCCTCATATATTATATTGCGAGAGGGTCTGAAAGGAACTGGGTTTTACCTGGAATACAACATGCATCATTCATTATACTGTGATAGTTTTCGTTTGTCTTCAGCGAGAAAAAATCTTCATTTTAACAATTATATTTTAAACAATGATTTTGTAAAAATTAAAATAATTTTCTTTTTATTCATGAAAATTTATATTTATACGTGTGTGTGTGTGTGTAGACAAATATATGAACGAAAATAAATGGAGAGATGGAGTGAAATTTCTGAGACTCACAATTCATTATCCAAGTCATTTTCTTTTGGGCACCACATTCAGTAGGCAACTGCTGAGAAGGCCTCGAAATTGAGTGCTGCCTAATTAGGATTTTGACAGATGCAATGTAATTTAGAGTTGGATTTACAAATTGAGCTTCGAACATTTGAGTTTGATATAAGAAAGAGGGGCAAAAATTGTAGATTGATGGATGTATCTGTTTAAATTCTGGCCCATCAAAGGATCCACCAGCTCATTCAACCCGTCCTCGACCTATAGCCCAACAATAAGTCTCTCTCTCTTCTTTTTTTTTCTTTTCTTTTCCTTTTTTTTTTTATCAATGCACTATCCGAGATATTAAACTTGCCGTTTGGCTTGGATTTCGATTAAGGTTGATAAATATTAATCCATTTATTTTTATAAAAAAAATTTTTAAAATATTATTTTGATAATTTTTTTAAAAAACATTTATAAATTTTGATCTCATTTTAACTAAATTGATTGAATTATGAATCAAATCAAATTATTTTTTTTAATCTAAACCGATCTAGATATCAAATCACGATATATCAAATTTAAATTAATTTTCAAATTGGTTTAGATTTTATAACTATCATGATATTTTTTTATCTAAAAATCAAATTAAGATTCTGATCTATTAATGATATATTTTTTTATTTTTTAGAAATTCTCTAAAGTTTGAATCCTTCATAGATCACATTGGATAATAAAGATATGAAATTAGATATGAAATTGAATCATATTATTCGCCCGCAAGTAGAAATGCAATTGACAAGACGACCAATGGGTGATATAAAACTTTCTATTATAGGGTATGCATATTGAAGAGAGAACAAATAAGATGAGGTTCGTAACTTCTTCTTCTTCTTCTTTTGTCGTTTCGTTTGTGGTATCGTAACTTTCTAGGCTTTTAAATTTTAAGCTTTTCTTTTCTTGAGATTCATCTAAACTTTTCCTTACCTCTCTTGATATAGAAATACCCAAAAAGAGAAGCGAAGAAAATAAATAAAAAGAAGAAAATAAATAAAAAGATAGCAATGTAAACGAGGAGGACGACAGCTTGTTCTAGTCAAGAAGCGACTTCAAATTATTTATTTTTTGGTACTAGAAATAAATTTAAAAAAATAAAATAAAAAAGGTCTTGTTCTACTCTGATGTAAACCCATAAAATACAGGCTTGACCCATAACAAGTTACACAAAATTAGGCGACTAAATCCCTTAAGCAATGTTTTACACTTTGATTTCTTTTTGTCACCAAGAAATTATTTTTTCTTGAATCCACACACCTCGAAAGTTTTAATTTCTGGATTTACAGGACCCATTAGTGAGACCATCTATTAGTACATGAGATTTTTGAGAAGTGAATTCAAAACAATATTCGATAAGATCATTAACGTTATTCTACACAGCTTCACTTCATAGTTTATATTTCTTCAATACAATCTTTTTAGATTTTATATGATCTATGGGGTCGGGGGGGTTGTCTTTTTTAATTTTATTTTTCAGTTATTTGTAAGAAATATTAAATAAACTCAGCAAGAGTGCTTACCAAACATTTGTGCCGCTAAACAATAATAGGGCCAAAACACTTAGTTTTTTTTTAATTAACGTGAATATTCGGGTCAGCTTGCGCATACCTTAATTAATCCTACGGGTTCTAAAATTAATGATCATGTAAGTCTTTAGTAACTCTAAAGTTTGTGAGATTCGAATTAATGACCTCTAGTAAACAAACTTAGAATCTGACTAGTTGAGCTATACCCCTTATAATTCCAAAAACTCGTTATTGATAGAAGGGTGTTTATCCCCTTAAAAGATAAAAATTATAGGCGTACGATACAAGTTTTTTTTTTTGATTGAATTCTAACCTTCAAATGAAAAAAAAAACATAATCTGAGAAAATAAAGCCCACTGACTTCGAAAATTTAGTGAGACAGGCAATGATATCAATACCGTGATTTCGAAAGAAAAAAGGAAAAGAAATGATCCTATGTGAGAATTTTTACATAATATTTTATGCACATATATAGTCGTATAGATGTATTAATTTATTGCTTGAACTATATGCATGCCCTTGTATACAAACTTTTATCTATGTGCACTAGCTATTATTTCCTGTTTGCTTTGTTAAGCATTTGGAAAAAAAATTGCCTGAAATTCATTTACAGTTTCACATTTCAATTTATTTTGGTGGATGCACATTGCTTTCGGCTTCAATCTTGCAATATTATGGGGTTAAGACTTGATGTGGTCCATTGGACAAGGGACTAGAATCAGCCTCTCTAGGGCTTTCTTTGATGAAAGGTAATATGAACAGAAAGTCGAGGTTGGCCTTAAACAACAATCATGACTAGTGAAGAAAGGGAATGGAAGGACCAACAATTGTAGGTCCGTCCAATTTTCAAATCCTTTATGTTACCATCATTAAACTTTAAACATAGCCCCTCTCTCTTCCTCTCTTCTCCGTACTGAATTCATGGCCTTATGCATAGTTATTATAAGTTCAAAATGAAAGAAAACAACAAACTATATACATATATTTATGATGTATATATGAGATCATGTTGTGCACTTGGTGGCCTGGATCGAATCGTGGCCGCTCGGCCACATCTCATTGAAAGTTGGAAATAATGGTAATCTTCTCTTCATGGTTTTTATCATGTTCCGATCATGATAGGGCATTAAGACTATATATATATATATAGCCATTCAACCTAGGCCCAAACAATCTCATTCTTCCCTTTACCAGGCCCATTCATGTTGCCCATCACGCTTTCTTAGCCTCGACTTAGGATCTTTACTAGACATGCATGTATTTTAGTGTATTTTTTTTATTTTGAGATATCAAAATATTGTTACGCGTCAACCACTAGCGCACATCAAATTTTCTATGCAAAGAAAAAACACCTCATTTCTTGTTAATAATTATTTCTTATCAACATATCACCTCAAAAGACATTGTCAATCACTAACTCATTCACCAATAACACAAGTCATAATAATCAATTAAAATGATGGAAGTTAACATGATCGATGTCTATAAATATCTCGGATTATTAGATAAATTACCATGAGTAACAACACAACATAACTCAAAAACAAATCCTCACAACAGAACTCCCAACACAAAATAAAGCATACCATGCAAGGTCATAAAGTCACATTGCTACTCTTATGCTCCTCATGCTCACCTAATATCCTGCTTATCTTCTTCGTTACTCACTTTTAAGCTTTATGTATTTTTCTAGTTGTAAATTTATTAACTTAAATATTAGATGATTTTTTGTTCTAATAGGAACTTGTTTTGGAAGAAAACTTGTGAAATTCATTTCGTCAACTCACTAAACTAATGGCTAAACTTAGTCACTTCACATGTCAAAGATCATATACATGAAATCAATTCAGTCTAAAATTTGTTTTACAACTTCAAAGCATCACAAAAAAAAAAACCATTATATAACTTTAGCCACGTTGAATTTATTAAGCTTGGATCTCAAACATAATTCTTATTTTCTAAAAGACCAAAGTAACATGAAATTGATTATTAGAAAACAGAAATACAAGGTATTTTCTCCCTTGTTAATTATTTTCACGGGGCTAAATTAATATACAATGAGCTACAATGAAGATCGGGAGAGCATTCCTATCATCATCAATCCAGCCTAGAGTCTGATTAGATGATGGCCATACAGTTATAGTAGCCTTAATTTTGTTTTTCCTAATTTCATAGCTAGTAGTATAGATGAATTTTAATTTGAAACAACTTAAAAATTAACACAAAACGTGTTTATTATAATGAATTTAGCTAGCAATCATTATGAAATGATAATATTAATATAGTACAATCCTCCATGAAAAGGAGAGAAAAACTGATGCTTGCAAAGTCCAAAGTCTTATCTCCCATGTCCCTACAATATATTAAGTAAATTACACTTGTTGAAAACACAACCAGTGGGCAAGAGAAATAGTAGAGTTGTTTTCCAATTAGAAAAGCATAACAGGACAACCATTGAAGCAACAATATTCAATTCCAAACCCTTGTCTTCAAATATTATAGGATTATAAACAAGTCTGAAATAGGTGGGGACTGAAATGATGACCAAAAAGAATGTTTCAACAAGAAGGGTCAAGATCCATGTCAACCCCCACCAGGGGGGATAGAATAAATTAGTGGAAAAGACATAACCCACTAACTAGTCAATTTTTATTTATTTACATAGAGTATTATCATATCTTGTTAAAAGATGAATTAGAGGTCTTTTTTATACATGGTGTAAATTGCACAACAATTTTCAAAGGGCTGAAATTCAAACAAGTCAATGAAAAGAGAGGTCACTATACATGAACCTACAATCTTTCACATCTCTTACACGAGCTCTTGCTAACGTTGTCTTACCCTTTATAATTAATTATGAGGAAAAAATATTTTAAAATCCATAGAAATTGGTTTGGAGATGGTTGGTGACGAGTATGTATAACATGAATTTATACGAGTAAACTAAAGATAATATATTTACAAGAAATTGGCTTAATTAGAACTTAGGTGGGAGGGAAAGATTTACCTAACTTTCGATTTAAACTTTTTAAGAAGGTGAAATATATACGTTTGATTAACCTCATCCTTGGAGTTATTTTAATTTTTGATTTTTATGTAAATATGGTAGAAATCTCTCTAACTATATGCATGAATATTATAAAATATAATATTCCAGTAAGCTTAATTATAAATCTATTCTCAACAACAACAACTAAGAGATTCTTTTAGCATGCTCAATTAACACAGTTTGATTGTTAATTAATTAATATACAATTGAAATATATGAGAATATAATAACTAAGAGCTCGAATCCTAGGTGAAATTATAATTAATTACTACATATTATCAATGTTCTCACTAAAATCACTTTCTAAAACCGCTAGTGGATCTTATTAGAACAAGAAACCATGGATCAAAACCTTCTTCCTTTTTCTTAATGAACTTGATTGAATTGTTTTTGGTTCTCAAATAAATATTTATATCCATTCCCCACTTGCCTTTTTTGGTTAGCCTGCTTTTAAAAGGTTGGCAAACTGTCTTTTTTCTATTACACCGGTTTTAATTAGGCAAGCAGTCTCATGAGATCACAAAGTGGAAATCTTAGTTGGTTTTTGTAGGATTAGAACTGCAATACTTAATTAATCGCAAAAATTTGGTAAGTAAAACATACTTTATTTTTATTTAATAGAAAGAAAGAGAGAACCAGAACGTTCATAGATCTAGAAGCATAAGCTTCATCATCTATATCCCCTACTTAGCTCCCACAGCAAAGTGTCAGGTTCTATGGTTATGTATCTGCTCTTTATTTTCCTTTTTTTTTTGTTTTGTTCTTGAAATGATCTACCTCTTTAATTAATTTAGTTATTTGTCAAGCTTTTTAATATCTTTTCTTCTATTGATTGGATTTTCATTATCTTCTTGTAAATATAATCGTTTAATGCACTGGTCTGTTTCGTGCATTAACCTCCTGATCTTCTAAGCAACAAATGCTTCTTATGTTCTTGTGTTTTAATTGAAGGCCAAAGCATTGAACGTGTTAATCTAGTTGCATCATCATTTCAAAGGATTAAAGTGAAAAGAGTTTAAGAGATTGATGACCAAATTTCAACTTAATTTCTTCCTCGGCACATCAAGTTAATCTCCTAAGATTCCTCAGCGATATATATATGTTAGGAGATTGCTACTCCACTAATTCCTTAGCAATATACTTGACATAACACGTCAGTAGATTATATTGTAATTCAAGAGTCTCTCCATGAATATATGAACTCAAATGCCAAATTAAATAGATGAAAATAAATTTAAACCACTCAACTTGCTCCCTCAGTACTTTCACCCCCTTCCTTTAGTCAATTTCCAAAATTATATCAATTACGACGATCGAGTACTTTCTTCTTTTAAATGGTTAGAATTCATTGACTTGAGACTCATCAAACTAGCATCATATATGAACCATTGGATGATTTCTAGACGAATCTATCACGTCAAACAAGATGATCAATTACCCTAAGCCACTTCATATTTTATTCTTTTAGCATTGATCGTGCACTTAATTAATTTTAGTAAATAGTATATTAGGGGAATATCCAAGAAGTAAACGTACCCTTTGTCATCATATACACTTGGAATTGACTAAGATATTGGAGAAAAAACATAAAGAATGGCAAGAGAGGCATGAAGTTGAAGATGGACAGCTAGAAACACATGGAGTTGAAATTAACACAAAGCTAAAAGGTTGGTGTATTTTTCATGCTTGTGTGCGTATTGCCGTGTTCCTTTTACTTTCGATGAATTCCCAAAGACCCCACATGCTTTGCTCTGTACTTCTTTGTATTCTTCATTCACTCGTGGTGCTTGCTCTCTCTCTCTCTCTTGCAGACAGACACATGGAGGTCACCACTTTATGTCCAAATCTAAGTATGGTAGTCTAGTTTGTCGCTTTCACACCTCAAGCTTAGAGCATCGTGACATCATTTTGATGAAATAATGATTCGGAAACAAAATGGCCAGTGGGTTCTCTATTTACATTATTAACATTTTATGTTGTTATCCTAGTGTTTTTTTTTTACAAAGGGGAATTATTTTTTAGTTTATTTATTCAAATGTCGGTAAATTCAAAATAACGTAAAAGTACTTTTAAGTTCCTAGAAGCTTCATTGATGCTAACATTGCTTGAATTCGCGAAATGTACTTAAGTTGAAAATTTTCAAATATGGTTGACGGGTTGCTTGAAATGGATGGATTCTGTTGTTTACTATCTTCTTCTTTTTTTAATTATATTAAATCTCAGTTTATTAGGATTTTAATTAACTTATGTAGTGGTCCTATATATATATTGACTAAAAAAATATTAATGTTTTAATTATTGTTTCTTCTTTATTTATATTTTTTTTTATGAAATCTGTGTATTTCTCTAAGAAAAAATTCATTTTCTAATTTCTTAATTATAATATTTTTTAAAATATATTTAATTTAAGTTATATTTTTAATGATAATTCTTATTTAAGTGATTTTATTAACAACATAGCACAATAATAATTATCAAATAATTAATTTGATGTGTTTAATCTTACATCATAATAAGACACAATATAATAGGTATGATTTGCACAACACA
>Ga0325414_1000954_pt1:7500-26413 | contig 26413 bp, 22 predicted proteins | sample PopdelMetagenome_8_FD_206183 | JGI IMG/M metagenome (GOLD analysis project Ga0325414, IMG submission 206183) | Populus deltoides microbial communities from Bellville, Georgia, United States - Leaf-PdKOR-R3 | ecosystem: Host-associated > Plants > Phyllosphere > Phylloplane/Leaf... | reverse complement strand
TCATATTCATATTCATATTCATATTCATATTCATATTCATATTCATATTCATATTCATATTCATATTCATATTCATATTCATATTCATATTCATATTCATATTCATATTCATATTCATATTCATATTCATATTTTTTAATTTAACAGTGCTACTTTTCTCCAAGCTTATAGAGTATGGAAGACACCATATGCGGTCGTACCACTGATCGTAGATCGAACATGGATTCAGCTCAGATATAAATATGATATTGTCCTGGTCTCCCAGCTGATTGTACGCTAGACTTTACATCATACAGGTCATGTATTACTTGAGTTAGACGTGTACAATCTTGATATGTGAACGAGTTCGTACAAAGCTTTATCCCCTTACCTACTCTTGAACCGTCATCCATTACTCAGATAGCTAGAGCAAGAGGTGTCAGGAATTCAGCAATGTTATCAGGAACGTGCTTGATATTATTAGTGTATCATGCTGAGTAAAGGCTATCCAGACTAGAGTATGTATATGTATGATATCTAAAAATATATCTCAGTTTACCACCTGTACCTAGTCGTGTTTGTATTTTAGGCTGTACAGGATTACAATAACCTCGATTAGCCATTTGTGCATGTAGTCACAGCAGGTATTCACCATGGTGAGACTCTTGACTCATGCTTAGACGTGTTCCTATACCTCCTCGTCGCTCTGCATGACTATCACCTAGTAGAGTTCCGTAAAAGATACTCATAATGTCATGATTGTGTGGGCCAATTCTCATATTAGCTCTCATTCGCTTTGCTATCCGCTCTGGTGTTAGGTAGACCATAATGAAGTAGTAGGATGTTATTAGAATACTTAGTAGGTCGCTGCATGTGAGGCGGTATGATTTACTACCTCATAGAGATATCTGACCATAAGGTAGAACGTAACCCATAAATGCGGTTGCTATTATTACAATAAGAATAATTACCCCAATAGATCATGGGAGTGTCCTAGGTGACTTGTAAGAACCATAGTACAGCCCTCTCCCAATGTGTAGATATACAAAAATAAAAAAAAAGGATGCTACATTAGCATGAAGATACCTAATTAGTCATCCATATTCCACGTCTCTTATGATATGCTCTACCGAAATAAATGCCAGATCTACATTAGGTGTGTAATGCATTGCTAGAGTTACTCCTGTAATAATCTGGATCACTAGACAACTTCCTAGAAGACTTCCAAAGTTTCATATATAACTAATATTTGCTGGTTGTGGTGAATCTACCAGATATGAGTTAACTAGACCTAGAATTGGGTGTGTTTTAAGAATTCTCATGTTTATATTTTGTTTATGTGTATTACTTCCAGATTTACATATAATAAATATATATATATAATAAATATATAATAAATATATAATAAATATATAATAAATATATAATAAATATATAATAAATATATAATAAATATATAATAAATATATAATAAGTATATAATAAATATATAATAAATATATAATAAATATATAATAAGTATATAATAAATATATAATAAATATATATATAAATGGTGTGGAAGTAATAGGTAGCTACTGTGATATTAGATCTTCAGTATTATCTTTTATGACCTTTTACTGGTTTCTGTTTCTTCCATTCTATGTTATTATCTATTGCCGAATAAATTTATAACGAGAACCTGATCTAAATAATTATAAATAAGATAACTATAAATAAGATAATAATAATTATTATTTAATTAATAGCTAATTATTACTTATATATTTATAGGATAGGGTTCTCGATCTTTCTTAGTTTAATTCTTATTAGAATTAGAATTAGAATTAGAATTTTAGAATCTATGCGTGACCCAGATTCGAACTGGGATTAGCAGGGCCCAAATTCCTGTGAATTCCCATTATTCTATCACGCAATCCGCCTATCTTAGTACGTACTTGTATTTATTCGTAATTATTTATAGACGTATAAATTATTTATAATATAATATAATATAATAATATTATTTATAACGAGAATCGTATCGTATTTCGACGGCTCTAAATAACTTATAACTTATAACTTATAACTTATAACTAATAATTAATAATTTATAATTAATAATTTATAATTTATAATTTATAATTTATAATTTATAATTTATAATTTATAATTTATAATTTACTATTAATAATTAATAAATTAATTAAATTATAAATAATTACTTCGTCATGTCTCTCAGCGGAATTGAACCACTAACCTTATTTTTACAAGAAATACGCTCTATCCAATTGAGCTAGAAAGACTGGTTATTTATTTTTTTAGATGGTACGTTTTTACACCATTCTCGAGACAGAGTCGATAACCCATTATTAACTTTAACTACAACTAAAACTATTATTATAAATGGTAATTTATAACCATTTTCTCAAAATCGAAAACCTAATCTATAATTATTAACTCAAACTCAAACTCAAACTCAAACTCAAACTCAAACTCAAACTCAAACTAAAACTCTAAATAATTCGTATGATTAGATACTTCCACACTCTTTTACCATATTAACTATTACTCCCACACACTATTACTTCTAGAGATGTGTGTAAAATAGATAGAATTGGAATAATAATAATAATAACTATTATAATAATAAAATAATAAAATAATAAAATAATAAAATAATAAAATAATTCAGCGTAATTAGTCGAGTCTCGAGAATCTGATAATTATTAACTCAAACTCACACTCTAATTATAACTCTAACTCTAACCCTAACTCTAACTCTAACTCTAACCCTAAATCTAAATCCATCACCACCTCCATTACGTAGTTATTATTTAGAATGGTTATAATTCGAGATTCGAGATATAATTATTAACTCTAAACCGCATAGCATACTCTATACCGGAGTCGAACCGGTGTTGTTAGTTTGAAAGGCTAAAGTTCTCGACCGTTGAACTAATAGAGCTATCAGCTATCTTGTAACATATTTAACTACAGCCATTCACGAGAATCGAACCCTTTACGTAGTAATTATGATAGTGGTAATGGTAATGGTTATGGTAACAGTAACGGTAATGGTAATGGTAATTGTAATGGTGATGGTGATGGTGATTTATAACCATTATATCTTCGATATAAGATTTTGAGAAAATGGTGTGGAAGTAATACGAGAGAGTGGATGGTGTGGAAGTATTACGTAGGTTATGGTTATGGTTATGGTTATGGTTATGGTAATGGTAATGGTTATGGTTATGGTTATGGTTATGGTAATGGTAATTTATAACCATTATATCTTCGATATAATCGTAGTAATTACTGTAATGGTGATTTATAACTAATAACTAATCTTATAGATAATTATTATTATTAGCTATAAGTAATTCTAGAGAATCGAGAATCGAGAATCGAGAATCGAGAATCGAGAATCGAGAATCGAGAATCCTATAATCTTAGCTATAAATCCATTCTCTCAAAATCTTATTAACTCTAAATCCGTTACCAGAATCGATAATACCCATTAACTAGTCTTTTTATACAAACTAGAGCAAGTCCAGGATTTGAACCTAGTACAACTGATCATGAGCCAGTCATGTTAACCTTTACACTAACTTGCATGGTTATTATATATTGTATATATTATATATATTATATATATTATATATATTATATATATTATATATATTATATATTATATATATATATAGCCGTATAAATAATTAGTTACTTAGATTCATTATTTTTAGCTAAGGACTCTCTTACTTTATTCCCTGATCCCGGCACCTGCTGTTATGACGAGATTCAGAATCAGAATCAGAATCAGAGAATATTATAAATTGCTAATTATACGTTTAAAAAATGTAATTCCATTAATTATTATTATTGTTTATTATATATATTTATATAAAGATAAAGATAAAGATAAAGATAAAGATAAAGATAAAGATAAAGATAAAGATAAAGATAAAGATAAAGGTAAAGGTAAAGATAAAGATAAAGATTATATTTATGGTATTGTGCGAAGGGGGTCTAAGTAAATGAGACTCGAACAAGAGACATGAAGATAGTCTAGTACTATATTAGGATATAGTCCGAGAGCTATTATAAGGACGAGTAGGGGTATAAGTACATTAAATTCTAGTCTTGTTAGGTCTATAACAGGATTTAGATAACGAGATCACGATCCGAAGCATATTCTGTTATAGAGGTAGATTGAATAACAAGCACTTAGAACAATTGAAGTGCTGGCTAGTATTGTCACAATAGGGAATGTTTGAAAAGCTCCTGCCAGACTTATAAACTCTCCTGTTCAATTTCCTGTTAGTGGTGTAGCCATATTTCCTAGTGTAAATATTAGAAAAAAAATGGAGAAAAGAGGCATATAAGTGGCAAGACCACGATAGTACCTGATCGTACGGTCATGATACCTATCATAAATGACACCACCTACTAGGATGAAGAGTGCTGGACTTACAGCTCCATGACAGATGGATAGTAGAATTCCTCCCTCTATACCTGTTAGAGTATTACTATAGAGACCTAGACATACAATTCCTATATGATTAATTGAAGAATAAGCTACCAGTTGCTTAAAATCTGTCTGTCTTAGACAAATGAAAGCAGTATAAATAATCGATATTAGACTTATTACTAGTACTAGACTTTGAAAATATTGTGTCTGTTCAGGTATTAGCTGAATCAGAATCCTTATATGTGCATACGTTGCCAGCTTTAGCACTAGTCCCGCTAGTACTACAGATACTGCACAATTAGCTTCAGCATGAGCTGTCTTAAGCCATAGATGAAAAGGAACTAGTGGTGTTTTTACCGCTAGTCCTATGAAAATCCCTAGTCATATTAGAGGATGATAATCTGGACTCATTAGACTTAGTACTGCTATATTCGTCGTATTCGTAATCGTATATATATTTAGAAATGATAGAAGCATCGGCAGACTCCCAAATAGTGTATATAGGAATAGTAGATATGCTGCACTAATCCTCCTTCGCCCCCCGTAAATCCCTACTAGAAGTGTTAGAGGGATCAGTACCGCCTCAAAGGATACATAAAATATAATTAGATCTAGACTTATAAATACTGATATTATGAAACCTGAGAATAGTAGTATTAGACATAGATAAAGCTTTTGCTTCTTATTCTCCATGTAATAACTTGATATAATCGCAATCGGTATCGTTAGGGCCGTTAGTATCACAAAAAATAGACTTAGACCATCTACACCAAACGCAATGTTAAACATTTCTCAGTCTGAAAACTCACTTACTATCTGTATCCCCACATTTGATGGATTGAATTCTATCCACATCATTATACTTATAAAATATGTAAAACAGGTATACATTAGACTTAGCTTCCTAATCTTACGTACATCTATGTTATCCTTTACTTCCGTCAGAGCCACATGAATAGCCCCTATAAATGGAATTAGAATTAGACTTCATACTACAAACATATACTTTTATCTTATCCTTTATATACCCTCCTTAATATTTATAATGAGATAGAGAGTTTTACGAATACGAATACGAATACAAATACGAATACGAATACGAATACGAATACAAATACGAATACGAATACAAATACGAATACGAAAACTCTAATTATAACTCTAAATCAATTATTTATAACCATCGTGTTCTAATATATCTATATATTCTACATTCTATATTATATATTATATATTATATATTATATATTATATATCTATTATACATATCATACATATAAGATATATTATATCTATTATACATATTATATATATAATATCTATTATATATTATATATTCTATATCACTCACACCTTAATTATATATTATATTATATATTATATATTATATATTATATATTATATATTATATATTATATATTATTATTATTCTCGATTCTCAATTCTCAATTCTCGATTCTCGATTCCCTCCTATATAGAGAGAATGATTATAAATAAATTAGAACTATCTAAAAAGAAGGACTTAAAGATAAAATATCTTAGGCCTGCTCATTTTATCTTCCTATTCGCTCACCCTTTCATCTGTACTTATATACCTATACGGATTATCGAGAATGGTGAAGATTCTGATAAAATAACTTTTACCACTAGTAGAAATCGAATCTACGCATACTCAGCATGAATGAATTGTTCTACCGCTGAACTATAGTGGTTTATAAGAATCAAGTATGTAAGCCGAATCGAGTTATGCTGTCTATAAGGGTACTAAACTAAATAGATATTCTTATGTGATTGGTCTGGATATTAGCTATTTCAGAGTCTTGATGCGGGAGCACCCTCGAGAATCATCTATAATAATTAACTATTAACTATTAATCCCGCAAAACAGACATATTGTTTTCTCTCTCTAGATCATTTAGAACCTATATATATATTATTATATTAATATCTATACATATATCTATATATAGATCTATATCTTCATCATATATTTGCTAAACTTTCAAAAACTCCAGACCTATAAGAATTCGGACTTTACTTTAATTTTCTTGGTTTTATCTACATCTACATTATCATTTATCTTGCTTACCTTCTCCCTAACTGACCTTTATCTGGGAGCTGGAAGATAGAGTTTAGTTTTCACCATTCTCTCTGAACGGTATAAACTTTAAATTATAATTATAATTAAAATTATTTCCATAAATTATTAAGATCTCGAGAATCGAATCGAATCGAATCGAATCGAATTTAGATACTGTGTAAAATAAATAGAATTGGAATTCTGAGATAATAATTATTATAATTATTATAATAATAAAAAAATTCAGCGTAATTAGTCGAGTCTCGAGAATCTGATAATCGAGAATCAATAATTAAAATAATGGATAAAGGAACTGATTTTATTAATGAGCCACAAGATTCTTATCATATTTATAGGAATTGAACCTATTCAGTTCTTAGGGTAGGATCAGAGATTCGAACTCTGGACCAGACACGCCACAAGTGCTTACTCTACCAACTGAGCTAAAACTACCTTTTATTTGTTCGATTATGATAATTCCTTTACTATTATTTATAACGAGAATATAATTATAATTATAATTCTAATTCTAATTCTAATTCTAATTCTAATTCTAATTACTTATGATCACCTTCGGCTTATTACGTACCTATATAATTATCTATTATATTATATATATTCTATATTCTATATTCTATATTCTATATTCTATATTATCTATTATCTATTGTCTGTTATATACTATCTATTATCTATAATCTATTATCTATTATCTATTATATTATATATTATATATATTCTATACTCTATAATATTATATATATTTTATATTCTATATTCTATGTTATCTATTGTCTGTTATATACTATCTATTATCTATTATATATTCCCCTATTATATATTCTCTATTACCTATTATCTATTATCTATTGTTTATAGCCATTTTCTCTTAAATTATTAACTATAAATAATACGTGTTCATAGTATAACTAGAGAGTAGAGTCATTACATCACATTACATTAGACTACATTAGATTCTAATAGTCTTATCCATTCTCTATGAGATAAAATCTATTATCTATTATCTATAACCTATTATCTACTATCTATTATCTATTATATATAACCTATTATCTATTATCTATTATCTATTATCGATTATCGAGAAGAGATAATCCGAGTATTCGAGAGAATAGAATCCGAGTCGAGAATCAAGAAGAGAGAATCGAATTTAGATTTGATACTTCCACACTCTTTTTACTCACACACACATATTGTTTATTAGTTATGACTCCCACACTGTTATCTCTACGAGATAATGCGTAATAGTAATAAGTCGAGAGAATCGAGAATCATTAGTGCATTATGATTCTCTGAAGCTACGTAATTTATTATTTATAATTATTATTTATAATTATTCTCTCTTCTCATTACTTCCTATATTATTATATTATATTATATATATATATATACATATATATTATATATTATATTTTATATTTTATATATTATATATTTATATGTATATGTATATGTATATTACATTTTCTCGAAGGTGTGGAATTATAAGTAATCCGAGAGAATCAGAATCCTATAGAATATTATAGAATATTATAGAGAATTCTTAGCTATAAACAATTTATTATTATACCTTTATCACCCCTGATTTTACGAGCTGTATTACTTCGTAAAATAACCATTCTCTCTTTTCATTACTTGAAATGGTTATTAATAATTAATATTAATATTAATAATAATTACTTAGTGGAGTAGAAACCTTCCCTGATTACTACCGTCATCATGGTTTAACGTCCACATAACATCATAAAATACTAAGCCCATATTATGTCTATCATGTTTATCATGTTTATCATGTTTATCATGTTTATCATGTTTATCATGTTTATCATGTTTATCATGTTTATCATGTTTATCATGTTTATCATGTTTATCATGTTTATCATGTTTATCATGTTTATCATCCACTTATTACACAGCTCTTGTATTTCGTCCTACGGTTATAAGTAATTATTATATTATACTATTATATTATTATATTATTGTATTATTATATAATTTTATTATTCTATAATTCTATTATTATTCTATTATTATATAATAATATTATTATTAATACTGCTTTACAATTATCATATTTTAGGGGGATTTATTATTATTATTGGACAATTAAGATCCTCATCAGTAAACACTAATAAATAGGAATAGTCAAACTACATCAACAAAATGTCAATACAGTGCTGCTGCTTCAAATCCAAGATGGTGATGATCTGTTAGTTGGTAACTTAGAATCCGGGCTAGTGCAACTGTTAGAAAAATGGTTCCGATAATAACGTGAATCCCATGAAAACCTGTACTAAAGAAAAAAGTACTACCAAATGCTCCATCAGAAATTGTAAATGGGGCTTCAATATACTCTAGTGCTTGAAACCCTGTGAAAGTTACAGCTAGTGCTAGGGTAACTATAAAACCAATTAGACATGACTTTCTATTCCCATTAATTAGAGCATGATGTGCATAAGTCAGTGAGCTTGCTGATGTTAGAAGCAGGACTGTATTTAGAAGTGGAATCTCAAATGCATTCAGCGGTTCAATCCCTGGTGCAGGCCATTGAGATCCTAGTTCTACCGTAGGACTTAGAGCTGAATGAAAATAAGCTCAAAAAATGGATACAAAAAAAAAGATCTCACTTACAATAAATAGTACTACTCCCATATTTAGAGAACGTTGTACATCAAACGTATGATACCCTCCGAGTGCCCCTTCTGCACTTACATCTCTAAATCATAGACTTATTACACCTACTGTGCTTATAAACCCTAGTGCTACACCATAACCACTCCCTTCTACATCGTTAAAATAACATACTGATGAAACTGTTAGACTCAGCAGAGCAAAAGAACATACTATTGGTCACGGGCTTATATCTACCAGATGGAAACCATGCTTATGAAAAGTTGATCTTACTAGAATACTTTTTAACTTTACGTAACAACCTCATATATATGTCCTTGATGTTGTTAACTTCACTTACCTTTTAATTATAAATTAAGCCTATCACATTAATTTATAAACTCTGTTATATTTATAATAAAATATATACATATATATAATATATAATAATATATATGTCGCTTATTTCACCTTGCAGTTTTACTTCTACACTGGAAGTAAATAAACCATAAGCCATAAGCCATAAGCCATAAGCCATAAGCCAGAGGAAAACAACCACGCAATAACGAGAAGAGAGAATCATTATTATCATTATTATTATTATTGTTATTATTATTATTATTATTATTGCTAAAATTATTATTATTATTATTATTATTGCTAAAATTATTATTATTATTATTATTGCTAAAATTATTATTATTATTATTACTATTATATATGTGTAGGCGTGTTATATCAGGACACGACGAGGATCGAACTCGTGATCTAAACCATTAGACTCATTAGCTCAAATAATGCGCCATTACCACTCAGCCACATGTCCTGGCTCGCTCGATTCTCTGTAATGAATAGCGTGGAAGTAATTAAAATGAAAAGAGAGAGTGGAGGGGGATGTAATATATTATAATATAATATAATATAATATAACATAGTATAATATAATATAATATAATATAACATAATATAATATAATATAATATAATATAATATAACATAATATAATATAATATAATATAATTTAATATAACATAATATAATATAATATAATATAACATAATATAATATAATATAATATAATTTAATATAATTTATAACCATTCTCGAGAGAATCGAATTATAAATTACTTATACCATTGAATTAAGCCACTCCAGGTACTTATCAATTGACACAGCTTCAACTACGATACTTATATTACCATGTGCGACACCACATAGTTCTGAACACTGACCATAAAATACTCCAGGTCTTTCTGCTATGGCTGATGTCTGGTTCAGTCTACCTGGTACTGAATCGATCTTTAGACCTAGTGATGGTACACAGAAATCATGAATTACATCATTTGCTGTTACAATAAATCTTACATGAGTTTCAACAGGGATAAGTAGCCTGTTATCTACATCTAGAAGTCTTAGCTCACCTTGTTCTAGATCAGCATCCGGCACCGTGTACGAATCAAATTCAATCGATTCCCCATCGTCATTAATAAAATCACTTAGCTCGTAACTTCAGAATCACTGATTCCCTGTTACCTTTACCGTTAGCGTTGGGCTAATTACTTCATCCATAAGGTATAGAAGCTTAAAACTTGGAAAAGCAATGGCTACTAGAATTAGTGCTGGTGTAATCGTTCAAATTAGTTCAATTAGTGTCCCGTGTGTTTGATACTTGTGTACAATAGCCTGTCGCTCAGAATTAAAATTAATTAGAATTGATCCTATTACTCAAAATACTAGAAATGAAATTAGAACTAGATAAAAACAAATCGAATCGTGCAGAATGATAATCCCTTCATGAGTTGGACTTGCACTATCTTGAAAACCATATTGCCAGGGATAGGCTGCGTCAGCATTTACTGTTGTAAAAAGATTTATAAACATTTCCACCATATTGCGCTCTCTTGCGGAAGATGATACGCATCTACTACATTTTACATTTCTGATTCAGATTCTAATGGATTCTCGATTCTGATCCATACCTGTCCATAATAGTTAGTAAGATTTATACTCTATCTAATTTTACACACACAAACTCTGAGAGAATCAAGAAGAGAGTCTCGATAATAGAACATATTATCGATATATCGAGATATATATATTTACACACTCTTTTACCATATTAACTATTACTATTACTATTACTATTACTTCCACACTCTTTTTACACCACATACTCGTATTACTTTTACACACACACACACACACACACACCACTATCTAATATATTCGTGTGTTTAAATAAATAGAATGCGTAATTATGAGACAATAATAATTATAAAAATAAAAATAAAAATAAAAATAAAAATAAAAATAAAAATAAATAGAATGCGTAATTATGAGAGAATTACAAATTAAAATTAAATTACACACGCAATACGTGTGTGTTAAAATTGCTTATTTGCTTATTTGCTTATTTGCTTATTTGCTTATTTGCTTATTTGCTTATTTGCTTATTTGCTTATTTGCTTATTTAGAGCTTAAGGTTCTAGTTCTAAATAATTAAGTCTGTAATTACACCATTTCTGTGTGGAAGTAATAAGTAATACGTACTACGTACTACGTACCTTAAAGTGTGAAAGAATCGAACTCTCATCTCATCTGTGTAAAAGATGTGTTATACCGTTTAACTAACACTTCCTAACTATATTACATAGGGATTTATATGTGTGTTATTATGATTCTCTTGATTCTCGATCCTCTCTTCGAGATCTCAGGATCTTAACATACTTTAATACTCTATACTCTATACTATATACCCTATACTCTATACTATATACTATATACTATATACTATATACTCTATACTCTATACTATATACTCTATACTATATACTATATACTATATACTCTATACTCTATACTCTATACTTCTCTAAAGAACTACGATTCAATTATCCTGATCTCCCGTGAGTTACGTTACGTATTACTTCCCCACCATTTTCTCAAAATCTTATATATTATATATAAATCTGGAAGTAATAGTTAATAACACATAACACATAACACATAACACATAACACACATAATATGTGTGTGTGAGTAAAAAGAGTGTGGAAGGGGGGTATTCTATTGAATTATATAGATATTAGTGAAGGTCGATTGAGTCCTTAATATAGATACATACTAGAATTGTAAATACGTAAGCTTGGATGAATGATACTGCGATCTCTAGCCCTACGATCAGTAGGAATAGGGTCATTGGGACAAGTGTCGCTATAAATATAATAGCCCCAGAAGTTAGTCCTGAGTACAGGAAACCTCCTAGAATAAGTATAAGACAGTGACCTGAAACTAGATTAGCGAAAAGACGTACCCCCAGGGATACCGCTCGAGCTATATAAGAAATTAGCTCAATTAGCACTAGTACTGGAACCAGTATTAGCGGTGTTCCTGCTGGAACGAAGTAACTCAGAAAATGAAGTCTATGCCTATCCATACTTAGCACTGTTACCCCTAGTCAAATTATTACTGATATCCCTAGTGATACTACTGCACTTGTCGCTACTGTAAATGTATAAGGGATATTCCCTACAAGATTGATAGCTAGAATAAATGTAAAAAGTGCATAGATAAAAGGCAGATAAATTTCATTCCTAGAACCTATTTGCTCCCTAACCATTGTATTAATTGTTGCATAAATTGACTCCATAAATAGACTAAATCTATTACTCACCATTATCTGAGACTTCGCAAAACCTATCATATGAAGTGTCACTAGTATAAAAATGGTAATTAGAGTGTAAAAACCTAGATTAGTTAGAGATATATTTAGTCCCACTATTGGAATTTGAAGACTTATCAGATTCTGAACTTCAAATTGCTCTAGTGGACTGCTTGTTCAAATTATTGTCATTTTTTACACTATTGTGAAGATGTCTGTCTTCGCTATTACCCTTGGTAATAAGAATGATATTTAAATCATCATTAGAGCATACTCCTAGTTTGCCTATGCCTATGCCTATGCCTATGCCTATGCCTATGCCTATGCCTATGCCTATGCCTATGCCTATGCCTATGCCTATGCCTATGCCTATTTTATAACCGTTAACATCTCAGAAAGGCTTTACTCAAAACCATGATTTTTTATAATATATAATATATAATATATAATATATAATATATAATATATAATATATAATAAATAATATATAATAAATAATAAATAATAAATAATCAATAAATAAAACCAATCGAATTTGTATACCTCCACACTTCAATATTATCGATTATTGATTATAGATTATAGATTATAGATTATAGATTATAGATTATAGATTATAGATTATAGATTATAGATTATATACGATTAGCTCTACTTGTGGTCTTGTTAATAATTTCGGTTATTTGTTATTTGTTATTTGTTATTCGTTATTTGTTATTAGTTATTTGTTATTAGTTATTTGTTATTTGTTATTTGTTATTTGTTATTCAGGTACCCCATGGATGTATCTATGGATAAGGGGGATGTTGGTCTTACATCTTAGTAATAAACACTCGAACTGTTTGAAGTTCTACATGCACTGGTAGAATATAGATTGAATAAATATAAGTTATAAATAGCAGTGCTAGAAGAGCATATGATAGTTGATTCACAAAATAAAAAGGTAGTATCTGAGGAATGATGTTGGATTATCTTGGGTTTTATTCTCTAGAATTTGTAGAATTATTCTTAACTTAGCTTTCGTATTATTCTTTGTTTTGGACTCTCTTTGATTACTCCGTACCATTTATATTCGAGAGATCTATTCGAATCTAAATCTTCGAGATAGTCGATAATGGTAATAGGAAGTAATGAAAAGAGAGAATGGTTATTATTATTATAATAATTATTATTATTATTATAATTATAATAATTACACATTCTCGTATATCTCGATAATTCGAGAGATTCTAAATGAATCACCATTTATTTAAAAGTCATACTAGCTTTACATTGGTTACACACATCTGGTGGTAGTACTTATATATCTTTTAACACAGCGTACTTGCAAGACGCAAAAGTGTGGTATGAGTTAGATGAAGTAGAGTCTGAATGGTCTGTTATGTTATATCTATTATTATATCTATTGTCATACCTATTGTCAAACCTATTATCATATCTATTATCATTTATATTATCATGCCTATTATCATACCTGCTATCATGCCTATTATCATATCTATTATCATTTATATTATCATGCCTATTATCATATCTATTATCATATATTATCATGATAGCTCTTAGCAGGTGCTCACAGATGTGAAGGATCCCCCGTACACGACGGTGTGTGTGTGGTTGGACGTAGTAGCAGTTCAACATGACCAACGGTGTACTTATAGCTACACATGTATAAAGTACTGGTATACCTTATTGTGGCCTATTTATATTAAATATCTTATTACTTGATTCTCCAACTCGGATTCTCGAGACGTAGAGATCAGAATGGTATAAAAGTAATACGATGCTAATATGCTAATATGCTAATATGCTAATATAGCTAATATGCTAATATGCTAATATGCTAATATAGCTAATATGCTAATATGCTAATATGCTAATATGCTAATATGCTAATATGCTAATATTTACCTAGCTCCTAGACTCAACTTAGGTTTATCTGTCTATCTAATATCTAATATTTAATATCTAATATCTAATATTTAATATCTAATATCTAATATCCAATATCTAATATCTAATATCTAATTACTTCCACACCTTCTATCTATTCCTATGTTATTATGTTATTATATAATAATATAGATTAACCAGAAGATCTTCACTTATGAGTGTCTACGCTACCTTTACTCTTATATATTCCACGCTACTCATTACTATAACTTTTACTTTTACTTTTACTTTTACTATAACTATAACTTTTACTATAACTATAACTATAACTATAACTATAACTATAACTATAACTATTACTATAACTATAACTATTACTTCCAAGGATCTATCGAATATAAATGGTTGTACAGCATATTTAATGTTTATTCCTATTATGTTTAGTTAGGGTTTTCCTAAATTATTATTATTATTATCTATTATCTATAATCTATTATCTATTCTCTATTATCTATTCTCTATTATCTACATGTTCTACTTTATCTGGTTCATGATTAGTTTATAGGTTTACACGTACGAAAACTTAACTTAACTTAACTTAACTTAACTTAACTTAACTTAACTTAACTTAACTTAACTTAACTTAACTATTAACGACAGGATTCGAACCTGTAACAAAGAAGAAATACGAACCAGTATTACGCCAACTACTGTTAATATGCTACGCGTAGGCCTTACATACAACTACTCACAATATCGCCAGTGAATTCGAATCCGTAATATATATTATTATATAATAACATAATAACATAGGAATTAATGAGAAGAGAGAAGAGAGAAGAGAGAAGAGAGAAGAGAGAAGAGAGAAGAGAGAAGAGAGAAGAGAGAAGAGAGAAGAGAGAAGAGAGAAGAGAGAAGAGAGAAGAGAGAAGAGAGAATGGATAAGAACAAAGGGGATTTTATTGATTCTCTCGGATTACTTATGCTTCCACACCTATCCGTAATATATATTATATAATAGGAAGTAATGAGAAGAGAGAATGATAATTATTTATAATAATAGCTAATAATTGATTTTCTAAAATGGTTATAAACAATCACAATCACAATCACAATCACAATCACAACCACAATCACTTAGTGTGTACTGATTTTTAGAGCTTGAGACCCATACTCATAAACAAAACCGATAGTTAGAATGGCTATAAAAAAGAGACCTACGATTAGACCATAGATCGATACTATACTCATACAAACTGCAATAGGATAAAAAATGGCAAGCTCAAGATCAAAGATTAGAAATAGAATAGCTACAATATAAAAGGCAATACTAAATGTATTTCTAGGACTATGTACGTTATTAAAACCACATTCATATACAGAGATCTTTTCAGGATAGGGACTACTTGGTGCTAGTAGGACATTTAGAAGAAGAAGAACTATTACTAGAAACAGAACAAAAAAAATGAGAACTGTTATTGTCATATTAAATAGTGAATTGAGCTAGTTCAATGCTATTTATTAGAAGTTCAGAGTCTAGTATAAAAAGAGTTATAAAAGCAGTGCAAGTGGCAATTGAGAAAGCGTGAAGAGGACTTATATTGCTATTGCTGTTGCTATTGCTATTGCTGTTACTATTGCTATTGCTGTTGCTATTGCTATAGCTGTCGCTACTGCTATTGCTATTACTAATCCCAGATTCTCTAGGTTCGTCAAACATCATAATCTTAATCATCTTTAGATAGTATGAAGCACTAATTACTGAACTCATAATTGCAATTATAAAAATTACATAGGCTCCCTCCTCTACTGACGATCATAGTACATTCATCTTTGCTATAAACCCTACTAGTGGCGGTAGACCACTTATTGAAAATAGGCTTATTACTATACTAAATGTAATTATACTATACCTACTAAAACTTTGTCTCATATCTGATATATAATTTACCATTTTTCAATCTTTACTACTTCCATGGATTACGGATTCTAGATTTATATTCTCGTAACCCGCCTCATAAGCAATAATACATATTCAAATGAGAATGGTTGATAGACTATATTGAACTATGTAAAATATCAGAGCATTATTACTTGATTCTGTCCCTAGACTTAGACATAGTACTATAAATCCTACATGACTAATTGTACTAAATGCCAGAAGTCTTCTTAGTTGTGTTTGAACTAGACCTGTTACCGTCCCTAGAATTATGGAAGTTATTGCCACTACTAGTAGTACATACATCACCTTCGTATTTATAAACTCCTGAGTTAGCGTATACAGTGCTGTCATAATTGAAATCTTCGGAATCGTTATCAGCATTATCGTTACTACTGTCGGAGTATTCTGATATACATCTGGAGCTCAATTATGAAATGGTGCCGCCGATACCTTGAATATATATCCACAATAAATGAACATTAGACCTAGACTCGCATATGATCATGGCTCCGTTGATGTACTTGATATCCAATTACTCATATTCGCTAGTGATGTACTCCCTGTACATGTATATATTATCCCTGCACCTAGTAGGATAAATGCACTACTTCAAGCCCCTAGTATAAAATACTTTAGTGACGCCTGTACAGACCTTAGTGAGTCTCTCGATAGCGCTGCTATGATATACAGCGCAAACGATTGCAGCTCCGTCGCTAGATAAATCGAAATTAGGTTATAACTTGACAGTATTATACTTGCCCCTATCACACTAAATATTACTACTAGTGAATACTCCTTTGGCATCGTACTTTGGCTCCCATCTCTCCACCCCGTTCCCTCTTCGTACTGATGTGGCTGAGATGTTATTGAGGTGATGCTGCTATTCTTATTATTTGATTTAGGATGAAACGTTATTAGACATAGACCACCTACCATAAATAGTAGTACCTCCATAAATAGTGTCCTATTTGATTGAAATACTAGACTACAATATATACTTATTTCTTCTACCCCTATATTTATTATCTCTATCGTTAGCAGTCCGCTCATTATAAATATTATTACTGCTAGTCTCGTATAATGAAAAGCATTAACAGTGTTAGAACATAGCGGTATCGCTATACAAAATGTAATAATCCCTAGTAGCAGCATTTACTTTCAGCACCTATACCTATACCTATACCTATACCTATACCCATACTAATTAACTTACAAGTAGCAGGAATCGAACCCGCATTTTCAAATTGGAAGTTTGACATATTAACCGTTATACGATACTCGCTCTCACATCCTACCTCCTCTTCTTAACCATCGATTCTATTCATTTTACACACACACACATTCTCTCCGTTCTACTTCCACTATAATTATAGTGGAATTACACACTTTATTACTTTTTATAAAATCTACGATAACTTACACACATTCATAACACCTTTATTACTTCGGTTCTGATTGGAAGTAATTCATAAGTCGATATAAAATCAAATCAAATCATAATTATTAGCTCTAAACCTTCTAGATAATAATTATTAACTCTAAACCTTCTAGATAATAATTATTAGCTCTAAATCCATTACGTATTCTAGATAATTATTATTATTATTATTATTATTATTATTATTATTATTATTATAATTATTATTATTATTATTATTATTATTATAATTATAATTATTATTATAATTATTATTATTATTATTATTATTATTATTATTATTATTAGCTATAAGTAATTCATTTATAACCATTCATCAGAGAGTCGAGAATCTTCGAGAGAATTCTAGAGGAATTGCTTATTACCTTGATCCATTACCATCCAGTCATGCTTAACCCACGTTTTACAGGATTCGAACCTATGTTTGGTCGGCCGAAACGACTTGTTCTACCATTAAACTAAAAACGCAGCGTATCACGAGCCTTACACACTACATACCCTTCGGCTATAGTATTCGTATTATTCTACTCCCATACCATTCCTATTCGATAGAATACTAGTGAAGTAGAATCAAGGTGTTCGTATAGTTTATAGTTTTTCGTTTTCCTTATTTCGAACTATCGGAAAGTCTGCGTAGCTACTAGCTACTAGCTACTAGCTACTAGCTACCTTTTAAGGTATAAGGTACTAGTTTTATCTCTATATCTCTGTATCTCTGTATCTCTGTATCTCTATCTCTGTATCTTTTACTTAGCCCTGTTGATTAGGTACAACCCAAGTTTACAACATATTATTAAATATTAATATATATAAATAACCATTCATCAGAGAATCCATCA
>Ga0325414_1000954_pt1:0-2500 | contig 26413 bp, 22 predicted proteins | sample PopdelMetagenome_8_FD_206183 | JGI IMG/M metagenome (GOLD analysis project Ga0325414, IMG submission 206183) | Populus deltoides microbial communities from Bellville, Georgia, United States - Leaf-PdKOR-R3 | ecosystem: Host-associated > Plants > Phyllosphere > Phylloplane/Leaf | place... | reverse complement strand
CTATATTGACTACTCTTTATCCTCAAAGTTACAGAGTTAGTTTGCCGAGTTCCTTAACATGTATTAAGCTATCATCTTGATACTTTTATATCAGTCTATCTGTGTTGCATGATACGGTCGATATATATATATATTATTATTATAACCATTATATCTTCGACATAATCTAAGATATAAGCCTTATATAATTCATATTACTACTCTTTTCCTGTTTTTCCTACGTCTCACTAGTTTTTTTAAATTTAAAATTTTAAATTAAAAAATAAAAAAAAGATCCACGTATTCATTATTTACCATTCTTTCGAACATAATGAATTATGCTTTCATCACCTTTACGCCTCTTAGCTTTGGCTTAGATACCGTTTAACACTACATTTTTACTGATTTATAGTTAATAACCATTTCTGATTATATTATCTATTTTTAACCTTAGCAAATCCTAGACTTAAGATGAATGTTTATACATTTTGCGTTACTCATCGAGTCATTCTCACTTCCTGACACATTAAATATGAAACACATTTAATTAATCGAGACAGGAACGGTCTGCTACCTTCATCTTCTATTTTTAATATAAGTGTTGAGTGTTGTTTCGGTTTACATTTTAAGTCCGTATATCTTCGGAGTATGCCTCTCTGCTTCTTTTCATTGCAAGATCATTGTACTGTTACGTACTCTTTAAAGAATGGATGTTTCCAGTCACATCTCATGATTGTCTTTGGAGTGCTATACTACCTTCTTACTACTCAAAAATATAATAATAATATTATTATATTTTTCTAAATATAATTATTATTATTACTTATGTTATTCGGAACCTTAACTTACACTTTGGGCTGTTTCCCTCTCGACATACGACCTTATCATCGTACGTCTGAAACTATCTTATTAAACAATTACTTTTCTGAGCTTAACTCACATAGGTACATTTCTGCCCTATTAACCTTCAAGGTTTAACCATGAATTATTTTGTGTGAATCTTTACTGTACTCGTATTGTTCTTATTTAACAATAAGAATTAGTTAAACTTCCTGATAGATCATGCTATAACATGTTTCGCAGACAACCAACTATCACGACGTTCGATTAGCTTTTCACTACTAAAGTCAATTCATCGAAGGCTAATGTAACAGCCACTCGTTCAGACTCTTAATTCGCATGAACGAAAATCGTTCATATCGATATTATGATCCTGATCAACTTTAGATCACGTCGTTTTAGGTCTTTTTAATATAACTTATTTTCCTGATAAGTGGGACTCTAGCCAATTGAATCTCGCTATATTAAACTAGTAAACCCGCCATTATGCAAAAGGTACGATATCATCTCTTTAGACTCTATCTGCTTATATGATCTCAACTCGTTATCTTTCACTCACGTTACTCTACTCTATCGCTATACTGTCCTTTATGGTCTTGAAGACGGATCTCCATGTCTTATGAAGTTTGTCCGACCTTTACTGATTTTAATCGCCTTTACTTTCAGTAATTCTTGTGATTTTTTTAACAGTTACTTAGATGTTTCAGTTCACTGTATCTCGTACTTGGGTTTTCACCATTAAATTTATCCTTTCTCGTACTTATTACTTTGAAGTAATACGCTGTACTTACGAATCTTTATGCCCTTTGACATTTATTTAAACAGTATGCAGAGATACTCATTAAGATCACTTTATCTTTTATCATGTTTTCATATACTTTAACGATTCTATTAATAGAATTTATACTGCTTATACTATATATCATTCGAATCCTAATACACCTATTACTATATATATATAATATATTATAATATAATATAATATAATATATATTATTACGATTCTCTCAGAATTACACAGATTCTCTCTTCCATCACAACCATTACATATTCTACATATATATCTATTACACTCTTACGTGTGCTTAACGGACAAGATGAGATTCGAACTCACAAGATGTTTTACATCAGACGATTAGCAATCGGCTACACTTCTCCAGTTGCAGCTTGTCCTTGTTGGCTAGTTAATTATTATTCGAGAATCATAATATTTATTTATTTATTTATTTATTTATTTATTTATTATTATAATATCACTTTGTTGATGCTATCCTTTACGGTTATACTTGTCTAGCTCCTCACACTCCTTCCTTTTATCCCTGTTTCTCTGCTTATCCTAACCTTTTAGTATTCTAGATTTATGTCTGATTTATGATCTATATTATAGATTATAGATTATAGATTCTCTTATTTTCTCTTCCGAGAAGGCTATAAATAATAACTAATTCTAGACGATTATAATTTTAATAATTATAATTATAATTACTTGATTATACCTAGTCACTTATTATCATTCAAGATTTTATTTACCGTTATTACCGTTATTCTTTATTAAATATAATATAATATAATATAATATAATATAATATAATATAATATAATATAATATAATATAATATAATATAATATAATATAATATAATATAATATAATATAATATAATATAATATAATATAATATAA
>Ga0325414_1000951_pt1 | contig 26443 bp, 10 predicted proteins | sample PopdelMetagenome_8_FD_206183 | JGI IMG/M metagenome (GOLD analysis project Ga0325414, IMG submission 206183) | Populus deltoides microbial communities from Bellville, Georgia, United States - Leaf-PdKOR-R3 | ecosystem: Host-associated > Plants > Phyllosphere > Phylloplane/Leaf | place: USA... | reverse complement strand
GATGATTGTTTGAAGATGATTACGGTTTTGAAAGATGTATATGATGAAGAAGTAAATGTATGATAAATAGTATACTCTTTCTAATTTTTACATTTACTTTTGTTTCCAAAACTTTATACAAGGAACTCAAAATTGCATATTCTAATCTTTATAAACAGGCACATCTCAATCATGACAAGTATCTCAACAAAAAACTTGAGATGTATGAAGCAATGAAAATTGTTGTTGGAAAAGACATGACAACCAGAAATTATGCCAAATCATATACTGATATCAATCTGGAAGAGAAAACTGAAGTGAAATCTATTTCAATTGAAAATGAAGGGGAATATAAAGAAACTTCAAAAGGTAAAGAGACATCTTTCTCTAGTGTACAAAAGAGGATACATAGGAAGAGAAATCAAATGTATAAAGATGATGTTGTTGAAAAATTATCTGAAAAGATTGGAGATGTAGTGTTTGTAATTCAAAGCCTAAGCAAAAATCAACTTGATGTTAATAAGCTATATACAAAATTGATGAAATTGAAGGTTTTGAGGAGATCACGGGATCACTTTTGGTGATGTTTTTGATTATTTGGTCCAAAATGAAATGTTGGTAAAAGCATTTATGGCAAAAAATGCTAATTTGAGGAAAATTTGGGTTCAAAATTTTATGAACCAACACTACTACAGACCTGATTGCTAAGATGATTTTACTATGATAAAAAAAAATCTATGTTTGTTATTTCACAAGTATGTTTACCTGTTTTTTTTGGTCTAGTATGTTTATGATTGTTAATTTGAACTAATATGTATGTGTATGACATTAGAACTTAATATTTATGCATGACAATATTTGATGTAAGATGTTTATATTTATTTCTTAATGCTTAATTGATATATATTAAAAAGATAATTGTCTATACCCTTTTAAAAAATAAACAATCTTTATCCAAAAACCCATCAAAATATTTTTGTATCTATTTCTCTAAAAAAAATATTCATACTAAAAAAACCCAAATATCTAACTCTTAGTACCATTAACTAATTTGAATTTCTTAATACTGTCAAAAAATTATTTTGAGTGTTTACAAATGAAAAAATATTAATTGGTTTTACTTAAAAATTATCTCACAAGGTTATATATCTATAATATTATATTTAAAATATTTATATTACATATATAGCTATATATAAATATATGATATAATAAAAAAAAACTCATCATTATATTTTTAGTTCTCATTCTTATACTGTTAGTGATTAAATATTTATATTTAATATTCTATATATGTAAGAAAAACTTTTTTTAAAATAAAATATTAAAACATTAATAAGTTATTTCCCAACTTATTTTCCATGACATAACCAAATGTTAAAAACTGTCATACAACTTTTTTTCCATGACAGTACCAAACATAGGAAAATAATTCACTTTTCAAGAATTTATTTTTCAAGGAAATCACTTTCCAAAAGAAAGTTACTTTCCAACAAATAAACAGGGCATAAGATTCCTTCTTTAGCTAATATTAAAACTCTTATAAACTCTAAATTATATTAGCATAAATCCTAGTTGATATTGAACTTCAACACTCCCCCTCAATATCAACTGTCATTATTCTTCATAACTCTCAGCATATCTGTCATCTTTGCAAAAACATCATATTTGAGTGGCTTTGTGAAAATATTCGTGACTTGGTCTTGAGTCTTCACATACTTGACTTCAACTTCTTTGTTTCCAATGCAATCTCTTAGATAAAATCTTGTGTCAATGTGCTTACTTCTATAATGAAAAACTGGTTTTTTAGCTAATGCAATGGCTGATGAGTTGTCCACATAAATCTTTGTAGGTTTCTCTTATGGCATTCACAACTCTTTCAAGAATCTTTTTAGCTATCTGAAATGATGAACACATGTTGTAATAGCTACATATTCAACTTCGCAAGTAGATAATGTGACAATAAATTGCTTCTTTGAATTCCATATGAAAGTTGTGTCTCTTATGTAGAAAACAAAACCTGTAATGCTTTTTCAATCATCCATATCTCTAGCCCAATCACTATCACTATTACCCACAAGATCAAAGCTACTAGAATAACCATAGAATAAGCCAAAATCTATGGTACCTTTAATGTATCGTAGAATTTGCTTCAAGGCTTTGAAGTGAGTTATAGTTGGTGTCTCTATAAACCTGCTCACAAGTCCTACTCCATAAAGAATATCTGGATCAATGCATGTCAAATATCTCAAACTCCCAACTAAGCTCTTGAATGTTGTAGAGTTTATCTTCTCCCCTTTATCATTCTTCAACATCTTCACTCAACACTTGACTGAAGTATTCATTTTTTCACAATCCTCAATTTTGAATTTCTTGAGAATCTCCCTTGTAAACTTCTCTTGATTCACAAAGATTCCATCTTCTCCTTGTTTGATCTCAATCCTTAAGCAGTAAGACATGAGACCAATATCCATCATCTCAAACTCCTTGATCATTGTTTGTTTAAAGTCTCCAAACATCTTTGGATTATTTCTTGTAAAGATTAAGTCATCCACATACAAACATACAACAAGTGTAACACCACTCTCTTTGATCTTTACATAGATAGCATATTCATGGGGGTACTTAACAAATCCATTCTTCAGGAAATAGCCATCAATATGACTATACCAAGCCTTTGGGGCTTGCTTCAATACATATAAGGCTTTATTTAACTTTAAAACCTTGTCTTTATGTCCCTTTACTTCATAACTCATAGGTAGCTCAATGTAGATCTCTTCTTCAAGAAAACCATTAAGAAAGGCTGATTTGATATGCATTTGATAGATTCTCCATCTATGTTGGGCAACAGTGACAATGATTAATCGAATGGTCTCCAATCCAGCAACAGGAGAAAAAAACTCTTCATAGTCAATCCCATACTTTTGATTATAGCCTGTTGCCACTAACCGTGCCTTATATCTCTCAACTTCTCCTTTGACATTCTTCTTCTCTTTGTAGATCCATTTGACACCTATTGATTTCTTTTCATTTGGTCTAGGAACCAATCTTCATATGTCATTCTTCTTAATTGATGTAATCTCCTCATCCATAACAATTCTCCATTTTGCATCCTTTATTGATTCTTCAAACACTATAGTATCACATGTAGAAAAATAACAGTATAAGTGTTACATCATCAATAGGATTAGTTACCTCATATAAGTCATCAAGGATCCTCATCTTTCTTGGTGGAGTGCCACTACTTGAGCTTTCATTAGAAGAAGAAGAAGAAGTTGAGCTCATTGGTGTTTGTGAAGGTGTGATTATAGATTCTTGATGATCTTCATATCTTTCCTCCTCTTTATCAAGAATCGATAAGAAGTCACATTTCTTACCATCATTTACCTTTCAATCCCATGCTTCTTCTTCATTGAATCAACATCTCTATTAATCTCCATCTTTCTTTCAATAAGGTTATAAAGCTTGTATCCTTTAAACTTTTAGTCATAACCCACAAAGATTATCTTTTTACTTTTGTCATCTAGCTTGGTCCTTACTTGATCATCTACATGCACATAACCAAAGCTCCCAAAAATTTTCAAGTGAGAGACACTAGGTTTTCTTCTACTCCATGCTTCTTGTGGAGTTATGCCATTTAAGCTTTTAGTAGGACATCTATTTGACAAGTACGTAGCACAATCTACAACTTTAACCGAAAATTCTTTAGGAATTTTCTTGGTTCTGAGCATGCTTATTGTCTTTTGTTGTGGGGATCTAGACACCATTAGGAGTTTCTTTATACCATAATCTTCACAAAACTCATTAAAATCATTAGAACAAAATTCACCCCCTATTCGTCCTAAGTGATTTTATAGAATAACCACTTTTCTTTTCAACTAATACCTTAAACTTCTTAAAACAACTAAACACATTAGATTTTTTTTAAAAAAGAAGTATAACCAAGTCTTTATATTATAATCATCAATAAAAAGTATAAAATATAAGTTTTTACCAAACAAATGTTTGATAGGACCACAAACATCGGCATGTATTTCTTGTAGGGGTTGATTTGCTCTTGATGTGTAGACTCCTTCGGAAAACTCTTGAGAAATTGCTTGCCCACTAAACTCACACAACTAATTTGGATGTATAATGGATAGCAGACCCTTCAACATCTCCTTTTGTGCCATTATCTTCAAGCTATCAAAGTTTACATGCCCAGGTCTCATATGCCAAAGGCAAGTTTCATCTTTCACACATGCATTTAGGCACGTCTATCTCTATATTTAACAAAAAAATTCTATTCTTTGTCATGGCTACCTTTGTAATCATATTTTCTTTAGTGATAAGTTGTGTCAAACTATGATCTTTCATCTTAATCTTATACCCTTTCTCCAGCAATTATCCTAAGCTCAATATGTTGCTTTTCACTGTTGTTATATAATAGACTAATAGACATCACCAATAAATTGATGACTCCTATCTTTCGATTCAATCAAAATTATACATTTTCACTTGATGACAACCTTTAAATGATCTGCAAAGGTGACATTACCTCTAATTGATACATCAAGCTCCATGAACTTGTCTTTGTCTCCACACATGTGATTATTGTCTCCATTATCTAGGTACCACATGTTCTCTTTGCCTTGCATTCTCACATTATGCACTAGTAGTAGAGTGGCTTCTTTCTTTTCTTCTATCATAAGATTTGTATTCTCTTCAACTTATTGGTTGGATTTTAGCAATCCCTAGTATAATGACCTGTCTTTTGACAATTATAGCATTTAACTTTTGATTTGTCAAACCTGTTGTCAAATCTTGATCTCAAATTGCTACTACCAATTGAACCAGTCGACCAGTTCCCTTCATTCGATCAACTATTTGATCTATTAGGGCTGCCTCGACCTCCTCTTCTAAATCTTCCTCTTTCTCGGGAATATCCAAAACTATCTTGCTTTGAAAAAAGTGCTTGTGCACCCACATCATCTTGAATCTCATTGACTCTTTCCTCATGAGCTTGTAATTTTCCCATGAGACCTTGTATTGAAAGAAAATCCATATTTTGCGACTCCTCTATCGCAACCACCACATAATAGAACTTCTTTTACAACGAGCGTAGGATATTCTTTACCACACCTCTCTTGCATCTTCTCCTTATATCTCTTTATTTAATTGTATATGGCCAATACTCTTGCAAAGTATTCTGAAATATTCTATGATTCAAGCATATATAACTTTTCAAAGTCACCACATAGTTTTTATAGATGTACTTTTCTCACATTGTTAGCTTCTTGGTTTGATTCTTGCAAAACTTCCCATGCTTTCTTGACGGTGGTTGTGGTGACCATTATCTCAAAACTAGTGTCATCCAAACATTGGTGGATGATTGTTAGTGCTAGTTGATCATTTCTTCGTGCCTTTTGCACAACTTCTATTTGGGTTAAAGTCAACGTCGTTCTATCTATAGGCCATTTAAAGCCTTTTTTAATCATCTCCAACACATCTTAGGAACCTAGCCAAGCTTTTACTCAAATACACCAAGTTTGATAGTTGTCCTTTGTCAACCTAGGACATTGAAGTGGAAGGTTTGAATTGGCCATGTTGAATAATCAAACCTAAGCTCTGATACCACTTATTGGAAAATAAAAATAGGGTGTGGTAGCTAATTTATAAGAACATAGCTAAAGAACAAGAAAAAAAATGAGATGAATGATATTTTATTAAAAGTTTTCTCAAAAGATACACCTTTCTAGCTCTTCTCTAAATCTCTCTCAACTTGTTTATAATGCTTAAGAGTACAAGCCTATTTATAGACCTCAAGTCCTAGCTAATCAAGGAATTAAATTATTCAAAGGAAATCCTAATCTAATAAGAAATCAACATTATATTTAATCAAGGATTGTAATAAATTAGTTTATTATAAATCCTTTTTTATCAAGGATTCCTATATTAACTAGGATTCCTTCTTTAGCTAATATTAAAACTCTTACAAACTTTAAATCCTATTAGCCTAAATCCTAGTTGATATTAAACTTCAACAGTCATGGCTTTTTAGTTGGTTTTTTGCTAAGATTATTTATTGAAGAAAGCTGTTTTAGAGTTATAGAATGAGAAAATGGAGTAAGGTTGTTGTAGTGTTGGCTGAGAAATATTATTCATGGCAGTGCTCCTCTCCCTACCCAGGCTTCTTGGGTTAGGGTTTTGTAGAATTTTTATGGGAGAAATGGTGAGATTTTAGGGCTCATGATTTGATGAGATCTTGACCCTTGATACCGATAAATAAATCTCAGCCATTCATTAAAGCTAAAGATAAAAACTTGTCCTACTTGCAACTAACAAGGGAGGACATAAGACTATTTTTACAGTTATAGTAGTGTTGGGTAGTATTTTTAGGTGAGAATATGCAAGTGTTTTTAATGTAGTAAGAGTTGTAATTTTAGTTTAGAGCAAAATACAAATATTATGGTATAAGTTGGCATAAGCTTTGAGTGGTATGATGAAGGAGTGAGGAGATATTAGGGCTGAAAGATGGGCACTTGGACATCTTTTTTTCTTTTGTTTTAGGGGTAGAAGACAATGAAAAGTGAAATTATGGTATTTTTCAATTTAGTCATTGAACCTTTAGCACTTTGTAATGAAACCCTCAATCAGCTTTTAATATTTTAGATTCCTTGCAATTTTACCCTTAGCCTTCTTCAATTGGATCCTTAAATTTCAACGTTTTTTACAAAGTGATCATTGGTTTCAGATTTCTTCAAAGTGGTCCTTAATTGAATTTCATACTTCGAATTTCTTTCGATTAAGCTCCTAATTGTACCAATTTAGACTTTAAAAGGTTCAATTATGTCCCAAATCTTTCAATCTTTGTGAATTGATCCGAATAAGGCCTTCGAACTTGATTTTTCTTCAATCGAGTCCTTGATTGAATCCACAAAACTCATTAAAAGTTTAATTAAGTCCTTGAACTTAATTAATTCTTCCAATTTCTACCGAATTGACTTTTAAACTTAATTTTTATTTAATTAATTTATTAAATAAGTCAATTAAACTTGTTAGAAGTTTAATTAAGTCCTTAGACTTAATTAATTCTTATAATTTTGGTCAAGTTTGGATTTCAACCTCAATTTTCTTTCTTTCTTCATCCTATCTTTTCAAAACATCCCAATATGGCTATTCTTACGGTATTTTTGTATTTTGCGGCTCGAAGGCTTTTATCCTTGTGTCCCGAAATTATTTTTGGATTTTATATTTTATATATTTTTTGGATTTTTTAATAAAAAATAAAAATATACACTTTTTATAAAAAAAAATATTTAGGCTCCAAAATTGAGTTATGATAGTTGCTCCCTCTTAACGATACTTACGGTATTAAGTTATTTAAAAGACTTTAGAAAGCAAGTTTGTAAAGAAAAGAAAAAGGATGTTGGGTGTTTAAGCACATACCCTTGGTTTATGATTAGGTAACCTGCCCGTGGTCTCTCTTTGGATGACCTATTTGTGGTTTGTGTCCGGGTAACTTACATGTGGTCTCTAATCGAGTGACTTGCTTGAGGTGTTTTTCGAGTAACATATCCATGGTCTTTAATCGAGTGACTTACCGGTGGTTTTTGTTTTGGTAGCCTACCCACAGTCTTTGATTAGGTGACCTACCCGTGGCTTGTGTTCGAGTAGCCTACCCATAGTTTATGTTTGGGTGACCTTCCCGTAGCCTACCCATGGTCTCTATTCAGGCGACCTACCCTTGGCTTGTGTTCTGGTAGCCCACTCATGATTTTTGATCGGGTGACCTCCTCGTGGCTTGTGTTTGGTAGCCTACTTATGGTCTCTAATCAGGTGACCAACCTATTGTTGATTTTTTAGCACTTTTCCTTTTCTAATGGCAAGGTTGGAATTCTTGATTATAAGGTTAATTTTTTGGTGCTTCCTGATTACATGCTTTTTAATTGTAGGGTTGAGATTTGTCCTTCTAGATGACTAGATTAATATTGAGAATTTCTGATGACATGGTTAAATGTAAGATTCTTGATAACAGGGTTAAAATCAATTTTTTGATGACAAGGTGGAAATGAATTTTCTTATGATAGAGTTGAAATTTAGAATTTCAAATAATATGGTTAGAACTTGAAATTCCTAATGACAGAGTGAAATTTAAGAATCCTAATGATAAGGTTGAATATGGGATTCTTGATAATAGAGTTAAAAAGGATTTCCCAATGATAGAGTGAAAATGAATTTCCTAATGACATGGTTGAAATTGAGAATTTCTAATAACAAAGTTAAAATTGAAAATTCCGATGACAGGGTGAAATTTAAAATTCTTGATGACAGGGTTGAAGTTTGAAACTCTTGATGACATGGTAAATTATGAGATTCCTGATAACATGGTGAAATTTAAGATTTCTAATGATAGGGTGAAATTGAAGATTCTTGATGACATAGTTGAATATAAAATTCTAATAACAGAGTGAATTTTGAGATTCCAGATGATAAGGTTGATGTTTGAGATTCCTAGTTATAGAGTGAAGTTTAAGAATCCTGATAACAGGGTTAAAATGTGGAGATTCCTGATTATAAGGTTGAAATCCAATCATCCTGGATTATACTCCATCCTAACAAGGCAATTACTCATTCATTATCATCATTAGATTACATTCCAAATTATTTATTAATTCCACATTTGCCATTATAGAAAAACATTATAACATTTATAAGTAAGTTCTTAACTAGATACATTAGTTAACTATAATATTCCTAGACAAAATACTAAAACACACATGATAAATACTTAAAACTAAAAAACTATTTATGCAACATCATACACAATGCACACTTAAATTCTAAACAAAGAAGTAACAACTAATAACTACTTTTGACTTTATCTAGCAATGGTTCTATCTATTCATTTTAATCCTTTAATAGTTCATCACTACATTATCTCATTTAATTTATGTCATATTTTAATTCTTCCATCATCGATAAATGAAAAGTCTCATGGTACTTTTCTAATAGTTAAGCATCCCGGCATTCTCATTTGGAAACTAATCATTTCGGTAATCCCATATGGATGCCAATCATTCCGATGTTCTCATTCAAAAGCCAATCAATCTAGTAGTCCTATATGAATACCACTCAATCTGGTAATCCCATCATGATTGCTAATCATTCAAGCATTCTCATTCAAAAGCCAATCAATCTAATAATCCCACATGGATACTAATCAATTCGGCGAACTCATCATGGTTTCCAATCATTTTGGATATACAAATCTTTCTTTTCATAAATATCGACAACACAACACAATGTCAGATTTTACTTCAAACATGATCACATTAAAAGAAAAATAAAGAATTTTCCAAAGAGTTATTTACGAGGTACTAAGTACCTACCTGCAATTTAGCTATGTCCAACTCCTCCAATCCGTTGTACCACCCCAATGGTCTCTCTTCGCATTCACAAGTTTTCAACAAGTCATTATTGTACCCATACATATCCTCATTCATTATAACATATTTTATGATTTCCACTCATTTATTCATCTACAACCAAAGTCATTCTTTTAATTCCTCACTCAATTTCAATACTATTCTCATTTAATCTACACAAAGGTTTTCATTACTTGCAAATCATAGAAATTCTTCTATATTCCAAAAATCCTTACTAGCACATCCATATATATATATATATATAATTTATCAATTAATTCCATACCATCATATAATCCCTAAAATTTCACAATTTCATCCTTTTAACAAGGCCATTCAATTAGGTAACACTTTATTGCATAAAAAATTCAACTCATTTAAAATCACCATCCATAAAATCATACATACATTCATAACACAATTTATAATTAATGTCACGAGTGTAACAATTCTCACTTTGTTCCCTTATGGCTGGCCCTTTAAGGCTTCCCTTACCCGTCACTTCTCTTAATCATTCCTTCATGGTTTCACTACCACAACAACCCCCAAGGGTCCTGGAAATTCAATTTCTATGAAATTCATTTTTCTCCCAATTACATTTGAAGAACCCTAATTTAAATTGCTAGGAAATTCACTTTTCTCTTAATTCATTCATTAACTTTTGTTTAAATTGGTATTGATGAGTTTCAAACACCTTACCTGGTTACAAAATGTATTTTAAATGCTACTCAATCAAAGTTTTCCTAAGCTTCTTCCTTTTTTCCTTTTCTTTCTTCACTTTTTCTTTCTAGCTCAACTTTTTCTCTATTTAGTCTTCCTTAATTCTAAATATGGATGTGTTTTTCTCCCTTAAAATCCTTTCTTTTCACTCATAAATGTCACTCCTCTAGCCATTTATGATGGAAGGAAGGAAGAAGAAATGAAAATGCTCTCTTAGGTGCACACCATCAGTTGTAAGAAGAGGGAGAGAGGAATTCTTTTTATCAATAACTCATTTAACTATTAAAAACATACATCCCCTCTTCAAAGAATTTATTTACTTTACACATTTATCTTTCATAGTCAATTCCTTCGTTAAGATAGTTTATACTAAATAATTCATTTTATCCTATTTTAGAATACAATATAATTTTAAATTATCTCGGGATTTACATGGAGTATTTAATCAAAATTTAGCTATTTAGGTGTCGAACACCTCCTTATTGCCATGAAGTTCCTGCTCCTCCTATCTGATGTCTCACTCTAGTAACCTCCCCTGTATCAATATGATTTTCAAACCATTATTGACATATCCATTTAACTTAGGTGTCGTGGCATGCACGACATCGAATGACAAATGTGCCTTCTTGATTGAAGGGTGTTTGAGTTTAATCATAAAGTTATGATTTGAGAGAGTCGCCACTTAGTATCATGTCACTAGAAAACCTATTATCTGCGAGAGTCTGGGAAAGGAGACTAGTTGTGCAAGAAAAAGACGGATCACCCCCAATGCATCTTACCTAAGGTAAGTTACATTGTTGATTGATTGTTATTCTAAACCGAGTTTTTATTTGTTGGTCCCAACTAAGGTTCAAGGCAGATCTTCCTTCATGAGAAAGTCTCGACCTTATCAAATTAAATCCTAACCATTAAGGCTCAATTTTTAGCATCACATTTATTTCCTATTTTTTTTTATCATTAATACATGAGGATATACTTTACAATGTAATTTTATACCTATAAATATTAAAGTCTATAGCTAAATCCTAACACTTTGAATACTAATTAAACAAATTAATTATTGTGAGATTTTTGACATATTGGTCAAATGCTAATGGATAATCATAAACTAGTTACAACAAAAATATGATTGTCTTTTAGAAGATATGCATGACAAACCTTTAGAATTTGATCGTATACACACAAAAAAATATTTTTTGTGATTTTGAAAAAAGTGAATTTTTAAAAAATTTGGACTGTTTTGAAATTTCAGATAAAACTGAGTATTTTTAATATTAGATCTATATCTTACAGTGTAAATCTATAACCCAATATTAAATGAAATTCTTGATGAAAAACATATTTTTGTAATTTATGAAATAAGGAATTTTTTTTGAATTTTTGAATTTTTTTCTAAGTTTTAAAGAAAAATCAGGTATTTTTAATATCGGATCCGTATCTTACCGTGTAAGTCTACAACTCAATATTAGGCAAAATTATTGGAAAACACACACAAGAGATCCATAAATAATTTCAAAATAGTCCCTGAATTGTTTTTAGAATTTTGAGTTTTTTTAAGGATTGTTTGACTAGACACACAAGTAGGTATAAACTAAACTAAAGAAAAAGATTGAGGGCGTGTTTGCTAAATTTGTCCTTAACCTAAAATTAGAAGCATTAAGAATGCTTTAAGGCTGTGTTTGGAAAACATGTCTTAAGATTGTGTTTGACAAACATGCTTTAAGAATCCAAATAAGGCCTTATTTCCTTAATAAAATTAGCACAAGCCAAACACGCCCATAGCTTATAGGTTAGGCTTGGCCCAACTACATGGGTCGGGCTTATTGTGTCTAAAGCCCAAGCCCATGCATGCAGGTTGGGATTAGGCCCAACCTGATTTGTTTGGACCAACAGAAGGCCCAAAGCTTTTTTTAGATGGGCTGGACCCAGCCTACTCCGTCATATAGTTTGGGTCGAGGCAAGAGGCCCAACCTCATTTCTTTACCACTAGCCTGATCCAGTGGTTTTATTCTCTAGCAACCACTAAGAACATGAATTATTTATTCATGTTATCATACACTACATCACAAAAAGAAAAGAAAAAGGTGTCTGGCTTGGGAAGGATGTTCACTAGCTAATGGCATTGTCGTTGTGGTGTAGTGGACGATGGTGAAGGTGTTGGTGGCTTACAATGCAACTGGTGGCACTGTTGAAAGGAAAGAAGAAGGTACCTAGCTATGTTACTTACAGATGAGTAGAAAGGGAACTGGAGTTGGGTAAGGAGTTGTTGATGGTTTTGTTTATTGGAATTGGAGAAAGTAATTGTAGTTACTGGTTTTGTGGGTTTATTGGGTTGCTCACGGTGGTCAGCAAGTTGATGTTGCTATAAGCAAATGATGGCCTAGTCTTAGATGGAAGAAATGGCGAAATATGTCAATGGTAGTTTTAATATGAAAGAAAGAAAAGGTTGTGGGGGAAGGTTGGGGGTCCTTTTTAGGTTTTATTTTTTTTCTGGTTTTTTGTTTTATTGTTTTCTCCTTTAAAAGCTAATAAATGGGTCTCTTTTTGGTTTCCTCCCCTCCTTATTGGTTGCACAAGATTCACCCTTGTTTATAGGGATGAAATAAGAACATGAGGTGTTTTTTGCATGGTTTATGGTTATCGATTTTCTTGGGAATGATCTCAACTCTTAGTCATAAACCAACAACTTTTGTTAATCAAACTGACGTTGTTTTGGTCAAAACAACACCAAAACACATCGTTCTTAACCTAAATTAGGTCATTAACCCCTTTTTAATTTCAACCCCTAATATTTTAATTTATTCAATTAAGTTCTTAATTGAATTTTAATTTTAAAAATCAATTTAATTTCGCCCCTGCCAAGTTTTAAAATGATCCCCTAAGTTTAGCTTCTTTTTCATCTTGGTCCTTGGTCATAAATATTTTGAATCTTGTCTGTAATTAACTTTTGAACTTCTAATTTCTTTAATTTTACCCCTGTTTTCAGTTGAATTGGGTCCCTGAATTCACCCGTCTTTTTCAAAAAGATCTTTGGTTCCAAATTTCTTTAATTTGGCCCTTAATTAACCTTTAAACTTTGATTTTCTTGCAATTTTATCCTTGATTTCACCCAAATGAGTTTGAAAAAATTATATCTGGTCCTTTAAAAATTCAATTTTCTTAATTAAATCCAAATTAGGCTTCCAAACTTAATGTTCCCCAATTAAATCCCAAATAAAATTAATTTAACTTATTAAAAGTCTATTAAGCCATTGCACTTAATTAATTTTTTTAATTTGACCTAAATTAATTATTAAACTTATGCAAACCATTAATTGGACCCATGATTAAATCAAATTGACTTATTAAAAGTCTAATTAAGTTCTCAGACTTAAGTTCTATGCAAAATCATCCAATAATAATTTAATTTGACCTTGAATCTGCATTGTATTTCAATCTTGGGTATAATTAGGTTCTTGATTTTTATCCAAAATCACAGTTTGGTTCCTCTATGCATTTGAAACCTTCATTTGTATTCCTTGACTAACTTTCAAGAAACTTCTCATTTTCCCATTCATATTATTATTTTTATTATTTTTTTCATCTGAATTTTCTACTATAATTGGAAATTTGCACTTAAATAATTTACCTTTGACCCTTAGGGTCCATAACTACTCATTTAAACTCGCTTAAAATATATCCTATTTCAATATTTTTTTTTTAAATTGTAACCCGAGGTTTATAGTCTAATAATGTGCTATGATCCTCTAAATATTATAAAAGTTATATGTTGTTTTACTTAATCTTTCAGTAATTGTTTCTCGGTGTAATTAGTATCCCTTTATCAAGAATATTTCGATTCAAATATTATAGTATAAAGCGTGTTTGTTTTGTCAAATCATATTTATTCTCAACACCTTAGTCATTGATTTTTTGAATAAGATTTGAAACTCTTTTCAAATCTTAATTCACATTGTTCAAGGATTTCACAATTATAACTTTTTTAAAAACAAATGAAACACTATCCTTAATTCATTTAGGGTCATGAATCATCTCTTGATCACTCAAATACCTTCATACAATTCATGTTATACTCAATTTATACTTGTTTGTTACCTTTGATTTGAATAATATATAGTTAGGATCAAAGCATAACATTCATTATATAAGATAAATTGGTGATTTCAAGTATAAAGATTACTTACAAAACTATCACATGAGTCTTTCCTAAATATAGATGATATCTTTATATGCAATCCTTATACTGGTCAGTTCAGTCTACATGTAATCTGACAAACAAGTATATATTAGTTCCAAGTATCCCTCATATCTCAACTTATAAGAACAACAACTTTCTTTCATAAAGAAGATAACGTAATATATATTAGTCTCAACAACTTTAATTAATGTAAAATCTTAATAAAGCATCAGCCAAGAATATTTAGAAATGATGTTATAATGTAATAAGAATTTCATAATTTTAGCAACTTTAAAATTTTCTTTGCAAAGCATTTTTATTTTATGTACTTTATCTTTACACTAAACTCATTAATCAAACATAATAAATATTAAAGATAAAGCATGTTTTTATTACTAATAAATATGTTTTATATGAACAAAGTCAGTGCTGTATTTAACCAACCGATTAGCTATAATGCATATACACTAACACTTTATTAACTCTTTCCTTAAGCAAAGGATCAACAAAAAGAAAAGAAATCATAAATTTTTATTTTAGGTTTTGAGAAGCATGAAACCTTATACCTAGTGTAATAACCCAAAATTTTACCCCCCATTATTTTCAAAATAAATATTTCAAAAAAATCTTTTCAATAAGTTTGTTTAATTTAGAGTATCAATAAATATCCAAAAAATATAAATGATTAAAAATAAAAAAGAGAGGAACAAAGAATACAGTTGAGGAAAAATATGGACAAATAATTGAATTTAACAAGCCAAGGATTGAGTTAGGGAAGTTTTTTTAAAAAAAATCCATGAATGGTTTGGTTTGCAATTAGGAAATCAATTGAAGAGAAAATATAGAAAGAAAGGGTTTAATTTGGCTAAGATTAGAAAAATTAAAGAATTAGGGATGAATTTGAAATAAATAACCAAATTAGAAAGTCAATAAAGGACTTAATTGAATAAGAAAATAAAAATCAAAAGTTAAATTGGCCAAAAATGCACAGTTTTGGAAACTAGGGACTAAACTAAAAAAAATGTCAAAATATAGGATTCATAATTAGGTTAACTAAGGGCTTATTTGAAATAAAATCTGAAGATAAATCTCTTAATTAGGTTAAATTATAAATCTACAAAACCGAGGATTAAAACCAAAAAGGAGTCAATATTGAGGGACTAAATTGGATTTTCACACTTTTAAAATGATATCATTTTTATAATCACCTAACCTTAATTATAATTGTAAACGATATGTCATTCCTTTTTAAATGAAATGACACGTTGTATAGAACCTGAATTTACATGTCATTCCACTTTGAATGGAACGACACGTTGTTTATGTACTGTTCTTATTTTTGAAAATCCAGTTAAGTCCCATGATTATAGCTTGAACCCTGATCTTTAGCTTTAATTCTAGACCATGATTGATTCTCTAGAATCATGAAAACGCATGAACCTTGCTTATTAACATACCAACTATGATTTTGGATCGAGAAATCATCTTTTGATCCCTTGAATCGTACCCAAAATATAAGCCAAATGCATGCCCATAGTCAACCCTCAATCATAGAAAATTAGCTCTTCAATCCTTAGATTTTCAGCCTTTTCTATTTTAGTTCTTCACGCCCTCAACAACCCTAAATTCCCTCTTATAGATATCCCTTTCCCTACCAAGAAATATACAAAGACAGAAAGAGAGAGTGTGAGAAAGAATTCTGAGAAGAAACATAGAGAGAGAGGTGAAGGAAGAGAAAAAAAAACTTGGTCAACAGAGTTTGAGTGAAGTGTAGCAATACTATGAAAAAAGTAAGAAGAGAAGGCTTGTTCTAAAAAGAAAAAAAAAAATTGGTCAAAATTTCTGCATGCCAATAACCTAACCAAAGATTTTCTTTTTTAAATGACCGACATTAAAACTTTTTTAAGTAATTTAATTGATGAGTCTTCTTTTCTAAGGACCAACATCATTTTTTTTTTAAGTAATTAAAATAAACTATATATAAGTTTAGAGAATAATTAGTATATTTAATGGCAATTAAAAGATAGATTTTAGAGAAAACACATAGTAAGGTTATCTTTCTTAAGAAACAATGCAATAAGGGTGATATTATTCTTTCCTTCAACATAACTAACTCCTTACTTGAATCTCTAAAGCTAGTATTAATCTTTAGGATTTCTAGTTTCCTCTAATTACTAGGTAGCGACTTCAATTTTCAACATATATTCTCCCATTTTATTTTGGGGAGTCTCATTTATATCTGGGTAAGACAACATGGCATGCACCTAAGTTATTAATGGTCCATGATGTCCTACTAGGTGTCTTCAAATTAAATCCACACCTTATTTCTGGACCATTATAATCTTATATTGGTGACTAACGAATTACAAAGCGTACCTTCAACTCGATTGATGATGACATACTAGATGATTGAGATACAAGAGACATCATTGACATTGATTTTAAGGGTTTTGGAGATTTTTAAAAAGTGAAAGTCAATTATTATATTAGGATTAGAGTTCTTCATTCAACAAATCAAGTTTACTATGTTTTTTTATTTCTTAAAAAAAATCATAAGTAGCTCATTTTTAGGGTGGAGAGCTCAATGACACATGTCATCAATTTATTGGTTGTTATTTGATCAACTAAGGAGGTTTAGTCAAAATAACAGAAATGAGACATGAAGGTGGATGGAGGGGTACTGAAAGTGTGGCATCCAATTATGGTTAGAGGATCAATTATGCTTTTTATATTGAAGTACTAATTTGATCAAATCTAAAGGCACAAGATAAATTAAACCCGTGTCTAGTGTTGGGATAAGAACTTTATTTATTAATTTAGTGGTTGCTCATAAGCATTAATCAAAACCTAGCTCGAATCTTATGATTCTAGTCTCCATTCTTTATTTAAATTCTAAAGATGAAAAAGATTATAAGTGGAATATTGCATAAAATGATGCTTTTCATAGAGAAATTTTATATTATTTTCAGAGTAGAGATACCATTATTTGTTTTAAAAGCCTATTATGCACAAGTACGGGGGGGAAAAATTAAAGTCCATCCCATAAAAATAATGATAAGAATATTATTATCTAGGGTTTAAAAATAATGTTTTAATTTTTTTTACCCATATCTCTCCATGAAAAAACTAACAGTAGTAAATTACTTTTCGGAGTGAGATAAAATGCTTAGCTGTTGATAACATCTTCTTTTCTCGTCCATGTAATTATGGAAATCCGCGCGTCACACACCACCAAACATCATCGTTCCTCATCACAAATTTCTTACTCTTCATTCATTGACTTGCAAAGGCAAGGAGGCCGACGGCCGACCACATCGAATTGACTATTATTTGTAACTAATGGCATCTCCCGACCGTTGCTTTTACCTAATCCACTCATCGTATTTTCAATTTAACCCCCAAGAATGACGAGAACAGGAGGAGGAGGGTTATTATTTTTCCATAGTTATACTAATCATTTTTGTTGGAGATATATGTTTTTTTGGGAGACACCATTCCCTTAGAAACTGGGCAGCACGAGTTGAAGAGTCAGCTTCCATACCTTAATATGCTAATTAATTACATTAGGTTATGTTTAGCACGTAAAGGGTGAAGAAAACCCTAGTCAAAGCTTGCCTAACACATGCACTTTGACACCTATCGACCTCTTTCACAATTTATTATGTCCTTGTTGGTATATTAGAATAATCGATCAATCTTGTTCAGGCGTCATATTTTATGCTAGATTCTACATTTCATGCCAAGATGGGCATATAATGGTGAAGGCAAACCGTCGATCTATAACATCCCGTCAAATTCTCGATGGTTCTTATTTCTTTAATTTCGGGATTTATTTAATAAATCAAACAATAATACTGAAGCTCCTACTTCAACTTGTCAACTACACATGGTATTTTATCAATAATTAGCATTAGTGTTGATTGATTAATTAGTTCATGTCTGATCTTTGGAATCAAATTTGGTAGCTAGCAGTGTGAACTCATTATCCATTTGTTTGATAATATTGTTGTGCTATATATATATATTAAGGCACAAATGATTTTACCTAAACTTTATTCTAAAAATAATATTTAGTTAAGGTTTGTGTTGTTTTAAAATTCAATATATAATAATTTTTTAAAAAAAGCTGTTTTGTTTTTAAAACCTTGCTTAAAAAAACAGTTCATTATTTTTTAAAATAATTTTTTTTAAAAGAATAATATATTAGAATCTCCTTTTGTCAAGTACTAGATTAATGTAATAATTAAATCTCCCTTGTCAAGTACTAGATTATTGTACTAGCTAGGTGATGCTAACTAAACTAATCTTAAATTCCAACTTTCTTCATTTATTTGTTAGTATATATATTATATTTGTTAATAATTGAATTTCAAGTTGTAGATATAATTTGTTTGAATATAGATTAAAGGTTTAAGATCTTGATTGAAGTAATACATAACTTGATATACTTTTCAATGTAGTTTTACTAGAAATTTATGTGGAGATTTAAATGAAAGAAAAATCATACTTTTTCTACAATTATTTAGTAATTATTTGAATTTTATATTATGAAATGTCAAAAACATTACAATATCAATGTACCTCATTCAATCTAATAATGACAAATAATTACCGTAATAAAAATATTTTTGCCTTTAAAATTAAATTACATTATTGTTTTAGAGCTAACTTTACTATGTGAAATCACAATAAATTATGATTTTATGCATGATAATTTCTTAGTCTCTTTTAGCTTTAGTTTTACTAGTAGTAATAATAATAGTAATAGCAACAACTATTCACAAGAAATGGAGTGTGGAAACCTTATGAAGAGATCACAAGATCCTCTTTGACCGTTAAAGATAACAATTCATGATGAGTTAGAGAATGTTTGTTTCTGTGGTTCTTTCTGCTTTTGAAGCAAACCACAAAAACATGATGTTTGGTAAAATATAAAGCGTTAATTACTGTGCATGAGACCCACTATCATTTACCTTTCAGCCGCAAGTTACCCGAACATAGATGCAATTTGCTTTTCTCTGTGTTGCGTCTGTGAAAAGTGAATTAATTTAGCATTGTGTGAATAGTGTTAAGTGAACAGTACAGAGTGAATTAATTCACTCTGCAGAACAGTGGAGAATGTCTTCACTGTTCATGGCCGGATCGGGTCCGACCCAAACTTAAATGTATTAGACCGTGTCTGATCCGGTAAAAAAAATTTAATTTTTTTTAATTGTGTTTTACTCGAAAAATTAGTGTTTAATATTATTAAATGACACTATATAAATTAGAAAGAGATCCCAATTATTTCTGATAATATTTCAAAAAAAAAATTCAAAAAACAATGGAAATTGAGTACTTGAATCTATAATATTTACCCATACAGCTGGAAATCACCAAGCTCGTCTTTTTAATTGTAACAAATTTACTAGCAGCCAGCTACACTAATTAATTTGCTATCTCGCCCGTAGCCCTGCTCTCATGATTCATGTGATTTTCTTAGTGCAAAACTCCGTGAAGTTGGTCAGTCATGCTTCCAATGACTGGCGTTTCTTGCATGTTCAACCTTTTTAATAAGATCTTGATCGTGCACCTTTCTTTTAATTACTCCCTGGCTAGCTAGCTAGCTCAATATCACCAGTTTAATCTTTAAAGGAAAACAAACGCCTCAGTATCCCTATCAAGTGACTAAAAACACAACTGATGAAAAATATCACAGAAACATAAAAGAGAGTTAAAGAAACATGCTTGTCTTTGCTTTTAGTAGGGTTTTCTTTTGTTATATTAAATATGGGGATGATCATGGGACCCACTATCTTACACTTGTTTTTTGTCTGGGGGGGGTTCGAAAACGTCAGCATCTCAGAACCACCTGTATGGCCCGTGCTCCGTAGTTCCAAGAACTAAAACTAGGAAAAGAGAAAATAACTTCCCACTAGCACTGTACCATCTCTCTTCCAAGGCAAAAGAATGCAAACCCACAGCAGCTAAAAGCCAAATCTCCCGTCAATTTCCATCATGCAGTAGCACAAAACAAAAGGATAAAAAGCCAAAAAGCAAACCCACAAAGGAAATCACCCACCACCATCAAAGATCACCCACAGAATTAGTTGCCCATTATGAAATTATATTTTGGGCAGTTTAAGGACCATATACACCACCCTTCACTGAGACATAGGTGACCCTATATGCTGGACGCCATGCTTTGCTATCTGCTGTCCACCTACCCTAATTAGAAAGATGGCACGAGCCCAAAGGAAAATATAATCGAAGTAAAGGCAGATGATACATAGGTTTTTGCATGTGAAAATATCAACTACAAATGGTTTATTCCGATCCACATGTGATCGATCTCATCTGAATCACTTCCACGGGCACACCTCGGAATATATAAATAAAGCTGAAAGAGTGAAGAGATGACCACAAGAAACAGAGGCTACAAGAGGATATAGCATCCATTTACACAAGCTGAGAACATTATCGAACGTAAGGATATTCCCCTTCTACAACAAAATCCTCTTTCTTTATTATTTTCTTTCCATCCCCTGAGACTCTCCACCACGTCTAAAAACTCCCCTCCAAAAAGAAGAAAAAATATGGATTTTTCTTTCTTTAATGGTGTTTCTACGACACCAAAGTGTCTTAAACCTCTCTAGGGTCAACAAAAATTGACAAGCCAGGTGATGATTTTGTCCAGTCGCCAACAGGCCCGTCACTGTAGTCCTCCCCGAGCCTTTTGATGCACCATAAATCCTCTGCGCACGATAGCATTTTCCAGTGTGGTATCCCTAATTTAAGCGGTTCGCTATTTGCCACCTCTGTAGCCACCACTCCACACCCACTCTCTCTAGCCAAGTTATGTACGTGACCGCATAAAGCTTTCATCATTTTAGCCGCGCGCGGTCCTTCACCTCCCAGACCATACATAAAATACAACCCAAAAGGCCTGAACACCGCGGGCACTGAAGGCAACTTCAAAAACGGAAAAGCCTTGTCGACGATTCTTGTCGTTTTAGCAAATGTTCGCTTCAAGCGTGACGCGCCACGCACTTCAAGTCTAAAAACATCCTTGCAATTCCACACGCTAAGCACAGTCCATGACTCAGGCGGGTCGGATAAGAAGTGATCCGACCCGGCCCACAACCCAAATCTTAAACTGTCACGTGGCACAGCCAGAAAAGTTCCTACATTAAGCTTGTTCTCGAGGACGGAGTCGATATCACGGGGGAAAAACTCAGTAGTGGCGAAGCGACGTCGGTACAGCAACTCGGCGTCGGGTGGGGTGAGTTTGATGATTGTGATTCGGTTTGACACGGTGACTCGGTGAGCGAAGACCGGGTTAACCAGGATCGAAGGAGTACGGAACGTCGAGTAGCCGCATTTGCCGGTGAAGAGCTTAACGGAAGCGTGGTTGTCGCTTTCAGTAGCCATGTATGAATATTCAGCGCCGTTTTGACGAAACCAATCTTCCATTTGACATACCAATTTTAGCCCTAGACCCATCCTCCTATGCAAGAAGGAAAACGGAAAAGATTCATGGAAGAACAGAATAATATACATGCATGCATTAATTCAATTAAAATATTTTAACATAACTTTATTATTGGTAATTAAAAACCAAAGAGAAAAAACTAAATCCAAAAAAAGAAAAATGTTAATTATTAACACTATTAACAGGGTTCATTATGGAACCAATAATTAGGGGATCAAATATCATTTAATTAGAAGAATCCCTGGACTACATGTGATGAACCAAGATCCTTCCAAAAGCAAGTACATTTCTTCCGATCCGATTAAATAAATAAATAATTGAAGACAAAATGCAATAAGACAAAACAGAGCATTACCATATATATATATATATATATATATATAAGAATAGCAGCTAGCAGTAGTAAGGATGATGTAGGGCAGCAGAACTTACCGGTGGGAAGGAGAGATACGAAGGCCTAGAATGTAAGCCACTTTGGTGTAAACAGGGACTGGTTTGTTGGAGATGGAGTAGTTGTTCTTCACTCTTCTTGAAATCCTCTCGCCACATGTGACGGTTTTGATGCAACCTCTTATCATCCCCACTATCTCTCCACCCATCTCAGCCACCTGTTCATATAATCAAAAGCACAACAACTTAGGCTATTACATGGCATTGTGTAAAGACTGTTAACTAATCGAGCCACATGCTTTTCTTTTTCTTTAGTCACCTTGTGAGGTACTCAAAAGGTCAGTATGGAGGGGTACAAATATTTAATTTAAAAGTGAAGGGAGTAGTGTGTAAATTAAAGACAAATTTAACAGTTATGGTTGAGGAGAGGAGGGTAATTATTTAATATTGTATGTACCAGCATGAGGAAAGCAGGAGAATTGCGGACTCTGCAAATCGGGTCACCTAGGAGGTCGGTGAAGAGAGAGAGCTTGCCGCTGGAACCAACTTCACAACTTCTCTCTACTTCTTCGACACCAACTACATCTCTGCTTGGATCAAACTCTCTCACCACCATCATATCCATTCTATCTTCTCCCTTATAAATAGGGTCTAGTATTCGTAACTTGTAACCAAAATCCAACTAGAGAAAGAGAAGAACGAGCCAAAAGAAGCAGGTTCAAGAACTTTGGCAGTAAGATTGACGAAGAAGTGAAACGAGGGTTGTACGTGTGTGTGTGTGTGAAGAAGGGAGGACGAGGGCTAGGTAGTTTATATAACGTGTGAAATAAGCGAGGAAGGAGCAAAGGGCATATTAAGGAGCTAGTCAGGATCTGTAGAACTTGGAAACGAGAGAAACCCCAGAAAACTCAAAAAAGAGAACAGCTAAGATATTAGATTAGATCAAACGCATAACGAAACAGAGAAGATGAGGGAGGAAATCAAAAGGGTTCGTTCGGCCCTTGGAGTTTCAAACTGTGATGATAGCTGTTTTAGGCAGTGAGTAGAACTATCATTGCAGGGATAACTCTCTCCTATGGCACGGCACCTATAAATACAGGATTTTGGAGGGTTTTTCCCCCCCTATCTCTTCTTCTTCCATCTGTCTGTTTATATTTCCTTTATTTTTTTCTCCCTAGCGATGGAAACAATACTATTAATAAATGGCTATCCATTGAATAATGAATATACAGCAATGAGAGGTAGTAAATAAGAAATATTGATCTTCACATAAAAAAAAATAAAAATGGAAGAGGAAATGGCGGCTATGGCTGCGCAGCTCTCTCTCATAAGCATTGGATTTTAATCATTTAGGAGGCGTTGCCATTATGACCCCATTTGTAATCATTACTTCTTTTTTTTCTCTCCCTCTCCCCTTCACATCCCATCCGTTCAATCACATCATTATCTTATCATCAATGAACCCATCCATTGATATCAAAAAGTTCTAGTATGGTGAATTAATTTGTTAGTGGAAGAGATGGGAAGTCGCAAGGTGGGCAACTCCCAGTATTTTCGGCTGTTGATTATTTAGGTAGGTTTGTTTTGCAATTGTTTTTATATCTGCGGTATAAAAAAACATAGTAAAATAATTGATAATTATAAAAATTATGTTTTATATTATGGGGTTTATTAAAAAATTAACTTTAAAACACAGTTTTTATTAAGCAGTTTTTACATATTTTTTTAACTAAATTTTGTAAAATATTGTTTATTTTTACATTTCAAAAATGTTTTTAAAAAATTTTGATAATTTTTTATTCAAATTAATATTTTTTTGGTGTTTTTAGATCATTTTGATACGCTGATATCAAAAATAATTTTTTAAAAATAAAAATACATTATTTTAATGTATTTCAAGTAAAAAACATTTTGAAAAAGCAACCACAACCACATAATTACCAAACATTTTATATATGTGTTTTGCTGCACATAAACTTTAATTATAATTTTTACTAAATACATATCTAAATCCAACTAACAACATCTAACCATACTTTTTTAAAACTTATTTTTTTTCAAATCATAACTGCAAAAACTACCTTAAAAACAAACATATTTATATTTATTTACACAGTTATGTCATGTTTTTTTAAAATATATATTTTTATTTTAAATTGTTTTAACATAATAATATTAAAAAATAATAAATACCGCAATACCTGCTAAAAAAGAGGTTTCCTTTTACAATCAAAGACAATTTTTTGTTTATGGTAAATAATCAGTGAATGGTTTGAAATTGAAATGACAGTACTTTAATAGTAATAGCTTGGATTTGCCGATCATGGTTATCCACAATCTTTGATGGACGGCCATAAGGAAATTTTAGAGTTCTAATAAAAATTCTGGGAAAGTAATACACGATAGAAAAATAATAAAAAATAATATATTTTAATCATAATCCCATTTGAGAATAACAGTTAAATACAACTATTGTTTTCAGTAATGGTGGAATACAATTGTTATTGGTATCCTTCTCAGCTTAATATATATATATAATTAACCAAAAAATTTATAAGGATCTCATAACTAGAAAATAAATTTTAAGATCCAATTATTAAGAAAGGATATATCACCAGAAACACATCGGATCTCTATTTTTCACACATTCAGCACCATTAAAAAAATTTCAATAAAATAATTCTAATCACACCTTGAAAAACCATCAAATATGATCGTAATTTGTTAAGAGTTTTGTTTTTGATTAATTTAGGATTGATTATGACCTCATTTGGCGTTCTTACAACGTGCAGTTAGAATTGTTTCATTGAGATCTTTTTAATAGTACTGAGTGTATCGAAAACAGAATCTCGGTGTATCCCCGATAATCTATTTTTTCTTTTATGTTTTTTCTTCCTCCATTTCTTTCTCCACGTCATCTTATCTCTATTTTTTTAATCATTGAATTTTAAATGTTATCTTTCTATCATTAAATTTTCATAAAAAAATTTATTAATTTTTGTTTAGATTAATTAATTTGTAAAAAAAAACATTTGGAAACTTTCCTAAAGAATTACTATTTTAATTACTAGTTGTGTAGAAAAATATATCCTGAAATGTAATTATTATTTTAAATAGCAGTTATGTATAAAAATAATATTTTAAAATAAAATTATATTATACTATTTTTAAAATATATTTTTATCTTCTGATATACCATCAAAAGTTTGAGCAAACTATGCTATTTAAAAATAAAAATAAAAATCCCGGCCATGATGATCTAAACCAGGTTTTGATACTGTGCCGCCAGAATCCACCTTTAGAAAAAGGCAAGCACATTTCACAATACGATGCAGCCCTATCGTTGATTTTACATGTAGCTGAATCTACACTCTACAATATATATAGATCGATCATCTTCTTCTGCAAATCATTATGACGTATCTTGACAATTTAGCCATGTTCAAGACTAGGTTCACTTTGACTTCTCGCTTCTTCTTCCCCCCATTGGCTATTTTACAGAAACCAAGAGAGCTCACGGTCTTACTTTAGATGCTGTTCACGCTCTTATTTTCCATTATCAATTACATTATTCTTTTTCCGTTTTAATCATTAATTATTTTTCATTTGTATTTTTTAGTGGTTTTAGATATTTTTGTATAAGCTGATGATTTCTTATCTTCGAGTATTATAGATATTTATAGGCTTTTGTTGGATTTAAAACTTTATTGAAACCCATTTAATAAGATATAGTTTGGATTTAATTCAAAGAAAAAGAACATACCTCACAAACAGAATAAAACCACGTGGCCAATTTTAAATTTGCTCCAAAACATACACTTTTGTCCTTTTATTTTTCTACAACTTTCATTTCAATCCTTTTAGTTTTTAGAATTTTAGTTTTGATTCAAAATTTTATTTTATAATTCTTGGATTTGAGAGAGGAGAAATAAAATCACATAAAAATAATTAAAGAAAGTAGAAAGTTATTGGTTGACCACATTCCTATAAAAAAAAAAATTTAGTGTTAACAAATTTTATTTGACGAAATGAGTTTTATTAAGATATTTTAAGACCTTCGCCTTGCCAAAAAAAAAAAGGATGGAGGCTTAGAAAATATATAGATTCAGGTTTATTTTCTTATTTTTTTTAATAGATTCAATGCTAAATTAAGATTAGAAATTGGTTTCTTAAGGTCTTTATAGTATTTGTTTTTTAGGTGTTTTTCAGGTGAAAAATAATGAAAATAGGTTTTTTTATCCTAAAAGTTGGACCCCAACTTTCTGAAAGTCAATCAGCAAAAGAAGTTTCATCTGTTAT